>Ga0116228_10001819_pt1 | contig 17977 bp, 12 predicted proteins | sample S1TSphfallax_2_FD_89694 | JGI IMG/M metagenome (GOLD analysis project Ga0116228, IMG submission 89694) | Host-associated microbial communities from peat moss isolated from Minnesota, USA - S1T2_Fc - Sphagnum fallax MG | ecosystem: Host-associated > Plants > Peat moss > Unclassified | place... | reverse complement strand
TCCAATTTGTTTTAAGTTATTTTCAAACTTCTCAAAAGTTTGGAATTAATTAAATACATGTTCAAAGTTAATCTAAACATGGTTTAACATAATTACGTTAAACATGGTTAAATATGGTTACATAATTTTAAACACAACTATTTAAATTGAACATGGCTAAACACCCTTAACCACATTTATTTAGGCTAAGTATGGTTGAAAATTGCTAATGTATAGTTGAATTAATATAATTTATATTTAAAATAATATTTTACACGAAACATGACTAAACTACCATAAATGAAACTAAACATAATTTTAAAGTTAAACATGGTTAAATAATGATAAATTAAGTTAAATTTGAATATTTAGTTTATATTTGGTTAAATTTGGAAAAATTAAGATAAAGTTCACTATTGAAACAATACATGGCTAAATCTAACTAAATTAGGATAAAAATATAAACTAAACTAAGTTATTCAAATTAAAATTGGGTAATAAAATAATTGGTCCTATGCAGTTATAAACATATGAAATATGATGATATCAACAAGGACAAGGTAAACCCAAGTGGAAAACATCAATGATGTCTATAGATGTAATCCATGTCCATGTTAAAGAGGGAGGAGAGCGTGGTAAAGTCAAGGGTAACATTGATTTTAAAACAAATGATTGCCTATGGGAAATGCATGAAAATTGGTCTCATGCTAACCCCCTCCTTGCATTAAATAAACAACCATAAGATGGACAAGGAACATGGGGTGGCGGAAGAGAGGACCATATGACAAATATTAAAGAAGTTTTTAGTGGGTGTGGTGAGCGAAGCAAAAAAAATGTTAATGGACCAAAAAAGGATGAAGAAATTTGCTGAAGTAAATTAAAAGGGATGGGAATGATGGGCGGATCAATGGGAGTTGGAACACAACTAGGCATAAGGGTAGAATTGATTATTGGCTCTCCATCAGATGCCTACTAGGAAGGCTAGGATGCCCAATGATGTTTAGGGGACGGAGAATCGACAAAATTTGCCATGCCTATCTTTAGCATAACATATATGGTCTAAAACAAAGACCCTAAACTCCCATCTTGAAAACCCCAATTCAAAAAACACCTTCAATCCTTAAAATTATTATTTAGAAAAACAAAAACAAAACACTTCCAAAGCGAGAAAAAACTAGAGGGGACATATAGAAGCAAATTCACAAACATTTTTTAAATGGGTGGGAATAACAAATGTACCTAGTTGCAAAAATGCCACTAATCATGTGCATGTGCAACTATTTAAGGGCCATGTTTGCCCACCTTGCTTGCTCTGCCTTGCTTTATCCCGCTCTACCTCACTTTGTCTTGTCTTGTCTACTCGCCCTTGCCCCTATTGTACTATGATTTGATCCTTTTAGATCTTAAAAGTTCAAATTATATAACTTGAGAGTAAAAGAAGCCCTAACCCTTAAACCTCTAATTTTTGCCTTCATGCATTTTTAAAACCCTAAACCTTCACACACACACTCTTTCACTCACTCACTCATTCTCTTGCCTTTGCAATTATGGTACTTATCCTGACACTACTCCTAATAGAGGTTGAATGGTGGAACTTCTACTTTGTTTTTTTTACTATTTTTTTTAACACTAGATGGCCAACATCAACCTCCACCTTGGATGCAACAAATGCTCGTGGAGATGTGCTTCATCGTTATGGCTAAAAATACTACTATAAGTCCTATGAAGTGGTTGAAATCTAAATGCAAAATTTGATGAAATGTTGAAAGAAGGACATGGTGTCAAAGCTTTTTCACCCCCCCCTTTACCGTAATTCAATGTAATTCTTTTACAAGCTCAATAATCTCTCAACAATTCCAATTCATGGTTTTTTTAACACTATGAATCATTATAATCACACTCTCATAGCAATCAATCACCCTTCTCTCTTTTAGCATTCTTGGTGACACAGGGAGCACATAATCAACTGACATTTCAAATGTTACAATAGGGACATAGGACAATTTCAAATCGACATCATTCATTAAAATGGGTATTGCAACCTTTGGTGTAACACCCCCAACATGTGGACCTATTACAAAATTCAATCTAAAAATGAACCAAAACCATTTGCTACAAAAAAAATTCCAAGAATAAACACTACACCATTCCAAAGTCATTTACATGTAAAGCCAACAAAAGAACCCCTATGTTTGTAAATCCCAAGTTAATCATCATGATGTTTTCATTTTGTTATGCCTAATGTTCAAATTATTTATTGTGTATTCTATTTTGATTTTTAGGTATTTTTTAGTATTATGTTGAGTTTTATTTGTGTACCATGTGACGCACTCCCAAGCTCCTTAATAAACTCAAATGTGAGTCCAAGGTGAACATAATAGAAGAATAAGGAGTTGGGGTACGTTCCCTATCTTGCAACATTTTGGGGTAAAGGGGTGTATTGGAGCTTTGGGATAGGGACTACGAAAAGTGACAAGCAAGTCAATTGTTCACATGGACCTACACAAACCAAACAACAAGTTAATTAGTCCATAGTTGGAACACTTTTGGTGCATAGATGAGCCACAAGCAAACACGGACTCACAAAACCCACCATGACCCAGACTTGAGGGAAGCCACCACCTTCCCCCTTATAGTATTCTCTATGCCTAGTCACGAGACTAGCACCCAAATGTCATTTTGTCCTCAAACTCGCAACTTGGAGTTCCGAAATTCTCTAAATTGAGACTTTTACAACTTTGGAGGTTCATAACTTTGTGTGTAAACCTTCGATTGAAGTAAGGCTTGAAGCAAAGTTGTAGCCTTCATCAAGAGCTTTCCAACAATATGTCGCACTACACCTACACAAAAGGTAATTAGGGCGATTCCTAACTTCTAGTGGTCGGAAATCAAATTGGCAATTTGACTTTTGACTTTTGTTTTGACCATAACTTACGTTTTTAAGTGCTTAAATGGGTTATGCGAGCCCATTTTAGAAATTTAAGTTCCAAGAGCTTTCCAATGATATAAGGAACTTTTCAATTCAATGAGTTTTGACCCTTGTAATCACCTTTTGAAAATTTAGGAGTCCATTGAGATTCCATCTCCCAAAGTGGGAGCTCACTTGGGAGTGTGGGTGTTCATTCCCTCACACTTTCCTAAACTCCCGATAGCATGAAATGTGACTCATGGGCTCCATTATTGGCTCGCACCTTTGTAAGCCCTTTCTTTAGTCACGAGCCCAGGGCTAGGGTTGCAACAGTTATGTTAAAAAATTACTGGGCTTGGGATTTGTTGACATTATAATGGGTCATTTGACTTGTTTCTCTAAGAAGGCTTAACCTTCCTTCACGGATTCAATTTGTTGCCCTTGTTATCTTGGAATGTTGGGTTTTAATTGTCCTTGCACTTGTCGGTTGTTTTCAATGTAATGATCACCTTATTCTTCTTGATGTGTTAACACATGTCAAGATCCACATTTTTTCTTCTAAATAACATTATAAGATACCCACATTTTTCCTTACCATTAGGTAGCAAGTCAATATTCTTATCACCAAAGACAACTTTCAAACCTTAATGAATGTTGTCATAGCTAATCTTATTCACACGAACATGGTACAATATGCATCATCCATAACAACACATGCAACAACAATCACCATTCCAAAAAAGGCACAATTATATGCAGAATTCATATTAGGGGATGACTTCATTCCCCTTGCAATGAAGAGTTATAGTTGTTTTCATTCTTGTTTGACTCCTTGTGCTTAAGCCATTGTAGCCCATCATTAATGATCCTCTTTAGTTTTTGCAATGCTTATTTCTTACTATCAACAATGTGTGTCCATAGCTTTTCAACATGTGTAGGCCATTGCAAATTTTTAACATGAAGTTGCGCTTGGGAGACATTCCTCATCTCTTCCACACATTGTAGCCAATGCACAATGTTAATAGTTGATTTGTGGTAGATGACACCTTTTTAGTTTACTATTAATGTATTTGTTGTGTTCTCATTGTTTTCTCCTCTTGTGGATGGGTCCCCATCCCTTGCTTTTATTCACCAGGTTTTCCTTCAAATTCAGTTGTCTACTTTTTTACAATTGAAGGATGTTCAAAAGTGTTGCAACTTGAATGGATTATGAGCGTGCTTATTGCAGGACGCCTCAAAAGGCCGCTACAAATTTGCAAGTTTCAATGCTACATCATGAGACTTCTGTGTAAACCAATCTTGGGAGGTTAACTATTATGGCCAGTTAGAATCGCTGGTTTGAATCTAGTTAGTAAAAACTGAACTGGAATCCGGTCTGATTTCTAGACTTGGAATTGGGTTTAAACTAGAATGAGGAACTAGAATGGAACCCAAATTCAATTTTGGAATTGGAATAGAAAACCAAAAATGGAATTTTTTAGAATAATTTTTTAGAGAAAAAATGTCTGGAATTGAGGGCTAACCATAGGTTAACGAGAAGTTAACTATCAATTCCAGACCGAGTTACTCAAAACTGGAACACAATCCAGTCTGATTTCCAAAATCGAAACCAAAATTAAAACCTGAATTATTTTTTTCAAAAACCAACCAGAAATGGATGTGGGGTTTCATTTTTGTGGAACCAGAAGATGAGCTATTCTAATTTTTTTTAAGCACTGGAACTGGAACTACATTAAAGTCAAGAGTTGCCCAACACTAGTGTAAACCTGCCTGGAGCTCTATGAACATGAGTTCACAAAGTGTAACATAAAAGTCATGCTCGCAAATTGGGTTACTCTCTATTAACACCTCTTTCTTCAAAATAACTTCACAATTCTTCGTGAATTTTTAGAAAAATTATGGAGGACAAGGGACCCGCACGAAAGGCCCTCACGTTTCACTCATGTTATTGCCCTTGTTCACAAGGGCTCAAACCTTTGAAGCCCCTGCAGTGCGTGCCTTGTATAACATTGGTCAATATCAATAAATTAAAATCTTACTAAAATCCAATCATTATATCCGTTGTAATCACAATAATCACCCCAAGATGAAAATAAAATCTTGCCAAATATAATACCAAGAAGAATAATTGGCAATTTTATCAATGGTTCAATTTCAACAAACGAAAAGTTGAATCTCATCACAATAAAAATTATGGCAGGAAAACTATTGCACTATTACCTAAAAAGTGGATTAACAATCATGACCATTAAATAGGTGACACAACCATTCATTATGACACGATAAACAATGAAATTTACAAGACATGAATAATTTTAACTTATAAACCTTTATGGCCGCTGATTTTGTACCTAACTCATCAAGAAAAGAATGTCTTACGAGATATGCAACAACAATTTCGATGTCATGGGAAGTTATCACGTAAAGGAAAAAAAAATTTACATGACTGGAATGAATGTGTCTTAGAAGCCAAATTAGATGATCTCCGAGTCGATTATTTCGCAAAGCAGAAGAAAGATTGAACGGAAGAGCAAGGAATTTCTATAGTAATGAGAGGAAGAAAAGGAAGGGAATGTGGTGTGAGGAGTGGAAGAGAACAACTAATGTACACTTCGTCTTCAGAAAGGTTATGGTTGTTTTTTGATACGTAGCTAAAGTGGGAGACAAAACAACATACGCCTAACAATTCAAACCTTGAACATAGCATTTCTTTTTACCACCTTCATTTCATTGTTATAGATTGTTGGGAGAAGCTGAAACTTATAAAAAAAACCTTACAGCCTATAGACTTTTAAGTGTTTAGTATCGTAGAAAGAATATATCAATGAAAAATTAAACCATAGGTTTTTGAGAGTGTGGAGATGCTAGCACACAAAGAGAAACGAAAGGCTTATAGTCTAAAGAAGAGATTGAAACATTAATCTGTCATTTAGGATTGGATTATTTCTTCATAGGAGTAATCAAACCACTAGTATGCCCACCAATGGTGACAACAATTCTTGCGTTATGGAATAAAAAAATTAATTATTACAAGGAGTAATGCTTAGAATTAGCAATGGGAAAACACAAACTTGAAGTTGCATCATCTTCTAGAACAAAGAGGATGAAGTCCAAAACAAAGGACATAGATGTGGATATTTAGTTTGGGATGTTGGATTAGATTCATTTTCTAGCATATATATACATCACAATGTGGGCAACCAAGAAAGAAAAACATGCTTAGATGATTGAGGCAAAACTCAATGATTTATGCCAACTCGACTAGAACACAATTGTCATAACCCTAACCTTAGGTTTGCAACCAAAGCAAAGGCTTACAAGGGTGTGGACCAAGAGGGAAGCCTAGGAGTCACATCTCATGCTCTCGGGAGTGTAGGAGAGTGTGAGGGAATGAACCTTCACACTCCCAAGTGAACTCCCACTTTGGGAGTTGGAGTCTCGATGGACTCCTAAATCTTCAAAGAGCGATTTTAAGGGTCAAAATGCATTGGATTAAAAATTTCCTTATATTACTGAAAAGCTCTTGAAACTTAAGTGTCTAAAATGGGCTCTCATGACCCATTTGAACACTTAAAACATAAGTTATGGCAAAAAAAAGGGCCAGGAGTCAAATTGCCAATTTGATTCCCGACCACTAGAAGTTAAGAATCACCCCGATTTCTTTGCGTGTAGGTAGCGTACAACATATTGTTAAAAAGATCTTGACAAGGGCTACCACTTTGCTTTAGACCTCATTTCAATCGAAGGTCCACAAACGAAGTTATGGGCCCCTAAAGTTGCAGGAGTCTCAATTTCAAGATTCCCATTTGGGATTCCTAGGACAAAATGACATTTGGGTGCTGGTCTCGTGGCCATGCACAAAGTATATTATAAGGGGGAAGGTGGTGGCCTCTTCCAAGTCGAAGCCTTGGTGAGTCTTGTGAGTCTGTGTTTACCCGTGGCTCGTTTGTGCACCAAAGTGCTCTAACTACACACTAACCTAACTTGTTGTTTGGTTTGTGCAAGTCTATGTGAGTAATTGAATTACTTGTCAATCTTCCTAGTCCCCATCCCAGAGCTCTAACACGCCCTTCTACCCTCAAAGTGTTGCGAGTTAGGAAATGCGGCCTAACTCCTCCTTTTGTTGTTTTCACCTTTAGACTCGTAGTTGAGTCCATCAAGGAGCTTGGGGGTGCATCAACAATCGACCTCCTTACTATCAAAAAGATAATCTACAACTTTCGAGTTCAAAGTGTGGCAAGCATTTTGCGAGGTGAACAAATTTCTTTAAATTTTCTTGACATCAATCAAATTTTCAAGTTACCACCACAAGGAATTATAGTACATGTGTGGGAAACGTACAATGAAAAATGGTCGAAATACTTTGGAGGAAAATAAAAACATTACAAGTAGGATTCAAGGTACATTCTTGTGAAGGTACATGCTTTTAGGATGTAAATGCGACTAATAACATTAGTAAAAGTTATGACATTTTAGCAAGGTAATCGTTATGTCTCAGGAACCTTATTGTCTATAATGAGCACAACTAAAAAAGGCATATTCAATTGGGTTGAATGGTTCAAGGTACAACTACATAAGGAAATGATTATCATCCAAAGGAAGGCAAGAAAGGTAGGAAATAGTTTAATTGGACGTGCCTTCACTCTTGTTATAAAATATTATGTTGCATTGGAGTATGTAGAGGAAGATGAAAAGGAACCGATTGTTTTTATTTAACGCCCAAAAAAAAAGAGGAAGAAGATGCTTTGAGTACCCTCAATTCCATCCATAGGCTTAACAGTAATGCCATTGCAGGTTAAAATTCCACTAATGGAAGAAGAACATGTGCAATAACAAACATATTCGTTGACAAATGTAGTGTAGAAAAGAGGAGCTCTTCACAATGAGATCTAGAAAAATTAAGACGACCAATAGATGGATACGTCTCCATCAAACTCATAAGATCAACAATCCACTAAAATACTGCCGAACACTCCCATGGTGGAAGCATATTAGGACGAGACCATCATAGTGAAAATGTTCAACCAAATTTGGCAGGACAAGAATGAAGTCCAATAAAATGTAAATGCAATTTTTGTGACCCAAATAGTGTCAACAAGCACAACAAATATTAAACATATGAATGAAGTGGTCTAGCCAAATTTGATAGGCATGCTTATCGCATATGCAACATTGGGGTTTATTCAAGGAGGAGTGGACCCTACCCAAACAAGTGATGCTAAAGATAACTTTATCTTTGTAATTGATTCTTACTAAGATAAGATGGGAGTTTAATACTTTTCAGAACATGAGGATTCCATGGAGGTACATTTAGTGGAGCTTGTTCATACATCAGCTAGGAAAACGAGGTATGTGACATGGTCCTATGGGAAAATAATTCGATAACTTTCCTTAGAGCTGGAACATTTGCAGGGTGTAATATTGTACAAGTGAAAATGTGTTGAGCATCAAATTGATCCCCTAGAATTTGGAGCCCATAAGCAAGAGTGGGAAAAAAAATTGCAAGACTTGTGTTTGCTCAAAAACAATTAGATCAAAAACTTCATGAGATTCAATAAAAGATGGAAAAAAATCAAGAGGAGGAGAAGGAAACAAGGGAGACTATGAAGGCTCTGTAGTAAAACTTTGCAATTATGGATGGCACATTCATCCAAATGGTGGAGAAAATGAAGAATGCAGCAATTTGTCATGAGGAGGCATTAACTACAATATTGGTTAGGCATAAAAAAAGATGGAGTCATTCATGGAGTGTTTGAAAAAGGTCAAGTAGAAATTCCTTAATGAGCAAATAAAGAAGGAGACTTGGCATGCCAAGTGACTAAGCTTTGAGTCAAAAGTACAACTATTGAAGCATAGTGCCATACAAGCTAATGAAATAGAAGTAGAGTGCCATGCATGCTAATGAAATGCATGAAAAGGCTTTGTTGGAGAAGATCTAGGGTTTGGAGGAGCAAGTTCAACTTGCTAGTGCCAAAGAGAAAAGAGTAGTTGCATAAAAGGAAACAAAGAATAAACAGGATGTTGAGTCAACCAAATGGAAGGCATTGGCATTGGAACAATCGGCTAAGGTGGTGCCTTTTTATCAACTATTAAAAAACCAAGGTGAGGAGCTCTCTGCAGTACTTATCAAAGCTCGATTGTTAATGGTACAATTGTATTACCAAAAAGAGCAAGATATGGTGATGTAGCTTGATGTAATGCATGCAAGTTTGAAGGCAGAAAATCAAAGGAAGAGGAGAAAGATCAAGATATTATGCGAAAAATCATAACATGTAGAACTTAAGGTTTACATGGTCAGGGTTGCTCTTGTTGTTGTTAAGAATGGAATGCAATTCTTTTGCTACTAGGTTATCTGCCTAACTAATGAAGTCCCTACATGCCTATGCGCCTAGCCCGCATAACAAAGGTATAACAAAAATCTTTTTTTGAACCCTATTTGTTGAGGGCCTCCTCAGCAAGAGAAATTAGTAGGTCACATGTCATCATGTGCTTGACAAGAATGGCATCATCCGGTTAGGTGTCGGAATTGGGAACCTTAGGTCCTTTGTAGTAAGTAAAGCATACTCGGGCCTCACAATTGCTTGTGTCCCACAGCCTTGTGCATGCATTAATTTTGTTGCATGTCAAACCATTGCACCTGCTTGTTTGATTTTCGAGATGCAAACCATTGGTATGCAAGGTATGAGAACCTAACCTGTAACAACCCCATCAGTTCCATATTATAGTTCAACACAAACCTTACAATAATCATGTTCAATTCGTGCAATTGATAAGTTTCAATACTAGTCTTCCAATCTTATTGCCAAAGCTAGTAAACCTATAAATTGATCCCTTGAATGTCCAAGTCTCCATTTAAAATTTTAAAAAAATTGTCTCCAATTGCATATGTGCAATGTTTTTTACATGCAATAAATGGGTTTTTGCAATCATAAAATGTTAAACATTCTTCACACTTTGGAAAATTAGCATTATGGTTGAACTCACATAAAAGTTATGCACCCAAAAAGAGGGAGGGATTGAGGGAGCCTAAACCCTAGGTTGACTGCTCAATAATGAAATGACCTACTTAATTTTGCTTCTGCATTTGAAGGTGCAACATGTAGAACAATTTCCTCCATTGCTTGCTAGGTGCATCAATCAACTATTATGCTAAAAATTTAACTTGCTACTTTTGAACTTATGGTCTTGTGTATTCTCAAGTGAAAAGTTCAACAAGCACAAGGTTTTAGTTTCTTTGTTGTAATTTGCATTAACCTCTTATCTAAGTTCACTACATGGGGAATGTCCAATATTCCATACAAAGTAAACTTGATGAACATAATCAACATATAAACATTTAAGCAAGTATATTTAGTTATATCCTCTTTGTATTGAAGTTCACATGAACTTTTAAATCTAATTTCAATAAATGGATTGTCCACATACTTGTTCAAATGTCTACAAAGATGAAAAACATTGGAATTGAAGATATAAATTAAGATCAATTGCCACAATTTGATCACCCAACTTTCCATGTAGGTAGCTCAAACCCATTTGTGCCATATTCCAACCCTAAGAACTAAGTACTTTTAGCACACAAGGTTAGACTATCTTTTTTGTTGAAGCTTACAAATCTATACCTACTCTTAGTATGGGGAATGTCTAATCCTCCATCCAATATAAACTTGATCAAATGTATTCAACATAAATTTCAATGAATTTCAGCAAGTAATATCATGAAGTTCATGTGTTCAAGTATATTGATTTCAATATGTGGATTATCCAAATACCTACCTAGATGCTTTTAGAGTTGCAAAACATTAGAATTTATAAGGTATAATCTGATTAACTACTGCAATTTGATGATCAGTCCTTGGATCCAATCACACTAATGTTTGGTCCTCCATCCAAAGTAAGCTTAATCAATATGAATCAACATAATGTTCAATCAATTTGAACAACAAGTTTGAAGTCACATGTTTTTTTTATTCAACTCATGAACCTTCAATTATCTAATCTCAATATGTGGATTGTCAGCCAAGTACCTATTTAGATGTTTTCAATCATGTGTAAGATCATAATGCAAGGTATATGACTTGATCAATCATGGAGTTTGATGGAAACCTAAAGTGTTGCAACCCAATTGATAACATAGTGTAATTCAACAAAAACCTTACAACAAATTTGATGGTTCAACTTGTAGCCTATTTTTATTTCCTTTACTTCAACAAACTTGCAACCCATCTTTTTGTCCTCTTTGACTTGAAAAATGCAAATTTATGTACTTTAAACCCTAATAGTAAATTGATAAAATTTGAACTTATAGAAACTACAACTTAAAAAGCTTAGCAAGCTTGGAGATTGAAACAAGATTTGCAACAAGCATGCATACCCCAACATGGCCCCATAAGCACCCACTGCAAAAACTTTCCCAACTGATGAACAAAATAGTTGTAATGAAAGGGTGGAATTGTACAACTTGTAATTATAATTCAACTATAATGTAATATTTAGGCATTAAAAATTTGAATGACATATTTGCCACCAATTGTATGAAAAATTATCTTAGCACCCATGAATATTTCTGTGGAACTAAACACATTCAAATGAAAACCTAATCTTCCCTCCATGAAGGATCTATAAAAAAATTAAAAATTTGCCATAGTTCATGTTTTTAGAAGCATGAACATTGTGTCTTACTTACCTCATCAATTGCCGATGACCTTTTCGCATACTTCACGTAGATAATTCATTAGACATGATCACCACTACTATCCATCTCAAAACACCTATGCCTCCACAAAAATCATAGACATGTTACCCTAAAGCTTATTGCTGAATCATGAAGTTCTTCACACACTACAAAATCGTAGGATAATGCCAATAGAAAACTACCTAAAAACAATTGATGAAAGAATAATGTGAAAGAGAGGAATTGAAAAGATCTTTAACCTAAATTGAGTGTTTATGGCAACACAAAAGAACTTGAACTTTTCTTTTGTAAAAAATAATTGAGCTTATTTTCACACAAAAACACTAAAAATGTCCTTGGAAAACTCAGCAAAGAGTAAAAAATGTGCTATTGTTCACCTCTTGGGTCATTATGAAAGTTGTGCTCAAAATCATCCGAAGAGCTTCATGTCCCCTTCATATTCATAATAATCACCCAAGGAGCTTTCACATTGTTCTTGCACTTATTTGTTTATGCTCTTCCAATATTTTTCGATCTAGGCGAAGGTAATGAAGATGCAATTGGTATTTCTTCCAATCATTAGAATTATCAACTAGGTTCTTCCAATATTTGTCGCAAAGACATAGTTTGTGAAACAAGTCATCAAGCTCCTGCCAAATGGTTGTTATCACTATGAAAGGCCAAATGTAGTTCACAACCAAATCATTAGGTAGAAAGCTTGTTAATTCTCCCATCGCAAACCCATTGCCAAGTTATTATTTCAAGATTAATAGATGATTAACACACTAACACATTGGATTAGTGGCATAAAACAAGATTTGCAGTAACATACTTACGTGGAGCATTATAAACATGATTAAAACTTGTACAAGTTTTGGCGGGTGCCTTTGCTTTCTATTTAGGGTTTGATAATGAAGACGACATGTTTCATCCTGCACTATTTGAACTAAGCCACTATGCGATGACTAAAATTTGACTTTTTTGCCAAAGTAACCCTGCCCTTTTGCAAAGTAATGTTTTTGGTTCATTTTACCTAGTTTTAACCCATATTCTAGAATGGAAATCATAACATGCTAAAACTTATGGTCTTTTGGTTTGAACACCAAGTTTCTTGGTAACAAGTATGGTTCTTATTGTACATGTTCCATGTATGGTAATAGTATTGGTTCCCCAATCATGGGATACTTTAACATCTTTGAACCATGGGCATTTTAACAACATTGAATAATTAGAATCTAGAACACTACTATTGATAATAGTGAATATAACAATATAGGGAATACCATGAACAAATATTTTCAAATCCTTAATAAGACCAAGTGGTTTAACTATAGTTTGATCTACCATACACAAATTGTAAGGCATTGGATTAGGCTTTGACAAACCTAATTGTACCTTCAAATTCTTAGTAATGATATCAACTTTAGAACCTCCATCAATTAACACATCATCAATAAAGTTTTTACCAACCTAGACTTGAGTTACTACCATTTGGTGGTCAATGGCCATTATTGCATAGGTTTAAGTTATACTAGTTGAACAAACTTAATTGGTTTTAAAATGTATCTTGTAATGTCTAGCACAATCTTCAATAGTTTTCCCAAGTTGATGAGTTATTTGGTCTCCAAAACTTGAGTGTTAATGTCTCTCAAAATCTCCTCCAAAGTTTTTTCTGGTAATGTCATTTGTGTAGTCAATTGAACAAGTTGCTTGTTAGTAATCAGTTGACTCATTGAATTTGGTAAACCTGCCCAATTTCAATGAAGTGGTTCATTAAACTCAATGGGTGCTTGTGATATTGAATCTTTTGTCCATTTCAATGGTACTTTAATTGGTTTAATAGGTTGTACAATAACTCCAACTATCGATTCAACAATTTTAGTGGAAACAACATGTATTGCAAGTTAAATTTTCTTTTTTTGTTATGACGGGTTTTTTTTAATATGATCAGTTTTACCACAATTTGAACAAGTAAGTTATTGTTTAATAATAATATAAGTGACTATAGGTTGTGCAACTAGTTTGGATTTTGGGCTAGTTATCAAGGTGTTATAATTTGCTATGAGGTCCATTTTCTTCATAGATCATTGCAATTTCCTTATGTTTAATAAGGGTATGTCTTGCCATACTTGTTGTTAGTCTAAGGTATGGTTCTAAACCTACTTTAAAGATAGTAGTAAATAACACATTAGTAGCCTTAACTTGTAAACAATTAACAAGTTTTAACCAACGTTCACCAACTTGTTGTTGGAGGTTCCTTAACTACATATATATTTCCTTGTTGTTATTCACAATTCGGAAATGTTTGCAAAACACTTGTTCCAACTCCTCAAAAGTGTAATTGGGATTATCTTGTACAAAGTTTTCACCCCACTCCAAAACTTTTATGTGAACATCAAGATCAATATCCTTCACGTGTGTTGGATATTAAATTTTTTGACATGGTTGTTTATTGGTTGGTTTAGATTGAATTACAATTGATGGGTACCATGACGGCAAGAACATTCTTGAATGAAGTATCAACCATCCATAAAATTGAATAGGTGGATCAAGCAATAATATTTCAAGTGGGTCTTGGTTAGGTGATCCTCCTCCTTTTGGTGATCCTCCATGTGGTTCTCCACTTGGTTGTGGATGAGAATTAGACCTTTTTAATTGTTCAAATAAAACATCATTACCATGGACATGTAGTCCATTGGCAACAAATATGTTAATATGTAGAGTTGTTGCCATTATCAATTGAACATGTATACTTCTAGGAATTAAAAATAGTTGTTTCAATCCAAAAGTTGGTATTTTGATAGGATATTGAGTCTATTCCAGTTGTTCAATAGGTGACACGAATTTTATTTGGGTAGTATGGGCTACATATCTCTCCCTTATTCCAGAAATCAATGAATGAGGTCCTTTGATTATAGAATTATACATAAAATACATGTTAGGATCCATGGGTACAAAAGGTGGAATTGTATTATACCCCAATGGATATGGTGGATATGATATAGCTCTAGGTTGTCCTACTGTTAATGGTGTATGGGTTGTTACCAACTTAAGTGTTGATTAACTGGTGTTGGGTGAGTGATCAAATTCGACTATGATTGGATTTATGGCGTGAGTACATTAACCTATATTGTTGGTGTGTTTGTTGCGACAGGTGGTAGAAAAATTATAAGTTTTTTCATTATATTTCAATTTATCATCCACCACTATTAGAATTTTAGGTTTTTCAAATGTTCCAAGTTGACTAATTGGTCTTTTTTGAACAATAGACATGTCCATTTTGATTAAAGGTTCAAGGCATGTATTTTTTGACCAACCAACTTGACTATAGTGACTTATTTAACCAATACATTTAATCAAGTTGAATAACCCTAGTCAAAATGATGAATGGGTTTTAGTCAAATGAAACATTTAATTAAATTGAACATAAGAAATTAACATCAATAGTCAAATGGAACATTTTAAATGCCTATTACATACCTACTTGGTTGATTAACATTTTACAACCAACCTAAATTTATATACCTCCAACATACTTACTTAATATAATTTTTTATATTACCTACCTTCCTATGTATCAAATAATTATATGTTACTAACCTACTTATAATCTAATTCCTACCTCCTATCTACCATGGCCTTACAAATTATTTACCTATTTGTTTAGCATTGTACAACCTACCTAATTTATGTACCTTCAACCTACCTAGTTACAATTGTATTATACTTATTATCTACCTACCTCCTAACTCCCACCTCCTTCCCACCTTAGTTTAACGAATGGAATTTGAAATGGAAGAATCAAATTTTAGCAAGTTTTGAAAATTTTCATCAATTTGCCATTTTCAAAAAAAAATCACAACTCATTTGAACATTTACAAAATATATTGATTTTATTGATTAGATCTTTGAATAAATTACAAGATGATGCCTTTATTTGGTTCATTTGAACAAAAATTTAAATTAATTTTTTTTTTATCAAAGTTGGGATTTCCAAATTGTCTCATAGTTAACAAGATGGCATAACGAGGGCATAGGTGGGTACCTACCAACCTACCATTTTATCACATAACAATGTATTGACACATGGCACCATATGAATGTTGCCACATGGCAAAACATAATGTTGTCGCATGGGAATATTTCATGTTACCATGTGGCAACATTCATATGGTGCCATGTGTTAACATCAAATAATGCCATGTCGTAAGTGATTAGTAAAAAAATAATTTTTGTTGGTTATATTTTACTAGTAACATTTGACCACTAATCAAAGGGTACCGGTCAAAAACCTTGGTCAAAAGCACCACCACCCTACGGTTGGTCAAAAAAACCATCCCAATCATATTGGACTTGTTAAAATCGACTTGTCCTAGAAAACTAAAGGGTTTTTTTAACACCTATCACTTTGGGGTTTCTATTGACTAGAAAACTTGGTTTGAAAAACTTGGAATTCTTGTAGTGCACAAAGGGACAATTCTTGAATTCATGTCCAACATATTGACAATATGCACATGTTAATGCAATTTCAATAATGGGCTGTGGTGTTATAAGCAATATATGTCACTAAACAAGTGGTCATTCAATAGTTCCTATAACATGTACACTTGGCCAAACACCTTGAATCACAAGTTGTCAAATATTACAAATCATGATTTTTTTGACTAGAAATTTTGACCGAAAAGTACCCTTATCGAAAATCGGTAAAAGAAACCACCTTAGTCATTTTGGTCAATTTTTTTTCAACATGACCGATTTGACTATGGCCTTTTTGACTAGTTGAATGGTGGGTTATTTGATTAGTCAAATCAGCCAACAAAAATTTTGGGTAGCAAGTTTGGGGTCAATTTTTCAATTTAGAAATTTATACCTGAATTTTTTAATTAAATGTAGGTAGGTGGGTCATAAAATAGGTTCATAGGAGATGTTAACTACCCACCTAGGTCGTGGTGGGTAGTTTACATTCCATAACCTAGGGTTGCCCACCATCTTCACATATTCCCCTAGACATGCAAGGAATGGGAGTTGAACCCTTGACCTCTTTGGCCACATGTACTTACCTACTCCTTAACCAACTCACCACACCTTTAAATTGCAAGAAAATTTGTAAAACTTTGTTATTAACATGTTCCATTTCAAATCTTTTTTGACATTCAAACTTTCAAGTGCATTTTGTTCTTCATGTCTTACTCAAATGAAACAAATGAATATTAATATGTAGTAACTAGGAACTATATAGTAGCTAAGTGATATATGTTACCTAATTAATAGACCTACCTAGTTACCTAGGTAATAATTAGTAGTTAGCTAGCAAACCTAAATATAATTATAGTTGCCTAGTAAATTAATAGGACATAGTTAGGGAGGAAGGTATATATAGCTAGATATGAGTTGGCACATAATAGACCTAGGGTAAATAAATAGGTTTAGGTGGGTAGGTATGTAGGTAGGTTGTTTGGTATGTAGGGAGGCAAAGATGTAAGGAGATTATTAAAGTGATTAAGTAGGTAGGTAGGTAAGTAGATAGGGTAAATAAATAGGTATAAGTGGTAGATATGTAGGTAGATAGGTAGGTGGTTGGCTAGTTGTTAAGATAGGTATGTAAGTAGGGTAAATAGGTATGTTTTAAGTAAATAGGGTAGAGTGAGTGGGTAGGTAAGTAGGTAGGGTAAGTAAATTAGTATATGTGGGTAGGTAGATAGGGAGGTAAGGATGTTGTTAAGGTGACTAAATTGGTATAGGTAAATAGGTAGGTTGGTTAGTTGTTAATGTATGTAAGTAAAGTAAATATGTATGTTTTAGTAGGGTAGGGTGAATGGGTAGATAAATAGGTAGGAAGGTAGGTAAGTAAGTAGGTTGATAAGGTAGGTATATTTGACCTCTTTTACTAGCCTAGAATTAAGCCTTTAGGTAATTACTTGTTAGGCTTAACTTGGTTACCTAACTTAAAATATTAAGTTAGGTAAGTAATAATTACCTAAGTTTTATTAATAGACTACAAATTATGTTAGGTAAATAATTTAGGTCTAATCAATAAGCTAGTAGGCTAGTTATATTAAGTTAGCTAATTATGTATGCTAAATATGTAGGTAGCTTTGACCTAGGCCTACTTAATTAATGTCAAATCAATATGTTCAATTTGACTAAAACATGGTTATTTTGATTGACCTTTTTCTTTTGTTTGTCCTTTTTGACTAGATGACCGATTGACACTTAGTTAAGAATGTCACTTTAATCAAATGTACTAGTAAAAAATAACGCATGTCTTTCATGCCCCAACCCACTAGTCAAAATGGACATCACTTCTAGTCAAAACAAACACTTTGGTCAAGTTGGACCTTTTAAAAGGTCATGATTTATAATAGTTTGTGTTTATCAAACATCAACAAGTATTGCAATCATGTTGACCAATTTTGCAT
>Ga0116228_10001818_pt1 | contig 17998 bp, 13 predicted proteins | sample S1TSphfallax_2_FD_89694 | JGI IMG/M metagenome (GOLD analysis project Ga0116228, IMG submission 89694) | Host-associated microbial communities from peat moss isolated from Minnesota, USA - S1T2_Fc - Sphagnum fallax MG | ecosystem: Host-associated > Plants > Peat moss > Unclassified | place... | reverse complement strand
TTATCTCTATTATGGTTCTTAATTTATGTTTCAAATACAATTGTACTCATATGTTGAGTAAAATTGAGTCAATGCTTACCACTTGTGTCTAAATGTTCAATGCAAAATGAAATTACATCATGTATGGTAATTAGCAAAGGCAACATTTTATAAATCTCATATTTAAAGCACCAATCTCATTGAATTGGTGAAAACATGCAAATTAAAAAAGATGATGATAGGAAAATGTGTGTCTATTTACATGATTATTTTGTTTGAAAATTTATGGTGAATTAGGTATAAAGGTATCATAGATGACATTGTGGGTCCCAATACATCCATTTGCATTTATCCAAAGAAGTCAATGGATACCATGGGTTAATAGGTTGGTTGTAACAAAACACAAGTTGTTTTAATATTAGAAGTCAATGGATTAATGATTTTTGGTGAATGACACAAATAGATGCCTTTGTTAAAAATAATTGTTGAATTAATGGTTTAAATCAAATTTATTTTTGTAATTTGCAATTTTTCTCCATTTCAAGGCTTTTGGTGAACTTAATATTATAATTATAGATGTTTGGTATTACGTTTGTTTTTAATCTTTGCAATGTCATTTGTTGACTTATTACTTTCTTTTACTTTAAATTGATTTTAGATTCTAAAACTTATTTAACTTGTATTATGTAACATTGTTATCATAATAATTTGGACAACAAATGTTCTTTTGATTTCTGATTTTTCATAGCAAGAGTACTTCAAATTTTTTAGTTGCTCGAATTGTTCATGACAATTTTACACAAAAATAAAAAATGTTGCTAGCTGTAACACAACAATTCATAAACAAATGAATAAGGCACATGACATTGTACCTTGCCAAAATCACAACAATAATTTGTGTTGAATTTAACACAAATAAATATCTTCAAACTTAAGAGTTAAAGCAGATAGGTCATTGAATGAACATTTAGGTTTTCAAAAATTGTGCATTCCCTCTCCCATCATTTTTAATTGTAGAGGTTCAATGGGTTTAGATAGACTTTCACATGGTGTCTCTATAGTCATTTACAAAACTCCATTTGGGTTTGAAACAAACAAGATAAAATCTCCCAAAAGAAGGGGGTTGAAAAAAATAGTCTCAGCTCTTTTCAACACACATCCTTCCATGTGCAATTAAAGTGCAATTTATAACTAAATATGCTGGACTTCATCTAGAAATAATATCCTTCCTATTACAAAATGATGTGGATTTTATTTTAAACAATTTTGTCTATAATAAGTTGTTCCATTTTAGGGTATCACAAAATGGTTTCAAGGTGGGTGGTGTTTGCTATTAGGCCATCTTCTAAATTGTTTGGGTGTTCTCTTACATGTGTGTTTGGTGATGGGTGGTTTTACCTTACTCAAAGAAAACTCATACAAATATAAAAGATGTCCCAACTTAGAAGGAAAAGTTGTTTTCAAAAATAAATAGATAGTATGTTGATGCAAACTTCACCTTTTATTCGTATAAAAATATAATTTGGAATCAACTTATTTTATCACATGTATGTTTCATTTTGTTTCATTTTCAATCTTGGTTGCATATTGTTTTGAAGATGCTTAAAAACTATACATTCTACTCAAATTTACATTTTGGTACATAACCAAAAATGAGAATGTTTTTGTATGTTTTCAACAAGTGGGTATAGGGTATTCTTCCCTTAAACTTTTGGAGTTTGACAAATTGCACATTTCTTTTTGCATAAAAAAGTTCAAACTGAAAAGAGGTTGAAAATAAAAAGTTGTGTGAAGTTCACAATCACAATTGATTTTGTTCACAATACACCAACATTGCATTTGCATCGACTACCAAAGCTTCTCCCAACTAACTTTCAAAGAAAATAAAACCTTGTTAATCTATTTTTGAAGAGTGATAGTTTTTTTTTTTCCCCCCTATCACATTGAGATGTCCCAAACCACAAGAGATAGAATTGTTGGAAAGCCCTTGGTGAATAGGGGTGCACCAAGTTGGTTTCATAATATTTTGACCTACAATGGAGAAGTTATTGAATATTGAACAATTTTCTCGATAAAAATTCATTTCAATCAAAACTAAAAATTATTAAGTAATATGGGCATGCTCTTGATAGTCTTGGAAAGCCCTCAATGAGTAGGACTTAATGAAGATAATTTGGAAACTTTTAGACCCAAGGTGAGGGAGATATTGAATTTTGAGTATTTCTTGTCATTGGAAATTTAATTAAATTGCAACAAAAATGGTTTGGGGAGGAAAATTTAGTTGGATAACCAATTCACACTTGGGCCAATGGCACAGGCTACATAGTTGACACTATATGAGACCTCTCAATTTGCACAAGGGTTCCTATACTTTATAAGACATCACCTCTTGATATGGTTGGGTTGGCTGTCATACAGAGCATGAGGACAACCTTGCAATTGTAATTGTCTGAACCACAACCACTTTAAAGGTAACCATTTCACAAAGTATATATACTAGTCTTTGTTTGGTATTGACTTGTGAACACACGAACATGGTCCTGGTATTGGGTATTCTAAAATTTTAACATACCAGCATGGTTCTGATATTGGGTCCTTGTCAAAACTTTCATGCAACCCTTGACCTGATATTGGGTCCAAGGCTAAGTTTTATCTGGTATGAGGTAGATATAAACCTGGTATTGAAATTGGTATAATGCAAGGTATGTATATGGTATTACATCATGTCCCTACTACTACTATCTACCAGGCTCTGGTATGATTGGAGGCAATACCTATCATACCAGTCTGATAGGGTTCTCTATACGAGTGTCGATCTGAGGCACATGGTCCAAAGTGTATTGTGTATACCAACTGTGTTGTACTCATCATATATCGTGAGCAATCTTGGTGTATAGTACTGGTATGTATACTGGTATGGAGTATAGACCTGAGATAATACCAGCCCAAACACCAGGTTTCTACCAGTTTCAATATCACCTTTATACTTACCTACCTACCTACCTACCTACCAGGAAAAAATCAGCCTTGGGGCCCACTATCAGTTCAATACAAAGACAAGGCCAATATGAAAGTGTTAATGTTAATCCAATACTAGTACCAGGCTGGTATGAAAAGTACTCTAGTACCTGACTAGTATGTGAAAAGGGACATACCAGTACAATACTGGTATGTATATACTCCAGGCCAATTTCAGCAATATGGCACTATTTAATGATTGGATTTTATTTGCAGACTGGCTTTAAAAACACAAAGGCTAGGCTACTAGTGTCCCTTATTTGCAAAATAGAAGAAAAAACTAGAGAAAGAGGCCTGCTGTTGGTTTGATGTGAATTCTGCTGTGAACATATGTAATAAGGTTGTCTTTTATCATGAGGAGATGATAGTTGATATCTGTAGTAAGCAGAGTTTGCACTTGAGTGTTACCCAACATCAGTGCAAAAGCTGTCATTTCCAAGTGTTGGAAAAACTGCAGTCATCCTCCCTCTCTGTTGGAACATTTTTCATGCAATTGAAACAACACTCATTGCAGTAAATTTTGTTGAGAGGGAAAGAAGTTAGTATTGGCACTTGTCATAGACTGCTGAGAGTAGGGATGGGTGCCATCATCTATTGCACGGGTACTTTCAATCTGTGAGCATTTCAGCAAATCCAAGGTCTTTTGAGTGGTCAGTTGGTCCAGTTGTTCAAGCTTTATAGACTGTCAAATTTTTTTGGTACCCGGTGATTTTCTGAGTGGTTTTTGTCCATGGAATCTTTACAAATGACTGCAATTTCATTTTTGGCCTGCAAACTCAATAATGTGTTTTTTGCCTGTTGAAAATCTCTTGCCTTGTAAGAAAAAGATTTCATAGAGTTTTCCCTTGCATCTGAGCATTACCTGGTCAAGATTTCCAGTCATCGAAAAATGGCACAAGCATCCATAGCTTGATGCTGGGCTGGAGTGATGTAGCACCCGCCAACACACCAGTGCTCTTTTGGGTTTCATTGGAACCCAAACCAAACCCAACCTTGCTTCCTTTGGATTTAATTGGCCCACCTACTGCCCCATCCTTCTCCCTTGTTCCAGTTCTGCAACCCCTCCTCTGACCTTCAAGGTTCTTGCTCATCTCAACTCCTTTTTCTTTTTTTGGGGATGAGTAGTGCATGCAACTTTTGTGTAACAACATGGCAGCCATTGTCATGCTGCTCATTATCATTTTGAGTAGCACAATGTGGCCACTGCACTGTGTGCATGACTTCAAAAAACTTTGTAACAATGCCTAATATCATGGCAACCATAGATCAATATGTGCTTTCAAAAACTTTGTAACATCATGGTAGCCATCACCACCAATGAGAAATGTGGTGATGGTTGCTGCACTATGTGTGATGAAGAAATCAACCTTTATTGCAATCTTAATGTAGTACAAAGCTGAAATCAACACTAGCTTAGTGGAATGATCAGCCTGCATTCATCCACAAGGACGAAGAAAAACTAATAATCCAGAAGGTCAATCAACACAAAAGGATCAGAGATAGAAAATCTCGAGGTAGTCGCTCAAACAAATCAAAACAAAGAGAGAGAATGTTCAGAAGGATAAGTGAATGGAGGCAATTAGATGAGGTGGTGGAGAGAATGTCTAAGGAACAACTACATGAATAATTTCCTGGTGTGCCACTTTAACAGCCCCCCTTACACTTGGCCCCATGATCCATCAATTTTTCTACAATGCAAAAACATATTGCATAAAAGGAACTTTATGTTCCAGTTGCTATTTCTAATGGAGCTAACCTCTAATTTAATTGAAGCAACTATTGCAAGCCACTAACATTGCAAATTCCTATTTTATTCCTAAGGTTTGAAAATCTGATTCCTCCAAGTGGTTTAATTTATAGATCAAAACTTGGTGCTTCAAGAAACATGTTCTGTATTTATCTCTTGGGATATATACAACTTTTTTTTAACAAAATGATTTTGAATCTTTGTGCAAGCATAGAATATTGGATTATTTGCAAGTTTTATAGAACTAATTGTAATATTGCAAACTTGATAGCCTTAGAGTAATTTTTAGTGAAGGCTATTGAGTGAAAATGGTAAAAACACAAGAGAAACATTGTCTTAAGGGATTGTTAAAGGCAAGGCAACCTTAGCCTTGCCTTCAAAAGAAAAAAGCAAGAAATGAGTGAAAACAAATGCAAATTCAAATTTTTGTATGTCACAATGAAGGCAAGAAGGTAGCTACCTTCGAACTTGCCCCTAGTACCTTTATAATGAACTCGTCCAAACAACCAATTACCTTCATGAAACTCATGCCAATATTTTCCATCTCTATCAATCACCTTTGTCCTACTATAGTTATTGTCTAATAGTTTAGATGCTTTAACTAGACATTCAAGAATTATTAAGAAAACATTGGAACTACAATATTCTACATCAAATAAACCTAAATCAAATTAAAGTACTTGCAAAAAGAAAGAATAAAATACCCCCAGAAATCTAGTGAACTCATAAGTGAACAACGTTCTTTAGATAAAATACCATATCCTTGTATTTCCATTTTGTAAGAATACATTATCCTCATCCTTTCCTCCTCAAATTTTCACAAGATTACAACACAAAAAGAAAAACCTTCATTACTTAAAATGAGGAATGAAAAACCCCATAAGCCATAAGGCTTCAAACCCATAAGCCACAAAGGTTTCATCCTCTCTTACATTCTAGGCCCTTATCCCAATTTCTCCACAAGCACCCGATTGGTGGCAAACTAGTTACCCATTATCTTATCATCAAAGATTAAATACCAAATAACTTTATCCCCTGGTATAAACCTATCATTAATAACTAGGAAATTATTAGGAGACCTAGTGGGATAACTAGACTAAGATATTTGTCCTTTAAAACTTTGACTATCAAAATAAATTGTGATGGGGTTTTCAGTTGTTTTCCCAACTTGTGCAAGAAACATCTTAAGCCAAATACCTTTTCCATACATTTAATCATGGCTTTGTACCCAACTTCAATTGATGAAAGAACAATGGTTGCTTGCCTTTTGCTACACAATTGGTTTAAAACATAATCAAAATAAGTATCTAATAGTTCACCATCATGTTTTGTGGTCTTGAGCCCAATCGGCAGTAGTAAAACCACTCATAATGTTGTTATCCCCATTTTCATGAAGGATGCCATAATCAAGAGTTCTTTCAATATAATAAAACATATGTTTCACTACATTTAAATGAGTCTTTTAAAGTTAAAACATAAATCTATTAACTACATCACAACATAACAAAGATTAGGCCTTGTGTGAGTTAAGTAGATGAATTTACCAACAACATGTTAGTATATGGTGGGATCATTATATTTAGAGCGCATGTTAGGAACAAGTCGTAATGTTTCTATCATGGGCATTTGACATTTAATGATGCCCATTTCTTCAAGCATTTCATGCATGTAGGTTTTTTGTTGAATATTCCATCAATGAAATAAACAAATTCAACTTTGAGATATTTCTTAAGTCATCCAAAAGTTGACATTTCAAATTTGCTTTGGAGTTGAGAAATTAGCCATGCAATTTTCACTTTAAGGTTTTTTATCATGAAAATATTTTCTACATATGATAACACTAAAATTGTTATTTTATCTCCTTGCATGTTATACATTTTGTAATTTGCATCTCTCCTTTCAAGACCTTACTCTTGAAGATAAGTATCAATCTTTTGATACCATGCATGTGGTGCCTATTTAAATCCATACAAGCTTTGTCTAATTGACATATCTTAGATTCATGTGGCCTAGAACCACAAAGCCTTTAAACTAAACATGTACATTTTTTCAAGTAAGTTTCCATTCAAAAATGCAGTTTAACATTATGATGGTAAATTTCCCAACCCTTGTGTGGTTCTACTACTACTAATGATTGGATTGTATCCCATTTCACCACTAGAACAAATGTTTCATTCTAATCAATTCTTTGTTTTTGCTCATAGCCCTTTATAACCAACTTGGCTTTAAACATGTTAAGTTCTCCATCAAGTTTAGGTTTCTTCTTGAAGGTCCATTTTGTTATAATAGGATGTTTCCTAAAGGCAAGACCAACTAGGCTCCATGTATGATTTTGCATGATAGATTCCACTTCTTGTAGCATGCCATCATGGGTCACATGCAACTTCTTCAAATGCCTTTGGATCTTCATAAACCATTGAGTTTATATAGTCCAAAAGCCTCTTTGGATGCATCTTGATGCAAGTTGACTTGTGTCACTCCTCTTGTGACAAGCCTACAAGATTGATTGTTGTTGATCAACATTTTTAAAAGGTGATTGTTGTGTGGTCGAGGTTCAACATTGATATTAATTTTGAACTTTGGAAGATAATCATTATCTTTAGGTAGGTTTACATGCTTTTGTTGAGAGTTGAGTGAAGGGATTTAATCATCAAAATTTTAATGTTTATTTCCACCTTCTATTGAAGTCTCATCAAACTAATATTTTCTTTTGAAACTAGATTACAATATGTAATATGTTTTGTTTGCATAATCATATCCCACACTTCATCAGCCTAGGATCAAGCTTTCTTTGTTCTTTTGGTCCACATGAACATAAATTGTACACTCATAGATTTAGAGATTAAAAAGGTCAAGTTTTTTGCCAAAGTACATTTGAGGTGGTGTAATTCCAAAATTTGCAATTGTGGGTGAAATGTTCTTGAGGTACATAATAATGTTTACAACTTCATTCCACAAATTGCAGAGCATTTTGGTGCCCAAGCCAATCAATTTTTTTTTTCCCAAAATAGTTTTAATTTTTCTTTTGGGCACTCCATTTTTCCATGGAATATTAAATTGGTTAATTACCTCTAAATGCTTGCATTTTGACAATATCTGACAAAAACTTGTGAAATTAATTTTCCACCTTGATCACTTTGAAGCACCTTGATCTTCCGACATGTTTCATTCACCACCATTTCTTTAAATGTATTCAAGGTGCCAAGAATAGTTTGAAAAAATATGTCCAAGTGTAACAATTGAAATCATCAATGTATGTCACAAAATAATGTGACCCTAACATAGATGGCATTGTGAGTGCTCCTTAAAAATTAGTGTTAAATCAAACATTTGTTTGGCTCAATTTAGTCCACTTTGTGGGAACCTTTCACAATAGTGTTTCTTGACTATGCACTCTTCACATATCTCACTGATCAATGGTCGTTCAAGAACATTAGTGACCAAATGTTGAGTGGTGATGAAGTGCAAGTTGTGGAAATTGAGATGCCTTGACATGTGGTGCCAAAGTTTTGTAACTCTAAACTTTGGACTACAACATGCAAGCACATTTTCAATGTTGTATTTTTAAATTTCAAACATGTAGAGTCCATTCTTTAGATCCTTGTTGCTTTTGTTGTCACCACATGGGGACTATTTTTCGAAACTATGACACATTTTTCTATGTCAAAAATTGCAATGTGGCTCTTACCAATGTCAAGCCAATCGACAACAAGTTTTTTGGTGAAACCACAAATGGAAATCATATTAGAAATTTTCTTTTTTTTCATCCTATAACATTGTAAAGTTTACAATGTGTATTGTACAATGTGGGCTTGCCCCCTTGTAGAATGAACTTCTTTTTATCTTCTTAAATTTTTTACTATATCTAAAGCTTCATTATCTCTATGACATGTTTTGTAGCACCTACATCTATGTACCAACCATGATTCTCTTTCTAATTATGATATGTAGTGAGGGCAAAAAAAATTATGTAAAAATGTGGTTTTTATGATTGCACAAATGATTACAAATGTTTATGCCATTTGTGACTACACATGATTACATGGTTGCTAGTCCAAACATTCCCATTGTATATGCCACTATCACAAAAATGGCTACAATTACAAATGCCATTTACAAATGTTTTCCATGTTGTAGTCATATTTACAAGATCATGGGATGCATATTCAACGGCTAGAATTTTAATTTAAAAACATAAATTAGATTGTTTGACTAATTTCTTGTTGCCAAACAACAACCTAAGATATATTCAAAAAAATTAGTAACCACTTTATGAGCTATCACGTGACAACCCTAGAACTAGGAATTTGTTTGTTTGCCTAATCATGTGATGCCATATGACAACCCCATAATTAAGAAATTAATTTTTTTGGCCCAATTGTGTGATGTCACATAATAATCAAGGTTTAACAAATTATGGATAGATTAACCTAGGGAAGCTATGTGACTTAGCCTAGGGGAGTTAGGTTATTTAAGTTAAATTAAACTACTTAAGCTAAATTTGGCTAAACATGGCCCCTTAAATTTAAATATGTCAAACTAGGTTAAATGAAAAAAAATTGGCTAAACTTGGCTAAATAGGGTCAAAGTAAGTTATTTAAACTAAACTGGGCTATATTAGATTACTTAAAGTAAACTTGGTTAAATTGGGGCTACTTAGACTAAATTAAGCAAAATTTAGTTAAATTTTGCTACTTTGACTAAACTAGGTTAAACTAAATTAAATTTGGTTCAACTTGGCTACTTGGACTAAATTAAACTAAACTAAATTGAATTTGGTTCAACTTGGCTACTTAGACCAAACTAGGTTAAATATGGGTACTTACATTAAACTTGGTTAAATTTGGGTACTTCGACTAAACTAGGCTAAACTAAACTAAATTTGGTTATATTTGGGTACCTAGACAAAACTATGCTACATTAAGCTAAATTTAAACTATGTTAAACTAGGTTATTATAGGTACATTATGATAAATTAAATTGTTTAAGTTAAACTTGATTAATTTAACTCGAATAACATAATTTAGCTTAACTTAGTTTAATACAACAAATTTTAGTCTAAATATAGTAGTTCAATTTAATTTAACTTAACTTAAGTTAATCTTAATAATCTAAGTAGCCAAGTTTAACCTATATGTTGTTTAGTTACATAACTTAGTTTATCCAAGTATAGTTTGACTTACATAAGTTAATCTATTTTAATGTAAGTAACGTACACTAATAAGGATGTGTTCTTAATTCACTAGGAGTTTTACTAATCATTTAGGTGAAATCATCACAAATTCATTATATTAGAAATATAACGAATTCACCGCATTTCTCAATGATCAACAACGGGTTGGTACGAACAAGCAAATTCATTAAGAATTAATTTCATTAGGAATTACCACATCTTATTGATTCATTAAATTCAATTAAATTTTTTTAGTATTTTATTTAATATTAACCCAAAATTTAGATTTTATGTTACTAATAATATTTATTTATTTATGTACATAAAATCAAAATACACCAATGATCGCATTGAAGTTTTATCAAGGTTTGAACTTGGAACTTCAAGGTGATATGCCATTACCATCCTACCATTTCATTTAATATGAAACAAGTGGGGTGATGATTATATCTATTATTTTATTTATTCCAAATATTTTGCAAAAATAAAGTTTCAATATTATTATTTGTCACACATTATGTCCAAATGAAAAAAAAAGAAGGAAAAAGAACTTCATTGTAGAAGAGTTTTCCAAGATGTACACATTTTTTATATTTAAAGAATTTATTTTTTTAACATTATGTAAATTATTAACATTAGATGAAAAAAGTTCATAATTATTAGTTTGTACACTTCTTTTTTTTGTTATTGTAAATTGTGTTAAAGTTGATTTTGAACGTTTTGGAAAGGTATTTTCATTTATGAAAATAAATTTAATACAAATTATAACATGTTTAAAAAGTTGTATGAGTACCAAATCTCTTAATCAATTAATAAGTATGCATATTTAATAAATATTTTTGGGGATTGAAAACGAAGTAACATATGGTCTTCAAGAGGCCATGTGCAAGAAGTGGCCAAAAAACCATGTGAAACCAAAAGATGACACATACAAGATGCCCTTTCCAGTTTATAGTAGAAAGCAAGACACATTGGTGCTAAACATGAAAGGACTTAGCGAGGTGCAAAAGCAAACTAGTCCCCCATATTTAGAAGGGCCTTAAAAAGAGTTCATAAACAAAGAGCAAAGTGCATCAAACAACACACACGATTCTTGTAACAATATTGATGACAAAATGTTCCCAACTAAAAAAGCAGGCACACCTTAATACATTCATAAAATATATTAGTTGTGACAATGATGACATGAATTGATGCAAGTATCATCACACAACAAAATTGAAATTTAAGGGAGAACCTAGGAAATACATTGTCTTGTCTTGAATTCAAAAATAATAATTAACCTACAAATGTAGGTTAGGTGTTAATGATGACAAAAAAAGTAGCCTCATTTTGTACATTAATGTATCCAATGGTAGATTAGGAACTCTAAGAAGTTTGTTTTCATTGGGATTGCAAGGAAATAGATTGTGTCATCCGGTGAAGAGGAATATGATATCAAAAACATAAAAAAATTCAAAACATAAGGATGGGAGTAATAATTGTGGAGAGGATTGTGTAGAACTAGAGCGTGAAGAGTTTTTCTACTGCAAAGTTTTGAACAATTGGTTATAAATGAAATTGAAAGAAACAATAGTAGAATTTTGGAAAGTTTGAATAGACATGCAATCATGATCAAATAGCTACCAATAAGCCTTAAAGATAAACTTACCCTATTGGTGATGACACCAAAGGAAAAACTAGCATGGAAATGTGAAACGAATAATTCCAAAAAAATAACGCCTAGACATAATTCCAAACTTGTGTGCAAAAAGCAATGAGTTCTGGAAGAATCGATGCAATGGACACTTGTGTTTGGTTTGAAAAGGACTTCATTGAATGTATAGAAAGAGGTAGAATGTATTTAACCATAATTCCAAGTTTTTGATATAGGATGTGATTTGGAACAATCATTCAAAGTAGATTGATTACATTATTTTGTGTGGGACTCATTGTTTTGAAATGTGAAAAATGAATATTTAAAATATGCATGGTAAATTGGATCATTTATTAAGAAGGAAGGGTGTATAGAAAGGTATGGTAAACAAAAGTTCATAACATAGGATTGTGAATGTAAGACTTAGGCTTGTAAACTAGGAATTTATTTATTTTACTTTGTGAAGATTGAAAAATTGGGACAAAATCAAGATGTTTTGATATAATGATGTTTAGAAGACTTGAATGTATTGAATAATGATAGAACCTTGAATTGGTGAATTGGTGAAATATAGAATCTAGGATTTGGAAACTAGAATTTGAAGAATGTACAATGCAAAATCAAGCAATTGAGGCTAGCATGATGTAGACTATGAAATTAAAAAGAGAACCTTAGCTATTTACAATGGTGAAGTTTTGTTATGCCGCACACCTATGGTTGGCACTGACCATAAAATGGGGCCATTAATATAGTTGGCATTGACCATAGGGTGTGAAACACCCATATTGTCAACATTGAAGGTAGAATGTTGACCACCCCATTGGTTGGAAGGAACCATAAGGTGTGGCACACCCTTATGGTTAAAGAGATGTAAGGAGTTGTTGGTTGCTGGTGGCTATTTAGTTGGTTGTTTGGTTGAGGGTAACAAAAACCCTAGAGATTAGGTAAATAGTTTTTGGTATATGTTTAAATGGATGGCCTTCATTTTTTCTCAATCTTCCAAAGAATTATTAGCAATTTGGTTATAGATAAAAACTCATAAATTTACCAAACTATGGGTGTGGAAATCAAATATTTCAAATGGATTGTGTAGAATGTCTTTTGAATTCTTGAATAGTTGATCGGGATGTGAGTTGTATAGGCAAATGATTCATACTATAATTGGTGATTAGAGTAAGGTATGGGTAAAGATAACTATTGTGACAACATTTCACTACGTGGTTATGAATTTATGCAACTTAATGAATCCCATCCACCAAAACATTTTGAATAATGAGTTAAAAGACATTTCTTTGAAAATCATTAGATCAACAAGCAAGCCCATCCATTTTGTACTAATATTGTGAACTTATAAATAGACCTGGGTGAAAGTGTAAACAACATTGAAATTGGATGGCCATTGGAAGATACTATTCATTTGAAATTGTTATAGCTAAAAGTTTTGAAATAGGTTCACTAGTGTTCTTGAGTCCTTTCATTGTGGTGGCAACATAATGAATAAGGATCTTGGGCAGAGAAATCCATCCCAAGATCACGGTGGTGTTCTTAAACAAGAAGACCTTCTTGTGGGATCTTGGAAGATCCTTTTTGAAATGGAAGATGCATCTTGAACAGGTGGGAGGATAATTTCCTTCTTGATCTCCTTTTTGAAAGTTTTAATAGCTTTGGAAGTTGTGAGTTCGGCTTTCAAACCTCTCAACCATGGCCACCTTTTCAACCATGGATGTTTTTCAACATTCTCAAACCTTTAAACCATGGCCACCTCTAAAAAACACATCAGACATCAAACTTCTAAACTATGGCCACCTTTAGAAATCCAATAAGTGAATATTCAAGAAAAAAAATGAAGCAAAAGAGGTTGGAAAACATACCTTTTTGTTGTGCTCTTTCTTGGTTGGGGAGGCATCCTCCTCCACAATGACTAATGGAACTTCATGTAATGTTCCCAAACCCTAGAAATTCAAAGAGTAAAAAAAAAATTTGACACAAAGAAGACAACTAGGGTTTCAAATGAATTATAATCTTGTAAATTCGGAGTAATATCTTGGTCTCCTATAGTTTAAAATACAAAATCTTGAAATTTCCAAGGCCAATTGAAGGAATGGACTCTCGTTGGGTTTCATACGTTTGTTGTTAAACTCATTGATACATAAAAAAAAATGGAAAGATGAATGTTTTATTGAATAAAATAAGGTCTTGATAAAGTAACATAAAGAATCTACTATATAATTTTTCATAGAGATCTAAAGAGATTGGATACCATGTAAGGTTTTGTTTTGATACACTAGTGAACTACATAATATATTCATACAAATCTACATATAATATTCTAACATTCTCACTAGTTTTCAAGTGTATTCACGTATTGTAATTCATCTACAAGTATGTATTTGTTAGGGACCACTATATGGTATTTACTTTTTCCAGAATCTTGTCTTTCTTTTCTTTCTTTGTCATCATATCCGATGACTTGCAACTCCATCATTTGATAATAGAAGTAACAATTGTAATGCTTGCAATTGTGATTTCATACAATTGCTAAAGTCTAGAATGTTTGGATGGAAGAACTTTTAGCAAATGTCATAGTAGGTTTGTGCTTATTAATCATTTGACTATAATTATGATCTTTTTTATATTTCATTTTTGGATAAATGTGTTTATAGTCATGGTTGATACTTGGCCATCCTCCCACATTAACTCTTTGGTTGACTTTGTATGAATTGTGACAAGGAAAATAATATTGTTTATTTCTTGTCAAAGTTGTTCCTTGAAAATAGGGCCGAATTTTTTAAGATTTAATATTTCTTGCAATTTTTTAATCTTCCCATACTTTTAACTTGTGATCCCAACAATGATAATTCTTATTTATATTTGAGCATTGAGAGATAGGAATGGGTCTGATCTTTTCTTGAAAACCATTTGGAGATTCAACTCTATCCAACCATGAATAACTTAATGTACCAATTTTAGGTAAGTAATTTCTATATTTATGTTTAATAAATGAGTTTGTGCATGAAGCTTTAGACTTAAGAGCACCTTGTTACCAATGTCTTAATCTCTCCCATTCCAAAGATTCATGATTAGAAAGAGAAGAGCTTGGGTGCAAGGGAATATTCTTGATGGATGAATTGTGTTTGTGGGAAGAAACTCCCACATAAGCCATTAAGGCATGACTAATGGGTTGGGAATGTGGAAAATCATTTGATGGAGAAACAAATTCCATACCAAGATTGCTAACACGATGAAAATGTTTTTCCTTGGGCAAATACTTTGTCAAAATATCAACAATCATTTCAACAATAGAAATATATGTAAGTTTAATATGTTTGGCTTAAAGTTTTTCCCAAGTAAAATGATAATGTTTACTCTGTGAATGAAATTTGGGATTGGCACTCAAGGTTATAGCACTCCGACTATTAGAGTGAAAGGTGGTCGGCTCAATTTGTTGAAAACCAATCTCTTGTAAAAGTTGTTTCAACCAAATTACTTTTGCAAGAGCTTTAGAGAGGCCCATATATTCATTTTTTATGTTAGAAAAGGCAATTGAGGTTTTTATTTTTTACTTGCCCATGATACAAGTGCACCCACAAGCAAAAAACAATAATTGAAGGTGGATTTTTGAATATCTTTGTCACCTACCCAATCCACATCCAAAAATTCATGCAAAATATGGCCATCATATGTGTTGATTATGCCTTTAATATACCACAACACTCATTTAATGCCTTGCCAATGTAAAACGCCAATATTAGACATGTATTGGGCAAGATTGCTAATAGTGAAAGCACAATCTGGTTGACAATTTATAATGGCATGCATAAGACTTCCCATAGCTTGGGAGTAGGGATAGGAAAACATGTGGGCTTTATCAATTGGTGATTCATGATAGTTGTTTTTGTTGAATTTTATTCCAGATTCCATAGGTGTGGGAACAAAATTAACAACATCCATGTTATAGTGATGTAATATGCTAGAAAAATATTGTGTTTGATACAAAAGGATTCGGCCTTCATGTCACTTCTAAATAATTTGATTGCCTAAACAATAATGAATAGGATCTTCATCAATCATGTCAAACTCAACAAGAAGAACAATTTTGAGATCAATAATCCAAGCTAAACTATTGCTGACAAGCACGCAATCATCAACATAGACGACAAGGATTTGAAATCCTCCATGGTGTCGGTGTTTGATATAAAGATTGGAATCAACCTCAATCCACTTGAAGCTTTTGGATAGAAGATAAAAGTCCAATCTTTGGTACCATTTTCATGGTGATTGTTTTAAACCATATAAAAACTTAAAAGCTTGCAAACCATGTTGGAATTATTGGAAGTGTGCAGTCCTTTTCAAATTTCCATATATATTTCTTCATTGATGTAGCCATTGAAAAAACAATTTTGACATCAAGTTGATGTACCTCCAAATCATATTGTGTAATTAAGGTTAGTAGAATCTGAACAATGGTTAATTTAACCATAGGTAAAAAAGTATCACCAAAATCAACACAAGGAACTTGAGTAAAACCTCTAGCTATGATATGAACTTTATATTTTTGAATTGTACCATCAACTTTATATTAAATTTTTTAAATCCATTTACAAGTTATAGGCTTAAGTCCACTCGGCAAGATGTTATGAGTCCAAGTTTTGTTATTTTCAAGGATTATAACTTTGAATTTAAAGCCTCTTTCCATTTGGTAGACTCAATACTATTAAATGTTTCAACAATTGTTAATGGTTATAGTGTGATAACTTGAATGACAAATGATTTCTTGCAAGTTGGTTTACAAGGTGGTTTTAAAACTATTTTGTGACCTTCAATTGATTGAATTAGTTGTTGTGGCTTCTTAATTTCCCTTGATGATTTAGTATAATTAATTGGTGATTGTGGAGGGTTGGAAGAACTATGATGAAAAGGAAGATTATTCAAATTTGAAATAATTGTATGAATTTCAGGACCATTAGAAAAATCTTCCTCTTCTGGATGGAAATTAATATCATCAATATTTTGATCCTTTAATTCTCCCAATCTATTTCTTAGTACAAGTGGATGGTTAGGCGAATGGTGGGCATGGCTTTCATGGTTGCCGATAATAATGGGTATTGTATTGTTGATATGTGTATTACTGTTGGTGATTTAAGGGGAAAAAGTCGGAATTTGAGGCCACCACATACAAATTTTCATTGTGGGTGATAATATTATTGGATTGTTGTTTTCTAGATGTCGCTTTTGTGGCAATTATCTTATTACAATCCTTAATTAAGTGACTGATCTTACAATAAAAACATGTTTTAGTTGTTTTAATTGTATTCCTTTTATCAAAAAAGGTATGTGGGTCTTTGCCCTTATTTTGAAAAAAAATCTTCATTAAAAATTCATTATTTTTGAATTTTGCAGGGGTAGGCCTCTTTCCTACATAAAGTGCACTCAAACTATCTTAGGCATTTCCTAGACTTTTCATAAGGGTTTTTTCTTGCAATAAATCAAGACTTAAAGATTGCAAGGTAAAATTGGGCTATTGTTGGAAGGAATTATGAAAAGTGTACAGCTTATATGCATACTTTTCATAAGAGATAATATTGTTTCATCGTTTTGTACATGAGCTTCTATAGTAATGAACTATTGTAAAAAACCAGAGTTTGTGAATATGTTTAGTCACATTTTCATTTTTTTTCACTTTTAATGTTTGTAACTTGCTTTGGAAAACATTTTGGTTATTGCATCTTTCAACTCAAATATTTGGATTAATCTAGCCATGTTTCATTTGATGTTAATTTTGATTCTACATGTGAAATTACACTATTGTTTAAACAATTATTAGTGATTGTAAATGTGAGATTATCGAGCTCAACCCAATCATTTATGTTGCTAACCCCTGTGGTTGGTAATACAAAGGTTCCTTTAGTAATCTACATTGTTGTAGGTTTTATTGGCTTGGCCTCTATTCCTACAATAATTTGCCAAACCTTCTTTTGTTTAAACACTAATATACTTCTATGTTTCCACACATGAAAATATTGTCCATCAAATTTAGTAATGTGACTCACATCAACTTTATTATTGTGAGATCATTTTTCAATTGTGATTGAAATTCAATTTAATTTTATGGAAAAATTCAAGTGACTTGGGATTTAAGTCACTTTTGAGCTACAACTTGATTTGGCCATGGTGAAGATTGCATCTTCCAATGCAAGAAAACATTTTCATCAATGTGTAGATTTATTGAAATTAATTTGAAATTGAAAGACATATTACCTGATAAATGTACATGAACCATCTCACTCATTGATTTTTCATTGGCATTAATAAGGAACCACATTTTGTTTGATTCATTGAATTTGATTCATTGACTTTGACTCCCTTATTATTGATGAGCTTATGACCTTCACCAATCGAGCTTTGATACCATCTTAAATTTATTGATATTTAAAAAATTAATAGA
>Ga0116228_10001817_pt1 | contig 18007 bp, 14 predicted proteins | sample S1TSphfallax_2_FD_89694 | JGI IMG/M metagenome (GOLD analysis project Ga0116228, IMG submission 89694) | Host-associated microbial communities from peat moss isolated from Minnesota, USA - S1T2_Fc - Sphagnum fallax MG | ecosystem: Host-associated > Plants > Peat moss > Unclassified | place... | reverse complement strand
CACCAGCGACGAGCTGGCGGCCCTCATGGCCCTCAACGAACTCATCGGACGCTCCGACCCTGGCGTGCTGGCCGGCGCGCTCGCACCGTTCAAGGCGCGCATCGAGCGGCTGCTTTCCGACCATGGCAGCGGCAAGGCCCTGCCGGTGGACCGCATCCGGGTGATTTCCTGGGGCGCGCGCAAGATGGACCAGCAGGTGTTCCGCATCGTCGCGGGCGCGGTGCTGGAGCGGCGCCAGGTCACCTTCCGCTATCGCGCACGCACCACCAATTCAGACACCAAGCGCACGGTCTCGCCGCAGCGGCTCACGCACTATCGCGACAACTGGTACCTCGACGTATGGGACCACGACCGCGAGGCGCTGCGCAGCTTCGCCGTGGACCGCATCGCCGAGCCCCAGGCGCTGGAAGCCCGCGCACGCGACGTGGAAGAGACCGAACTCAACGACCTGCTCGCCTCCAGCTACGGCATCTTCGCCGGCAAGCCCAAGGCCTGGGCCACGATCCGCTTCTCCTCGCATGCCGCACGCTGGGTAGCCGACGAGCACTGGCATTCGCAGCAGAAGGGCGAGTGGCTGCCCGACGGGCGCTACGAGCTCAAGGTGCCGTACTCGAACTCACGCGAACTGCTGATGGACGTGCTCAAGTACGGCCCCGATGCCGAGATCGTCGCACCGCTGCCGTTGCGCGAGGAAATGAAGATCCTGCTCCAGCTGGCACTCACGGGTTACCAGAACGGGTCCGACGCCAATCACTAGCCATAGCGTTCCATGAGCGACATCGATATCGCCGACCCCGGGGCTCTCCCCGCCACTCACGGGCATCCGCGCAAGCCGCGCGTCGCGCTGGCACTCGGTGCGGGTGCTGCGAAGGGGCTGGCGCATATCGGCGCCATCGAGGTGCTTGAAGAGCACGGCTTCGAGATCGTCGCCATTGCCGGCACGTCCATGGGTGCGCTGGTGGGTGGCATCTATGCGATGGGCAAGCTCGATGTCTACCGCGACTGGGTGTCGACGCTGGCCCGTTTCGACGTGCTGCGCCTGGTGGACTGGAGCTTCTCCGGCGGCGGCTTCATCAAGGGCGATCGCATCATGGCGGCGCTGCGCGAGCTGATCGGCGAGGTGAACATCGAGGACCTCGACATCGGCTACACCGCCGTCGCCACGGACCTGGATCGCGAGCGCGAGGTGTGGCTCACCAAGGGACCGCTGTTCGACGCAATCCGCGCGTCCATTGCGATTCCCACGCTGTTCCGGCCGTATCAGCATGATGGTCGGCGGCTGGTGGATGGCGCCCTGCTTAACCCGTTGCCTGTGCTTCCGCTGATGCGCGAGGAAGCCGATTACGTCATCGCCGTCAGCGTGGACGGCGCGGCCGAATTGCAGAAGGCACCGGAGAAGAATGTCACCGCCGTGCCGGAGCAGGGCTATGCCGCGCGGCTCGGCCGTCTCATCGGCAAGGTGCTGCCGCATTCCGATCCGAAGCCGAAGGACCCGGGCGCGTTCGAGCTGATGACCCAGGCGATGGACCTGATGCAGGCCAACCTGTCGCGGCTGCGCCTGGCGGCGTATCCGCCTGACCTGCTCATCGAGATGCCGCGCAATGTGTCCGCGGTGTACGAGTTTTACCGGGCGCGTGAGCTGATCGAGCTGGGACGCGAGCGGACGGAGAAGATGCTGGAAGGGTGGGAGCCGCGGAATCTGCCGAAGGGGTGAGGTGGGCCGCTTCGCCGGGCGGTCGCGCGCAAGGCGCGCTCCTACAAAAACCGACCACGCCCCGCCCCTGTAGGAGCGCGCCTCGCGCGCGACCCTATCGGCGATGCCTCAGAGCTCCTCGGTCTTCGTGACCTTCGCCCGGCGCATCAGCCATGCCACGCCGCGCAGGTCGGCCACGCCGACCCACAGGCGGTCGAGCATGCCGTACTTCGAGGTGCCCGCCGTGCGCGGGCGATGGCCCACCGGCACGCTCTGGCTGGCAAAGCCCGCACGCTTCACCAGCGCGGGCAGGTAGCGGTGCATGTGGTCGAAGTAGGGCAGGCGCAGGAAGGTTTCGCGCTCGAACAGCTTGAGGCCGCAGCCCGTGTCCGGCGTGTCGTCGCGCAGCATGCGCGAGCGCACCGCGTTGGCGATCTTCGAGGAAATGCGCTTGTTGAAGCTGTCGCGGCGCGTGACGCGCCAGCCGGCGAAGAGCTTCAGGTCGGGCGCGGCACCTGCACGCGCATCCAGCAGCTTCGGAATATCGGCCGGATCATTCTGGCCGTCGCCGTCGAGCGTGGCGATCCACGGCGCACGCGCGGCACGCACGCCATTCCACACGGCCGTGCTCTGGCCGCTGCGAGTGAGGTGGCGCACGATGCGCAGCTCCGGGTACTGGGCGCGGGCGGCAGTAAGCACCGCTACGCTGTCGTCGGTGCTCAGGTCGTCGACGTAGATGATCTCGAAGTCGATCCGTCCACGCAGGGCCGAGGCGATCTCGGCGAGAAGGGGCGGGATGTTGTCGCGCTCGTTGAAGACGGGCACGACCACGGCGAGGTCGGTCATCGCGGTTCCGGAGGCAGGAATTCAGGGGCGGCATTATCGCCCAACCGGCGCCGCTTGGGCGCCGTGGCGCCCACATCCGTTCAGATCCGGCCCACGGCCTGTGTGGAAGGACCCTCGATGGCCGACCGCCAGGCACGGGCCACGGCATCCATGGTGTGCCGGCTGGCGCCCTGGGCCATCACCACGAGGGTGCCGCCACTCAGGGCCAGCTGACGGCCGTCCCAGCCATCGCGGCGGAACGAGCTGTCGCCATCGGTCATCTTGCCGGGCATGTAGAGGGCCACGACAGGCTCGTCGTCCATCCGGGTCACGACGTGTACGGCCGGATACGGGCCTACCGTGCAGTCGTGCACATAGGTGACGCCATTTGGCGCGGGCCCCTTCAGCGGCGCCGCACGGCCTACGAAACCGGCTTCCACCTGGGCATCGGTCATGGGGTGGGTCATGCCCAGGGAATTCATTTCCTCGGGCATGTGTGCCACAGCCAGGGCGGGCAGCGAGTTCAGGTCGGTGTGGCGCCAGAGCATGCCCACGCCCGCGAATGCGATCAGCACCGAGGCCGCCATCGCCATCCATGCCCGGCGACGCCCGACCTGACGCCGTCGCTCACCGGTGGCCTGGGCCAGCAGGATACGGTCGGCCAGCCCCACAGGCACGGGCACGGCAAGCGCGGCTTCCAGGCCATCCTCGAAGCGCTGGGCGCGCTGCCAGAAGGCGGCACAGCCCTCACGGCAGCTGTCGCGATGCGCCAGCAGCTGCGGATCGGTGGAACGCGGCTCGGCGCCGATGCGACGACGGAATTCGAGGCAGTTCATGCCCGACCTCCTTCGGCCGCGCTCTTGCCGCCCAGCAGGCTTTTCAGCCGCTGGCGGGCACGGAACAGCTGGGTCATCACGGCACCGGGCTGCTGGTCGGTGGCGGCGGCGATCTCGTCGCAGCTCATGCCGCCGAGCACCTGCATGGCCAGTGGCTCGCGGTACTTGTCGGGCAGTTTCTGCATGGCGTCACGGACCTGGGCGGCATCGCCGCTGCGTTCGGGACTGGCGAACGCGGCGTCTTCGGCAACGGTGTCGTCGAGTTCCACGGTATCGAAGTGCTTGCGCTCGTAGAGACGGGCGTGTTCCCGGCGCAGGATGGTGAACAGCCAGGGCTTGGCGCTTTCCGCGTCACGCAGGGCGTCGAGGTTTTTCCAGGCGCGCAGGAAGGTTTCCTGCACCAGGTCCTGGGCAACGGACTCGGAGCGCGCCAGCCAGAACGCGAACCGGTAGAGGTCCGCCGACAGGGCACGCACCATGGCTTCGTACTGGCGCTGTTTCGGGTTCACGTTCCCTTGGACCGGAGCCATCGCCGATTCCTTACAGGGACATGCCTCAGCGGATCTTGCTGAGGATGCCGTCCAGCTCGTCGTTGCTGTGATAGTGGATGACCAGCTTGCCCTTGCCGCCGCGGCCGGTCGCCACTTCGACACGGGTGGCGAAACGCTCGGCCAGCTCGCGTTCGAGGTCGGCCACGTTCGGATCGGCCGCCGTGGCCGACTTGGCCTTGCCCTTGGGCGCCATCTGCGCCTTGCGGGCGGCGTCTTCCAGTTCGCGCACCGTCCAGCCATGGCGCGAGGCTTCCAGCGCCAGCGCCTCCGCCACCGATGCGGGCAGGGTCAGCAGGGCGCGGGCATGGCCCATTTCCAGCTTGCCTTCGTCCATCAGCTGCTTGATCGAGGACGGCAGCTCCATCAGGCGCAGCAGGTTCGACACCGCCGCACGCGAGCGGCCGACGGCATCGGCGGCCTGCTGGTGGGTGAGGTCGAATTCGTCGACCAGGCGCTGCAGGGCCTGGGCTTCTTCCAGCGGGGTGAGCTCCTGGCGCTGGATGTTCTCAATGAGCGCCATGGCCAGCACGGACTGCTCGGGCACGTCCTTCACCAGCGCCGGGATCTCGCTCATGGAGGCGCGCTGCGCGGCGCGCCAGCGGCGCTCGCCGGCGATCAGCTCATAGCTGTTCTTGCCGATGGCGCGGACCACCACCGGCTGGATCAGGCCCTGGGCCTTGATCGACGCGGCCAGTTCGTCGAGGGCTTCGTCGTTCCAGTGACGGCGCGGCTGGTACTTGCCGGCCTGGATCTGGTGGATCGGCAGCGTGCGCAGCTCGCCTTCCTGTTCGATCACCGACGGCGCGGCATCGGGACCGCTGCCTCCGCCGAGCAGGGCATCCAGGCCACGGCCGAGTCCACGTTTCTTCGCTGCTGCCATGGGGGCTCCTTAAGGCGTCTGCGCCGGATCGTCAGTGCCGGTATCCGCCGTGGCGGCTTCGACAGGGGCATCGTCTGCCGCCGCGCCCTGGGTACGGACGCGATCGCGACGGATGATTTCGCCGGCCAGGCCGATATAGGCGATGGCGCCGCGCGAACCGCGATCGTACAGATGGATGGGCTGCCCATGACTGGGCGCTTCGGCCAGGCGCACGTTACGCGGGATGATCGAGCGCAGCACCTGGTCGCCGAAATGCTGGGTGAGCTGGGCCGAAACCTCGTTGCCGAGGTTGTTGCGCACGTCGTACATGGTGCGCAGCAGGCCTTCGACTTCCAGTGCCGGGTTCAGGCGCTGGCGCACGGCGCTGATGGTATCGAGCAGGCTCGACAGGCCTTCCAGCGCGAAATACTCGCACTGCACCGGAATCAGCACGCCATCGGCGGCCGTCAGCGCATTGAGCGTGAGCAGGTGCAGCGTGGGCGGGCAGTCGATGATGATCGTGTGGTAATCGCCGGCGACCTTGGCGAGCTGCTCTTTCAGGCGGTGCTCGCGCGCCATGCCGTCCATGAGCTTCAGCTCGGCGGCGGTGAGGTCGCCATTGCCCGGCAGCAGGTCGAAGCCGGCTTCGGTACGCACCAGGACATCGCGGATGGGCACTTCGTCCATCAGCACTTCGCAGCCGTTGGGCTTGGTTTCGTACTTGTCCACACCCGACGCCATGGTGGCGTTGCCCTGCGGGTCCAGGTCGACAAGCAGCACCTTGCGCTTCGCAGCGGCAAGGGCCGCGGCGAGGTTCACGGAGGTAGTGGTCTTGCCGACGCCGCCTTTCTGATTGGCGACTGCGATGATGCGAGCCATGGAGTGTGGTTTGCTGCCGTGCGCGGAAAGGGCGCTAGGTTAGCATCCCAGCCCCCTGTAGGAGCGCGCCTTGCGCGCGACAGCCCCTGTCACCCCCGCCGTATCACCACCAGGTGCCTTTCACCCTCCACCCCCGGCACCGAAAGCGTATGGATCGCCTCCACCCGGAAGCCGTCCGGCACCTCGTCCAGCTCCTCGGCCGGGTGCTTGCCCTTCATGGCCAGCCAGGTGCCGCCTGGCGCAAGCAGATGCCCACCCCAGCCAAGCATGTCGGCCAGGGAGGCAAAGGCGCGGGCCGTGATGCATTCGAACGTGCCCTCGACCTCTTCGACACGACTCTGCAAGGCGCGCGCATTGCCGAGCTTCAGCGAACGGATCGCCTCGCGCAGGAAACGGACCTTCTTGCCGTTGGAGTCCACCATCAGCACCTCGCGCGCCGGCTCGGCGATGGCCAGCGGAATGCCGGGCAGCCCCGGACCGGTGCCCAGGTCGGCCAGCGTGCGGCCATGCACATACGGCAGGATCGTGAGCGAATCCAGCAGATGGCGCGCGATCATCTCGCGGTCGTCGCGGATGGCGGTGAGGTTGTAGGCCGAATTCCAACGCTCAAGCAGCTCGCGATAATCGAGCAGGCGCTCCACGGCGCACTCAGGCAGGGTCAGGCGCAGGTCGGCGATGCCGCGCTCGAGCTGGGTATGCAGGGCTTCGCGCGCGGTCATGCGGCACCTTGGAATGGCGTGGGTCGCAAAGTATGAAAGCGCAGGCGCGCGGGCGCCAGCGTACAGGACTCAGGCGGCGTCGAGTTCGACGCGGGTGACCAGCATGCCGCGCGAACGCAGCGAGCCGTTGACGGCGTGCTTGAGCTGGGTGCCGACCGCGCGGCGGTCGGCCGGGTGGGCCGTGGCGCTGTCGCGCAGGGCGGCCACCACGTTGCGGCGGATCATGTCCGGTGCCTCGTCGATCACTTCATCGGCCACTTCGGGCTCCAGCACCTGCCAGTAGACCGTGCCGCCGTCGAAGCGCAGCACCTGGCCGCCCAGGTCGATCTTGTGGGTGACCTTGTCGAGCAGTGGAACGAGGAAGTGCGTGCCCGTGGTGAGCAGCGCAGGGGTGCGGCCAAGCCGGCGCACGCTGTAGACCTGCCCCTCGGGGACACGGCGCACCGACGCCGCCACAAGGGCGAGGAGGGCGATCGAGCTGACAAGGAGGATGCTGATCAACATGGCTGCGACGTCAGAAACTTATGGGCGATTCCTGTTGCAGTGCGAAAGAAAGTGCTGCACTGCCGTGACCGAACTAGGGGTTTAATTCTAATTTAACGGCCGTCGTTAACGCCAGTTTTACCAAACCCCCATGTTCAGTTAGCGGAAGGTTTGGTCAAAAGTTGAGCAGCGGTCACAAAACGACCAAGGCGCGGGGCAGAACGATCAAAGTTTGACCGCTCCGACACGAATGATAACAATTATCAATCATCGTCCCGGCCGGCCACTTCCATGAATCTCCTCGGCTGCGCGGCGGCTTTCGTCGCCATGCTCCTTGTCTATCTCGCCTCGCCCAACCAGCGGGCGCTGGCGCGCCCGTTGGGCCGGGCCGCCCGCTGGCTGGCGGGCGTGTTCGCGGTGCTGGCCCTCGTGGCCTGGGTTGCCGGGGAAACGACGCTGCCGGGAATTTTCTCAGCGCTGACCGCCCTGATGTTCGGCGCCGTGGTGTTCCCCTATCTGTGCTGGTGGCTGCGGCCGGCCGGTGAGCGGAGGTCCCGCTGATGCTCGCCCGCACCTTTGCCGGCGCCGTGCTCGGTTTTCCGCTGTCCATCGCGATCGTCTCTCTGGCGATCTGGCTCTGGCCCGGCTCCAGCGAGAGCGCCGTCATTCCCCTGCTGGTGCTGTTCTTCCCGCTGTGGATCGGCGTGATGGCCTGCACCTTCCTGTTCCGCAGCGGGCTTCGTGCCTGGGGCTGGCTCGTGGCCGCCAATATCCTCGCCTTCGCGGCGCTGTTCCTCGCCAAGCACACGCTGCCCGGACTCTGATCCCATGAAAGCCGCCACCCTGCGCACCTTTACCACCGTGCATACGTGGGCCGGCCTGCTGGCCGGTTTCGCCCTGTTCGTCGCCTTCTATGCCGGCGCGCTGACGATGTTCCACGAGGAAATCGACACCTGGGCGCTACCGAAGGCCGAGGCGGCACACGCCGATTCGCTGGATCGCGCAGGCGACATGCTCAAGGACATCGTGGCGAAGCATCCGGCGGCCAGCGAGCAGATCGGCCTGACCTACCCGGCCGATCATCCCTCGCACGAGATCGCCGCATACTGGATGGACAAGGACGGCTGGAAGACGCAGACGCTGGCTGACACGCAGCCGCGCAGCACCGAAGACCACGAGCACGGCCTCGCGGATTTCGTGTACGAGCTGCATTACGACCTGGGCATTCCCACGGCCGGCCTCTACCTCATGGGCGTGGTGAGCGTGATCTACGGCCTGGCGCTGCTCACGGGCCTGCTGATCCACCTGCCCAACCTGATGCGCGAGCTGTTCGCGCTGCGTCCGGGACACAACCTCAAGCGCCTGTGGCAGGACTCGCACAACGTCATCGGCATCCTCAGCCTGCCGTTCCACATCATCTTCGCCATCACCGGTGCCTTGCTCTGCCTGACGTCCGTCGCGCTGCTGGCGTTCAACACGCTCGCCTTCGACGGCAGGCTCATGCCCGCCTTCGAGCGCATGACCAGCGCCATGCCAGCGGTGGAGGCGAAGGACGGCCACGCCATGATGCTGTCGCCAACGGAACTCGCGCAGCGTGCGCGCCGCGCTGCCGTGGAAGCCGGTGCGGCGGACTTCCATCCGGATTACATGCGCTACATGCATTACGGCAAGCCGGGCGCTGCCGCCGAAGTACGTGGCACATCGACGAAGACGCTCGGCGAGTACGGCATGGTGGCCCTGGATGCAACCGATGGTCACGTCCTCCAGGTGCAGGTCAGCGGCACGCGCGATGCCAACCACGCCACGTACTCGGCGATCTTCGGCCTGCATTTCGGCACCTTCGGCAGCCTGTCGTTGCGCTGGCTGTACTTCCTGCTCGGGCTGGCCGGTGCGTTCCTGTTCTACTCGGGCAACCTGCTCTACATCGAGACACGCCGCAAACGTCGTCAGGTGGACCAGCCGCTGAAGGTGCGTGCCATGGCAACGGCCACCGTGGGCGTGTGCCTGGGCACCTGTTTCGGCATCTCGGTGGCCTTCGTCGCCAACCTGCTCGGGTCGTATGCGGGCTATGCGCCCACCGCCTTCGTGCAGCCGGTCTTCTTCATCGCCGTGGCAGTCGCCGTGATCTGGACCTTCGTGCGCCGTCCGGCGCGTGCCGCCGTGGACCTGCTGTTCGCCACGGCGCTGCTGAGCGTTGCGGTCGGCGTGCTCGACATGATCCTGCATGGCGATCGCCTGCTTCGCACGCTGGCCGATGGTCGTTACGACGTCATCGGTGTCGATCTGGTGGCCATCGCCATGGGCCTGGGCTTCGGCTGGCTCGGCATCGCCACGCGGCGGCGCGCGCGAGCGGGCGATCCGTGCAGTGTCTGGTTCGGTGGGCGGACGGATCGCCATCGTCACGGCGACGAAACGCAGGCCGCGTGAGTCATCCCGGTCCCCGTCGAAGGGCCTACATCGGGAACCGATAGCCACGACAGGCATTCAGGCTGGTGAAAAGCGCGTGGAAACGCGTGCCGCACCGCAACATGCTTTTCCGGCGCACCCAACCAACTGACACCGAAAGATTTTTCGGTGTCCTCCCGAGGGGTCCGCAGCACGTAACCCCCGTTACTCGTGCATCGCAACAAGCTATTGATTTATCAGGCTTTACAGCTTGCGTGAAAACGTTTACGTTGCGCGCCCACATGCCCTCTGCGGCAGGGGAAAGGGCGAGAAGACACGTGAGTGTGACGATCAAAGACGTCGCGAGAATGGCCAACGTATCCGTGGCCTCGGTCTCGCGCGCGCTCAACGGGCACACCGGCGTCACCGCCGAAACCCAGAAGCGTATCCGTGAAGTGGCCACCCGCCTGCGTTACGTGCCGCACAACGCCGCACGCAGCCTGATCACCCGGCGCACCCAGACCATCGGGGCCCTGCTGCCCGACCTGCATGGCGCGTTCTTCTCCGAGCTGATCCGCGGTATCGACCTCGCTGCACGTGCTCGTGGCCTGTATCTGCTGGTGTCCAGCTCCCACGGTGATGCCACCGAGGCGGCCATCGCGCTGCGGGCCATGCAGGGCCGCGTGGATGGCCTGCTGGTGATGTCGCCGCATGCCGATCGGGTCTTCCTCGACGAAAGCCTGCCCATCGTGCTGCCGACCGTGCTGATCAACAGCCACGTGCGCTCCGAGCGGCATGCCGCCATCGACGTCGACGATTACGGTGGCGCCCGCGCCATGGTGGAGCACCTGCTTGCGCAGGGCCGCCGCCGCATCGTCTTCATCGCCGGTCCCGAAGTGAACCACGACGTGCAGGAACGCTGCCGCGGCTACCGCGAAGCGATGACCGAAGCCGGCCTGGGCGAATACGCAACGGTGCTGTCGGGCGACTTCACCGAGGAATCCGGCTATCACGCAGGCAAGCAGGCGCTCGAAGCCGCCGTACGCCCTGATGCGATCTTCGCCGCCAACGACATGATGGCCATCGGCTGCCTGTCCGCGTTGGCCGAAGCAGGCATCCGCGTACCCGACGACATCGCCGTGGCCGGCTTCGACGACATCCCGATGGCGCGTTACGTGTCGCCGCCACTTACCACGGTCCGCGTGCGCATCGCCGAACTTGGCGAAGCCGCACTGGAGCGCCTGGTGCGGATGATCGATGCCGACGAAGACAGCCCGCCCGAACCACGCATCGTGGTCGGTACCGAATTGGTCGTGCGCGCCTCCACCGGCAGCCGCGACGCGAGCACGCGAAAGGGCTGACCGCCGTTTCGCCAGCCCTTGGGGGCGTCGTGCCGCGACGCCCCCGGCAAGACAAGCAGCACCCGCAGTATTTCAAACGCCAACGCCGGTCCGCGAACGCGGTATCGCAGGGAATACGGGGCAGATCGCCCATGACGAACGTGGCTCGACCACGCGCGACGGGGTCCGTTTGGACCGCCACCGTGATCCCTGCATGACGGATCGGAACGACACTCACTTTGGGAGAGGGGAAGCATGAAGGCTTCGATGCAGTTGAAGAAAAAGCTGTTGGTCAGTGTCATCGCCGCCACGGTTGCCGCGGCAGGCCTGTCGTCCGTTCATGCGCAGTCGGCCAATGCCACGCTGCGCGGCAAGGCCACGCCCGGCGCCAACGTCACCGTGTTCAACCCGGCAACGGGCCTGACGCGCAAGGCGACCGCCAACGACGATGGCTCCTATGTCATCAGCGGCCTTCCCCCGGCCACCTATCGCGTCGATGCCGGTCCCGGCACCGAGCAGGACGTGACGCTGCAGGTGGCCTCGATCGCCACGGTGAACATCACCGCCCCGGCAGCCGCCACGTCCGCGAGCACCGCTGACGCCACGGCGCTGCAGGGGGTGTCCGTTGCGGCCACCACGATCCAGGAAGTGAAGACGCCGGAAGTCGGCCAGACGATCTCGCTGCACCAGATCGCCACCATTCCGCAGGTATCGCGCAACTTCCTCGAATTCGCCGACACCGTGCCGGGCATGGTGTTCAGCGTGGACTACAAGGGCAATACGTCGCTGCGCGGCGGCGCGATGAACGACAGCTCCGCGAACGTCTACATCGATGGCGTCAGCCAGAAGAGCTACGTGAAGCAGGGCGGCGTCTCCGGCCAGAGCGGCAGCCAGGGTAATCCGTTCCCGCAGCTGGCCATCGGCCAGTACAAGGTGATCACCTCGAACTACAAGGCCGAATACGACCAGGTGTCGAGCGCTGCGATCACCGCGGAAACCAAGTCGGGCACGAACCAGTTCCATGGCGAGGTCTTCGGCACCTACACCAACGATGCCTTCCGCAATCGCACGCCGGCCGAGAAGTACGCCGGTTCCAAGGCGGAGTCGGAGTCGAAGGAATATGGCTTCGCGTTCGGCGGCCCGATCATCAAGGACAAGATGCACTTCTTCGTGGCCTTCGAGCAGAAGAAGTTCGATACCCCGGTCACGGTGGTGCCCAACAGCGCCAACATCAGCCACTTCGACGGACAGGACCCGGGTAATTTCCTGCCGGCAAGCGCGCGCGCGCAGCTGGGCCCGGCGAACGTTCCGTTCAATGAAAAGCTTTACTTCGGCAAGATCGACTGGGAGCTGACCGATCGCGACCGCATCGAGCTCAGCACCCAGGTGCGCCGCGAGACACAGGTCGGCGGCATCGGTACCGGCCTGGCGGCGACCACCGGCCTGAACAACACCAATCACGACACCCGCGGCACGTTCAAGTGGCAGCACAGTGGCGAGAGCTGGTTCAACGAATTGATGTTCACGTACGAGAACGCGTTCGTGAAGGCTTCGGCGTTCAACGATGCGCCAGGCTCCATCTATACGTCGCGCCTGGACCAGGACAACATCATCCTCAACACGGGCTCGGCCGATCCGCGCGCCACGCAGAACAAGAGCCAGGAAGGCCCGAGCATCTCGGATACCTTCACGTTCAATGACCTTGAATGGAAGGGCGACCACGTCGTCAAGTTCGGCTACAAGTTCAAGTCCGTCGAACTGCGTGCGGAAGACGCCGCAGCCAACAACCCGCAGTTCTACTACGACGTGACGTCACAGAACGGCACCTCCCCGGTGCCCTGGAAGGCGTTCTACGCACAGCGCGTGCCCGGCGAAAGCGGTATCGCGCAGACGACAGCACGTCAGTACGGCATGTTCGCCCAGGACGACTGGACGGTGAACGACCACCTCACGCTGAACCTCGGCGTGCGCTGGGATTACGAAGTGACGCCGTCGTACGTGAACTACGTGACGCCCCAGCGCGTGCTCGATGCCATCGACTCGCAGGATCCGGGCGCCCCGGCCGGTCAGACGTTCCGGCAGACGCTTGCCGCCGGCGGCATCAACATCAACGATTACATCAGCAACGGCCATAACCGTCGCTCGTTCCGTGGTGCATGGCAGCCGCGCCTGGGCTTCTCGTACGACGTATTCGCGGACGAGGCGCATGTGATCCACGGTGGTGCCGGCCGTGCCTACGACCGCAACCTGTACGACTACCTCCAGCTCGAACAGACCAAACTTTCGCTGCCGCAGACCAACCTGTTCTTCAACGTGCCAGGCCATGGCTGTGATCTCTCGCAGTCTAACTGCATCGCATGGAACCCGGCCCTGCTGCAGGGACAGGCCGCGCTGGAAGGGCTGGCCATCGGTCCGAACAGCGGCCAGGAAGTGGACATGATGAACAACAAGCTGAAGGCACCGTATTCGGACCAGTTCAGCCTGGGCATGTCCAACACGATCGGCGAGTGGATTACCGACGCCACCGTGTCGCGCGTCATCAGCCGGGACGGCTTCGCTTTCACACTCGGCAATCGCTTCCCGGGCGGCAATTACTTCGCCACCCCCGCTGACAACAAGTACTTCACCGATGGTGTCGATCATACCGGCGAAGCTGCCTGGAACCGCGGCATCCCGGGCCTGGGTGGCCTGATCATCGGCAACAACGGTATTGCAACGCGTACGACGCAGGTCCTGCTCTCGGCGCAGAAGCCTTACACGGTGGAATCGGGCTGGAGCACCAGCTTCGCGTACACCTATTCGCACGCCAAGCAGAACCGCGACATCAACGAACACTATGCGTTCGAAGAGCCCACCATCCAGGAATTCCCCGTGCTTACCTCGAACGCCGTGTCGAAGCATCGCTTCGTCGGTACGGCCGCCGTGGACCTGCCTTGGGGCCTGAACGCGTCCATCAAGCTGACCCTTGCGACACCGATTCCGTACACCGCCAATGCCTGCTTCGATGCCATCGCCGCCAACGGTGCCAAGTGCACCCCGTCGGTCGGCACGCCCAGCGGCTCGAAGTTCCTTATCGGTGGCGACATCTGGGGCTATCGCGACATCGACGTCCAGCTGACCAAGGACTTCGTGATCGACAAGGACACCAAGATCTACGCACGTTTCGACGTGCTCAATCTCTTCAACTGGAAGAACTACGCCGACTACACCGCCAACTGGGGTAGCGGTGGCGTCTTCAACCCGAACGGCGTCACCTACAACCGCCACGGCAACATCACGTTCGTTCCGCGCACCGCTCGTTTCACCGTGGGCCTGAAGTTCTGACGTAAGCCACATCGGGAACCGGGGTCCGTTCGCGGACCTCGTTTCACATGGCGCAGGGAAGGGCCGCCAGCGGCCCTTTTTTGTTCCATGCAGCCGTAAACGTTTACGGCTGGCCGACAGCAACGCTCATTCACCGAGAGGCACTGATCATGGGAAAGACCAACGCGAAGCTTGCAAGGCACGTCGCCATCGCCCTCGGGCTGATGACCGCCGTCGTGGCTCCCGTCCCCGTGTTCGCACAGTCCAGCACGGCGACCATCCGCGGCCACCTGAATAATGCTCCTGCCCAGGCAAAGGGCGAGGTGGTCGCTACGAGTGTGAGTAACGGCTCCGTCGCGCGCGTGCCGCTGCGGGACAATGGCACGTATACGCTCGCCGGACTTCAGCCAGGTACCTATCGCATCGATGCCACGGCCAACGACGCCACGGCCAGCCAGACGGTGACGGTGCAGATCGGACAGTCGCTGGTACTGGACATGGATGTGGCCGCCGCCGTGGTAAAGCCCGAGAATGCAGCCAACCTGCAAGGCCTTACCGTCACGGCCAACTCGCTGATCGAGACGCGTACGTCGGAAGTGGCCGGCAACATCACCACGCAGCAGATCCGCGACCTGCCGCAGAACTCGCGCAACTTCCTTAACTTCGCCGGCCTTACCCCGGGCGTGAGCACGCCGAAGGACAAGAACTCGAAGTCGTTCAGCGCCGGTGGCCAGCCGAGCAACCAGACCAATGTCTTCATCGACGGTGCCAGCCTGAAGAACAATATCCTCCAGGGTGGCCTGGTCGGCCAGGATTCTTCGCGCGGCAATCCGTTCTCGCAGGAAGCCATCCAGGAGTTCCGCGTTCTCACGCAGAACTACAAGGCCGAGTACGAACAGGCCGGCACCGCCATCGTGTCGGCCGTGACCAAGTCGGGTACGAACGAGTTCCATGGCTCGGTGTACGACTTCCTGCAAAGCCGCGGCATGGTCACCCAGGATGAATTCTCGCGAAAGGTCAGCGACGGCAAGCCCGCGTACCGGCGCCAGCAGTACGGCGCTTCGCTCGGCGGCCCCATCATCAAGGACAAGCTGCAGTTCTTCATCAACTTCGAAGGCAACAAGGAAGACGCCAACAAGACCGTCTTCATCAATAACCCACGGTATGCCGATCGCTTCCAGCAGTACAACGGTACTTATTCCGCACCCTTCGACGAAAAGGTGTACTTCGGCAAGCTGAGCTGGCACCCGGACGACAAGAACGACGTCGACCTCAGTTACTCCAACCGAAAGGATTCGGAAACGATCAACTTCGGCGGTACCACGGCATACGATGCCCGGCAGGTGCGTGAGAACAAGGTCACCGACCTTCTCCTGAAGTGGCAGTACCGTGGCAATGCGTTCGTCAACGAAGTGCTGATCGACCGGGGTTTCTACAAGTACAACCCGCGTCCGGTGAATCCGGACATTCCCTCGCAGAACTACGTGGGCATCGCGCAGATCGGCGGCGCATCGGGCCTGCAGAGCAAGGAACAGACGAATTTCACGATCCGTGATGACGTGACCTTCGACGATCTCAACTGGCATGGCCAGCACGTGATCAAGACCGGCGTGAAGATCGCCACCGTCAACCAGCGCCTGCTCGAAAATAACAGCTTCACCCCGCAGTACACCTACCGACCCGATTCAGTGAATGGGCTGGATATCCCATATGCCGCCGTGTATTCACCATCCGGCAAGCGCGCCAGCCTCAAGAACAAGCAGTACGGCATCTACGTGCAGGACGACTGGGACGTCACCGACCGCCTGCAACTCAACCTCGGCGTGCGCTGGGACTACGAGACCAACGCGATCAACCGTTTCTACGTGACGCCCGCCGACCAGGCCGCCGTGGTGCGAGCGCTCGGACTATCCGAGGATTACATAAGCAACGGGCATAATCGCAGCGCTTACAAGGGTGAGATACAGCCGCGCCTGGGTTTCTCGCTCGACGTGAGCCCCAGCGGGGACCAGAGCACGACCCTGTTCGGTGGTGCCGGCCGTTATTACGACCGCACGCCGTACGACAACATCATCCAGGAATCGTTTCACGCGCAGTTCCCGTACTACAACTTCTTCTTCTCGGCCAACGGCGCGCCGAACCAGGAAGGCAATGCCACCATCCCCTGGCAGTCGCAATACCTCACCCGTGCCGGCCTAGATGGCCTGATCAGCGGCGGCAATCCGGGCGGCGGCGAGGTGGACCTGCTTAACAACAAGACCCGGCCGCCTTTCACCGACCAGTTCAGTGTCGGCGTGCGCCAGGTCATGGGCGACTGGGTGGGTTCACTCACGTTGAGCCGTATGCTGGGCTATCGCCAGTTCACCTGGATCTTCGGCAATCGTCCTGGTCCCGATTACACCTCCGTACCCGTAGGCCCGTACAACACGGTGCTGATCAATACCACGAAGAAGTATTCGTCCAGCTCCGTGCTGATCGGCATCGACAAGCCGTATACCGACGAATCCGGCTGGGGCATGGGCATCGCCTATACCTACACCGATGCGAAGAAGCAGGGCAACGATGCCTATTCGCTCGACTATGCCACCCCGGGCGCCTATCCCGGCGGCCGCACCGCCGAGCGCAATCGCCTGGTGATGAACGGCTCGGTCAAGCTGCCCTGGGATATCAAGCTCAGCACACTCATCACCCTGGGTTCGGGCGATCCATACGACGTGGCCTACGGCACGGCATACAACGACCCCAACCGGGGCACGCATATCGGCGCTGCCGCACCGAAGAAAGGCAACTTCATCATTCCCAATGCCTGGGGTTACCGCAACGTCGACCTCGCCTTGTCGAAGACCTTCCGCTTCGCCGGTACCCAGGCACTGGAATTACGCGCCGACGCGTTCAACGTCTTCAACTTCAAGAACTACGGTTGCTATACCACGCTCGTTACCGAGCCCAACTTCGGCCAGCCGGCCTGCATCGTGGGCGTGACCCGCAGTTATCAGGTCGGTGCGCGTTACAGCTTCTGATGCATCGCTTCGTCCGTCACTCCGCTGATTCGAAGGCAACGGAGTGACGGAACGGAGATTTTTCCACCCGGCAATGTAAACGTTTGCACCACCATGCTAACGTCCATCGCCATCTGTTTTACCCGTATACCGCCGGCCCCACGGCGTTCGTGACCGCCTCCTCCAAGGATCGCCATGCAAGCCTCCATGAAGAAAAGCCTCTCCGTCGCCCTGGGCGTTCTGCTGGCCACCGTCGCACCGTTCTCGATGGCCCAGAAAGCCGAAGCCCGTGCCACGCACCATGCGGTGGCGAGCGAACCGCATGCCATTCCGGCGACCATCGCTGACCTGCAGAAGCGCAGCTTCCAGTGGTTCTGGGACAGTGGTAACCCGGAGAACGGGCTCATTCCCGATCATTACCCCGGCGATTCGTTCGCCTCCATCGCCGCCGTGGGTTTTGGCCTCACCACCTATGGCGTGGGCGTGGAGCGTGGCTGGATCACCCGCGACCAGGCCATCGATCGCACGCTGGCCACGCTGCGCTTCTTCAAGAACGCGCCGCAAGGCGACGCCGAAGAGGGCGAAACGGGCAACCACGGCTTCTTCTATCACTTCCTCGACATGAAGACCGGCAAGCGCTTTGCCAACTGGGTCGAAGTGTCGTCGGTGGACACGACCCTGTTGCTGGGTGGCGTACTGTTCGCACAAAGCTACTACGACCATGACACGCCGAAGGAAAAGGAAATCCGCGAGCTTGCCGACGCCATCTATCGGGGCATCGACTGGACCTGGCTGCAGAAGCGTTCACCGCTGATCAGCATGGGCTGGACGCCGGGCGGGCGGACCATCCCGCATGACTGGGAGGGTTATAACGAAGGCATGCTCGTCTATATCCTCGCGCTCGGCTCTCCCACGCATCCGGTGGGCGACGATGCCTGGGCCGCCTGGACGAAGACCTACGACAAGACCTGGGGCGAATTCCACGGCCAGACCTTCCTGAACTTCGCACCGATGTTCGGTCACCAGTACAGCCATACGTGGGTGGACTTCCGTGGCATCCGTGACGAATGGAACCGCGAGCACAACCTCGATTACTTCGAGAACAGCCGCCGCGCCACCTATTCGCAGCAGGCCT
>Ga0116228_10001816_pt1 | contig 18010 bp, 8 predicted proteins | sample S1TSphfallax_2_FD_89694 | JGI IMG/M metagenome (GOLD analysis project Ga0116228, IMG submission 89694) | Host-associated microbial communities from peat moss isolated from Minnesota, USA - S1T2_Fc - Sphagnum fallax MG | ecosystem: Host-associated > Plants > Peat moss > Unclassified | place: USA... | reverse complement strand
CTACTATCAACAGAAACATCAAGGTGCGCCAATTGCAGCGAATCCCCATGTAATGGATTACTATCCATGAAGACACTCGAGAGATAGTCTTGTAAGAAGGTAGTTTCCTCCGAGACCTTACTTCCTGTACAAGCAGAAAACAGAAAAACCCACACCGAGTTTCACAGAATCTCAACCTACTCTCTACCCTAATCCATCCAACTCGAAAACCCTCAAAAGCTTCTTCATGTCGACAACATGGATGGAAAGCCACAACGTTTTTTTCTCCTGTCTTCTGACCTAATTTTTTTCTTCTCGAAAACCCAAACTCTCACAAAAGTCATAAAAGCTCCCTTGTGTTCTGTGCATTAATCTGCAATTCGGCCAAAGAGAATCGAAAGTAATTGGCACCTGCCAGGCTCAGACACTTCCTGATTTTGAGGTTGGAAACATTTGCGGATGCGGAATTGGGTCGTGCGCAGAGGACAGCTGCCCTGCGGCCATCAACCGCCTCTGCCATCGCTGCTGCTTTCGGAAACTGGCCGTGTCAGACGACAGAGGGACAGCAGAGACTGAAACGGACGACAAACCCGTTCTCGTTTGGATATCGTCGTTACCAATGAACGAGAAAGTCGTGGGTAGTTATCGTTCGGATATCGTCGTCATCAACGAACGAACAACAGACTCGTGGCTGGTTTTCTCTTTTGTATGTAGTGAAATATTGGATATCAATTAATTGGAGAAAAAGGTGATTTAAACCAGTTTCATTTTTATTGATGGAGATGCAATAAGTTTGAGCTTAACAAGAGTAACAAACTTTTGTTGGCCTTACCAAGGCAAGGATATTGTGTTTAGATTCATTATAGAGTATAGTAGCTTAAGGGATCTTGGCCCCTAGATAATAGGTCTATTTTTCTATGAGGATTTTTGAAAGATGATATATATTTTGGCTTGTGTTGAAACTTGAAATTAGTTATATTATAATAGCTTCAACGATTTTTGTTTCTTTTAAAGGATTTTTAGAAGATTATAATTTTGCATGGTGAAATATTTGAGTTTCCATAATTCTTCTTTTGCCTTAAGATACATTTTAATGTGAATGGCAAGGCCATAGGGTGATACACCCCTTGTTAATTCTAGTGATGAGTTTTCTTGGAGTTGGTATAGGGAGGATTTTGCATAATCTTCATATGGTCATTCACTTTGACAATTTGAATGAATGTGGAGGACAATGCAAAAGATTATGAAGGTGAATAAGTGGTTAAGCCTATCTTTTCTTCTTCACCAAAAAGATCTCAAAGGACATGTCCTTCTTGCAATGTTCTCAATTGCCTATTCTATAGGAGTGGCAACATTCTCCATGGTAAACTTTTTGTGTTCATATGGTTTGATGCAAATGTTATTTGTTTTTTTCCTCATTGAACCAAAAAGGTATAAGATTTCAGTTTTTTTCTTCAAAAGATCTTGCTCTGCAATTGTTGGAGGGTGTTGAAAAATGATAGTTGATGGGTGGTTGCATTGATTTGTTTCTTGTGTTGTTTTCTTTCCTCTCCTTCAATTCCTCTTATGCAAACCTTATTTTTGTCTCCCTTCAACACAACAAAGCAAACAAAGAAACGATAAATAAGCTTTACAAAGATCTCTAAAATTAACAAGGATTGGAAGCTTTGGAACCAACAAATCTTTCAATTGCATATGGAAATTTTTTAATGCCAAGTAATGTTTGGGAATAAGGTTTTTGAACATGAGTGAAATTGTGATGAAACAATGCAAAATGTGTGATTGATTTTTGTTCTAAACAATTTATGATGTCAAATTGATCTATCAAAGCAAATGCACACTTGTAAATATTATATTTGTTTTTGTAGCTTACAAGGAAACAAGGGTGTTCTACTTGGAGCCTTATGAAAGTTTCAACTTTAAGTATGGTCATTGCTACTATGCAATGTTGCAACTATTAGTTTTTGCCCATAAAATGGAAATCTTTGATTTTGACTTCAATGTTCTAGTTGAAAGGTTTATTAGCATATTGACCTATAGCAAAATAAAAGGTTGAAGTCAACATTTGATGTTAGGATTCAATTCTTTTGGTGCTTAAAATCACAATGAAGGTAATGATGTTTTGTTTCTTATTTTTTGCAAAATTGTTACAGAATGACCAATTTACCAATTTGGATATCCGCCTCTTTGTATTGGGTTATCAATTTAGACATGGGACATTTTGTAGGTTGTTGGCTTAATACCTTTGTGTCTTTAATGGAATTAATTTAATCATTTTCAACAAAGGGGTGATAAGCAAATGGGCTCGCTTCAAATTTTTGTTTAGTGATGATCTTCACCATGAAAACATGTCATTCTTTTCAAACAAGATTCAAACAAGTGAAAGCATCCTTGGGTGGACTAATCATTAAGAACCTCGCTAAAATCATAAGAAAGTCAAACCCAATTCAAGACATTAATTGTTTCTACTTATATAATTTTTTTATTAGATAGCACCAAGTGGATTATGTTTTCCCCACCCATACACACACCTATGAAAAATCACAAACACATAAAAATTTATACTATGTATTGGCATTTTTTTAAAAATGATTCATGACCATTTTCTTTTGCCATTTTCTTTACATTTATGCATAATATTTTTTTTCCCATTTATTTAATACATGTTAAGGGGAATGGCCCCAATTGGTCATTAAAACAATAAAAGGTGAAAAAAACTATTGTTTTTGTTCTTCACAACAATGGCCCCTTTAGCACTTTATGTTCATGAAATAAAATTTTCATAATTAAATGGTAATCATTAATTGCCTCAATCAATGATTTATAAAAGAAATCAAGTAAATGGGCATTTGAAATACTTTCAAAAACTAACAACCAATAAAAAAAACCCAAAAAATATTCTTTTTGTGTTCTTGATTAAAGACATTTCTCAAATGACATTCTTGAAACTATTTCCTTGTGCATTCATTGTTCATGTTAGATTTCATTTTTTTGTAAATTTAATTCAAGTTCTAAATTCTACATGATTTGAATGACTTTTTCATAAAAGATTTCACATGAAAAACCTTCCTTAAGTTATGTCCTAAAGTTTGATGGGTCTAAGAAATTCAGGGTGTGACATTCTTAGTGAGTCTACCCAAAGATGCACACACCTTATTCCTTAAGCCTTGGTCATTGAAGCCCTCCAATGTCAATTTATTTAAGAAATAGAAAAAATCATTGTTGTTTTAAATGTGCACAATTAATTTGATTGTCACATGATTTTTTGCTTTTCATAGTTATTACAATTAACAAAAAATATCATCATGATATGTTTGTTCTTGTCCATCATGGGTATCATTAAACCATAGGAAAATATTACAAAAGACTAGATATCATTATTGTTTAATAGAGATATTCGTAAAATCATCCCAAATTCACCCCTAATGTGGACCTCAATTTTCACTTTTGTCACTAATGTTGGGTTATCCACAAAGTCTCCCAAATTGGGGACTAAACTTGGAAACTAAGGACCAATTTCCAAAAAGTGGGGACCAAATTAATTTTTGGAGGGAACATGGGTTGCCCAAAAAAAATTGTTGCTTTTTATATTTGAAAGGTTTATTAAGGTTTATGCAGGGTCAAATTTTTTTCCCATCTTAAACTCTTTCTCTAGTTTTTTCTTCATCTAGTTTTTTTTTTGTTATTCTCATTTTTAGGTTTCCATTTTTTCAAGTTCTTTTCTTTTTCATTTGAGCTCTCTTCTTACAATTTTCTTCTCTCATTTTTTTTGTTCTTTCTTTTTTAAACAATGGCTTCATCTTCAAGCACCAATTCTTTTTCAAACTCAAGTTTTTTAAAAAGTGATGATGAAATATCATACGACATGGATCAAAAGGCCACAATGTTCTTTCATGCATGGTTTATTGCTTATATTTCCGAAGACTTGTTCATTGCAATAGAAATGGAGGAAGGGGGTGGGCATTTTGTGGATCCAACTATTGGTGTTTGAGATGTGTTAACCACATTACAATCCACCCTAACACTATTCAAAAACCTAATTAACTTCATTGCCACATAATTTGAAGACTTGACATCCATTGTGGTGCCTACAATCATCTCCCATACATGGTCTATAAGTGAGACCCTATTGTTTTTGGGAGACCATCAAAGTTTAGCCTTGAGCAATGCCTTTTAAACTTTGTTTTCATCCTCAAATGTGACAATGTCACTAGACATGACTTTTTCATGTGGAATTGGGCCAAAAGTTCGGTGGGTGATGATGTTCTTTTGATCTCATTTTGCACTAATTTTACATTTGTGGATGAAATTTGTTGGCCTACGACACATGAAAAAACTACATTAAGGTCCTATTTGCAAAAGTTGCCAAGATGCATCAAATTCATTGATGGGACCTTAATTGAAATCCTTCAACCTTGGTGGGATCTAAGTCATTGGACTTGGTTCAATGGCCACAAAAAATTCTATGTCATGAATAACACAATTATCCTTGACCACAGAGGTTTGTTTATTTACATAGATTTTGGCTATCCATGATCTTACCATGATGTAAGCACCCTTTAGCACTCTAGCATTTACCAAAAATGGCGGCAATATTTCACTCATGATGATGAGTACTTTGAACTCCTACTTGGGGATCCTAGGTATATGGGAGAATAAATGTTCATACTACGGAGGATTAGGACACATGATATAACTCCCAATGCAAACATGGATGTAGTGCATGCATACAACAAAATGCATGTTGGTTACAGGGTGTAGGTGGAATGGGGTATTGGAAGGCTGAAAAGAAAATGGAGAAGGCTCATGAAGAGGTTTGATGACACAAAACCAAGATATTCACACCTCTTCGAATCTAGAATTATACTCACTAACTTCTTGCCTAAGAGGAGGATGGACTTCACGTATGAAGTTATTGGTGACCAATTTCTTAATCTTGAAGACCAATGATGGGATAGGGACTTCTAATTACATGTGTAGGGAAGTTTTTATTTTTTCCCTTAATTTTTCCTCTGAAATTACTCTTAGTTCCCAAGTTGCTTTCAAGTTTAAGATCTTCACCTTATTTTTGCATTCATAATTGATGCCCATCTTTGCAGCCAGCAATGCATCGCGAATCTCCAAGCTCACTTGGAAACGAAATGCCATGGTTACAAGACTCCTAGATTGGAGTTGCAACATCTGTTATTAATCATTGGCTTTTCAAAAGGCCCTATGTTGGAACTAGGTGGAATAAATGGCCTAAAAATTAAACCAAGACAATCTACCTTAATGGAATTAGGAGAATTATGACATGTTATGGTTGTACCTAGTCTCCCATCAATAAAATCTTATTTCCACTTGAACACATTCCTTATGGCATGACTGTTCGTTGCCTTGAATCATGCCAAAACCTCGTCAAACTGTAGGACTACCTTATTAGTCCCCTCTTCATGAATAATGTCAATTTTAAGATCCTTTGAGGCATTTCACAACCGGTCCTTTTAAGGTGTCCTTCTGAAATGGTGAATTTGGGAAGACAGTCACATAATCATTATAGGTTATTTTCCAAACAATCACTGGAATCAAATGTGTGACTTGATTTTTCACACTAGAATAGGTTGCAAAGTGGGTGTTGTAGCTAGTGGCCATAGTACTCAAGTACAAAAATTCTACAATGGTTTTTTGCACTTTTTCTTTGTTGGGTCCCTTCCCCTTTAACTTCTAAGCACCTTGGCCTTAGGAAAGTTCCAAATTTTCTTGCATCATATCAAACTCCTCATTGAATGTTACCATATTTACCATATATACAAACACACTCCCATTTTCAAACCTCCTACTCATTATGTTGTAAACCCACAAAAACATTTCCATGACTTGCAAACCTTAACAAAAGTTCAATGGCCACATACAAGCCATAATTGCCCCACTACTACAAAATGTGGGTGTACTTCACTAGTCCCCATTCATTACACCAATGAATTCATTATTTCCCCATTAGTCCCTGTTCACTACAAATAGTGAATTCACTCAAAATCTAATGAAATCATTTTGCATACAAGGACATCTTTTATTGTAGTGCCCCCACATTCTTACTAAGTGCAATTCCAACACCCACAACCCAAGCATAAATTCAATTTGACCCAATGTATATTGTACAAAAGTTATCATAAGTATTAATAGTTCAAATGCAAGAACATATGACCAAAATTGAAATTCCAATGATTTGAAGACCTTGTTATAGCTCAATGAGGACCTCAATAATTGAAACAAGTCCTCACATGTACACAAATAAAAACCCCAAGCTATAGACCTAACTTTGGCTCAATTCCACTTTTAATAGTTCAACTTAATGATCAATTGATCATTTATATGGACATAAGAGTTGTAGATTTATAAGTGGTTCAATTGACAAGCTTAAAACCTCAAAATGCATGCACCCAATTCATATGATGGATACCCTAAAGGTGTAAACATGTTTAAAAAAACCACATGCTATAAGGTTCAAGTCATTTCCAAGGACGACATTTGACACATGGCATTCCTATGATGGTCAATTTTTCTAATTTTTTTATTCTTCATACCCAATTTAGAATTATGTTTTGAATACAATTATTATTTACTATATCTTGGTTTATATCATTTACATATAGTGCATCCATGCCCTAATAAACACAAAGATGAATAAATTTTGTTAAAGACACATTTTATAAAATCATGATTTTCAAAGTCAAAAGCATATTTGAAAATTATTTGAAACAAATATGTTCAAATGCATCTAAAAATGAAATTTACCAATGTCAAGTTCTTTTTTTTTTATATAAATCATCAATGTAAAGACTCTCTTCAATTTTGAGAAGGAATGGGGCACATTTAATAAGGAAAAAGGATGCTTGAAAAAAAAACCAAATTGTGACAATTGTTTTGAACCTACAAAAAGACTCTTGAAACATTATCAATTTGCATCAAGTTTTGAACAATGGAACTTTATAAATTATAAAACTTAAAAAGGAAAAGAAAATGTAAATATAATTTGTTTTGCTTTTCTTGTGATTTTTCAAAGATATAAAATTACAATTTTAGGTAATTGTGACACAATCCTTGGCTCCTTTTAACGCGTTTACACCCCTAAGACTAATCTTCAATTTGGAAGCTCAATTAGGGTTTCAATACTTCAACTAAGTGCTCATATTACCATTTGTGTGGACCCATAGAACTGTAGATTTTTAAGTGGCTCAATGACAACCTCAAAACCTCAACATGCATATGCCCAATTCAAATGAAGGATACCCTAAGAAGATTCTTCAATTTGGAAGTTCAATTAAAGTTTCAATACTTTAACCAAGTGGTCACATTACCATTTGTGTGGACCCATAGAGTTGTAAACTTGCAAGTGGTCCAATTGACAACTTCAAAACCTCAACATGCATGCACTGAATTCAAATGAAAGATACCTCGAGAAGATTCTTCAATTTGGAAGCTCAATTAAGGTTTCAATACCTCAACCAAGTGATCACATTAACATTTATGTGGACCCATAGAACTACAAACCTACAACTGGCTTTCATAGTTAGTTGTTCAATTTCATAGTTAATTGTTTTAATTGGAAACACAAATATTTCTAAAGAAAATACCCTCAAAACTCCATGAATTTGGACCCTCAAAATGAGTGGTTAGAAGTTTAGTTGGAAACATCATAGATGAACTAAATCATATTGGAGAGTTATTTCATGCAAACCTTAATTCATTTAAGTGGTCATAAGCTTAGTTGGAAGCATTAAAGATGAATTGTATTGTATTGGAAAATTATTTCATTCAACCCTAATTGACTCAAGTGGTTAGAAGCTCACTTGGAAGCACAAAAAAAAAAATGCATGATCACATAAATTATTCATACAAAACCTAAGAATTGTAGACCAAAATGTTTACAAAAATAGGTAATTAGAAGCTCAAATTTTTGATGGTATAATCCATTTATACATAGCCTATGAATTCACAAGTTCATTTACAATATTGTCCATGAACTTGCATTTACAAAGATTAAGAATTGTCTTGTTTTTTGGGTTCCATCAATTTTTGCATGTATACAAATAATACTTGAGGCAATCTACTTCAAATTACAATTGCTCTTTAAGAAAACACCTTTTAAAATGCAACCACTTAACCATTTAACATTAAGATAGGTTTTCATTTTTGGCGACTTCAAGAGCTTGCCATATGGATGCATGCCATGTCTTATTTACATGATGTAGTTGCCATAACATAGATGGGTTTTTGTGCGAATGTAAGCATGTTAGAATTTGCCAAGTGATTATTTTGTCGAGCAAAGGTGATAGTAAGCTTGAGTTGATAGAACTATGGAGTTCCAAATTAGGGCTTTAACAAGGTCTAGGTGATGGCTTCCACTTGAGTGATTGGAGAAACCTATAATGAAGGAGTTATTGCAATGATTCATAGAACTTGGTGCAAAACATAGAAACAAACCACAATGCTAGAAGAAACACTCCCCAAAGAAATAGATCATGACTGAGACACTTGTAATTTTTTTTGGCATCTTCTTCATGGGCATGAAACATGGTCTCAAACAAATTCAATTATAGCAATTAACTTCACCTGTAAAAAATTGGGATTGTGAAAATTTAGGTTACACAAAAATTGTCGAAATTGTCCTTCCTTTCTACTTTGCATGCATTCAAGTTCTAGTAGACCCCCATGGCACTCCTTCAAACTACAAAACACCTCGGCTTTCGACACTCAACCAACTCATGTGTTGCTTTGCTATATTGATCCTTGTGCTTTAATGCAAGCACTCATGTTTAAAGAACAAGTATTCTATTCAAATGCATACAAGTAAGCTTTGATTATTGAAAATGAGAAAAGCAAAAACTCCTATATGAGTGAAGCTTTTGAACACAACAATTATGTTAATAGACACAAACTAGTCACCAAATTCATTTAACCCTAAGTTTAGGTCCAAAATCTTGTTTTGCACCTTGTTTAACTTTTTCTTTTTTTCATGCCCAATTTTGGATTTGTCCCTTGTTCCAACCAAATTGGGAATTCTCATGCCTTCTTTCAACGACTTTATGGATAACTCTAATATGGTGTAGAAATATGTTAATATCATCCATGTAGATTTATTGTTAAATTATTATCAAATTATCAAGTTTTCACATGTCATAACCATTTATAATCATTTATAATTAGACACTTGAACATGTTTGTTGTTGGTTAAAAAGTCTTTTGTTTTCAACTTTTATCTATTACCAAACACATAATCTTGGAAATTCTTGTTATCTCTACTACTTCTTTTTTTCACATTGTATTAAAATATGGTGAAGAAAAAATAAATATGAAACTAAGGATATAATGCAAACACAATAATTTTCACATTTTGTGATACTAGCTATCCAACAATTAATGCACATCACTAAATTCATATATATTTTTTATTCTAGTTAATTAACATGCTTTAACAAAAAGTGTTAACCATGGCTCTAGTTAATACATGTTACATTGTTCTATCATAATTGAAAAATTATCATCACACACGAATTATTTCATATCGAAATTTGAAATAGAAAAAATATTTTGAATAGAAATGATTTACTTAATGCAATAACATTGGCTAAACCACAATATGATGATTTATATGAACTAAAAGATTGGCAAATAAAAGATGCAAAAGTAAAGTGTGACATCCTTTTAAATTGTGGAAACATCCATATTGCAATGATCAAACACTTAATAACTTCAAATGAAGTCTTAGATTATTTTCAAAACCTTTATCAACTCATTAATAGAACAATTCAAATGGTGTTGAGAAAAAAATTGAATGCCATGGAAATGAAAAAAAGAAATTATGTGATGACACATTTGGAAACATTCCAAAGTATGTTAAATCAAATGGTTGCACTTGTGGTCTTCAGATCATACAAGAAAAACAAACATGAAATCTCTTGGAAGTTTGCCACCTTTATGGTGATCTTTTGTCACAACAATGGGTAACACACATTATCTAAATTGTCCAATGTTGTATGAAAAGATGTAATAACAAGAAGCCCTATGTGGTAACTCCTCAAGGTGAAGTAGTTCATTTGCAACTTTTTACATCCATCCTTAGGTGAAAAATGGAAGTGGACAAAAGGAAACAAATTTAGCAAAGGCAATTTTTCTTCCAATGCAAAAACCAAAAATCATTTGATAATTTCAAGCCTAAAGGTCCATGTTTCTTTTGTGGAAAAATGGGGCATGTCATCACAAAATGCAAAAAGAAAAAAATGACAAGTCCCAAGCTAATACTACAAGTTCCAATGAAACAAATAACATTCAATTATGCTTGAATATAGGATTCGATTGTAATGAAACTTGGTATCTAGATTCTAGTGCAACACAAAACATGACACTTCATGGAGGGTGGTTTTATGATTATAAAATATTTAATTCTCCCTTGCCTATATACTTGGGAAATTTTAGTACCTAACAAGCCATATGGCATGGAAGTATAACAATTTGTTTGACTTCAAGTGTTAAAACCTAGGTAGAAAATGTGTTCAATGTTCCAAAATTTACTCTTTGTGGGAAACCCAAAATGGCACTATTTTTGAATTTAATGAAAACATGTTAATGTCACTCTTCTAGGGGCTTAACAACTACCATTCACATGTATCATCTTGTAATTTTTTTTTCTTAAATGATGTAAAAAGACATACAAGAAAAATAAAATTATGTGGTCTTGAACACAAAATAATATAGAATAATCACTATTACAAAATGTGGGTGTAGTTCATTAGTCCTTGTTCATTAGACCAATGAATTCACTGCTTCCCCACTAAGTCCTATTCATTACAACTAGTGAATTCACTAAAAATCAAGTGAAATCACTTGGCATATAAGGACACCTTTTGTTGTAATGAATATAAAAATTCATTCCTAAATGAAAGATCCAAGAGGTAGATGGTAGAAAAAGGAGAAAACAACAAAAAATTCAAACCAAATGGGGTTTTACATTATCTACACTCTTTGCTTCTTCACTTATCCCAAATATTTTTAGCAACAAAGGTTGCCTCCCTCTTTGTTATAATCATTGTTGTCTTTCCCATAATATAATTTCCTTTAACTATTTCATGTAACACAAAAAACTAAAAACATTAATTCGGGAGGTAATGAATGCTTCTAAAGAAGAAAGATTGATTCTAGCAAAAGCACGTGCATAACAACAACAACGAGACATCCATGTAATCCAACTACAAGAACAAAAACACACACAAGAATTTTTATGCATGTGATATTACATCTGGAACATGTGATTATTGTTTATCACCTATTCCTTGTAATTTTGCTCATTAATTGCAAGTAGAAAATTGGAATAAGTATATGGAAGGCCTACTCCCAAGCAAGTGCCTTCTGTAATTCGAAGGTTTTTTAGCTCCTATCCTTTAGGTAAATAATTTGAGAGTGAACGGCTTGAATATTAATGGAGGCCTTCCTTAGCATGATGTACAAAAAAAATATTTGAATGATGGTAGAGGGTACTTTCAATTCACAAAAACATCTTCCATACAATACACCAAAGGTGTTTTGCAATACCAAAAAAAAACCACATGGGCAAGTTTAACGAAAATCTACTATAAAAAAAATACATCAAAAGTTGAAAAAATAATATGAATCATAGATAAAATTACAAACCAAGAAACTTAGGCACTACTTTTGGAAGTAGAGGCATTGTAAACAACAATATGAAGTCGAATATGTAATGCACACACATACCAGCCCCACATGTATTCAAACTTCATGTATGATGCACACATGGAAAGGGCCGAGATGTTACTTAATTAAATTCCCCCTTCACATTTAACACAATAGTTAAATAAAACTTTTTAGGTTGGTGAGAATTTATTAGGCCATTATATTTATTTGTCAAGCCCCTTGGTTCAAAGGCAAGATCAATAAATTTCAACATAATTTGGGATCAAATCCATAATAGGGTATAAAAAAAAATTAAATGAAAATAATAGCTCAAGTGAAATTAGTTTTTGCAACAAAATTAACACGAAACCAATTTGGTTTTTTATTTTGCTTCTTCATCTATATATGTGAAGGAATTAATGCAAGTTTGTCTTGTGTAAATTTTTTTTTTTTATTAGTGTGAACATAGAGGCATTAGAACATGGTGTGCAATCATGTAAAATAAACGAAGGGGGTGAGAGATAAAAATGTCTTTTAACATATTATGGGGGGGGTCTAAAAAACTTTCATTAATAAGAAACATGGAAAAAGATGAAGAGCATGGAATGTGGAGGAAGAGCATAATTTGGAGTGAAAAGAAAAAACATTCAAGAATTTTTTGTTTTTTCCAATTTGAAGGTGAGAATTAGGTTTCTTGCATTCAAGAAATCTTTATTTCCAAAACTAAAAGACAAGTGTTAATAGAATGCAACTTGGATCAATATGCAATTTCACCAATGATTGTCATTCACTAACTTTTGATTGGTTTTGTTGTTAATGTTTTAGTCTATTTCCATGTTATGCTTGAAGCTCTATAGGCTTCTTCAAATTTTGTTTTTAATAGGGTTAACACAATCATTAAACAATGAACATCTTTCAAACCCAACATTTATGCTAGACCCTTAAGCCATCTTGTAATTCAACCCTCAAGTACATTATTGCTAATTTTCACAAATGCCCTTGTGAAAAAACACATCTTGCCATGTTTACCCATGATGTTTTCAAGGTTTTTGGGTCTTCATTGAGTTAGCAAAACATGGTTTAGGGTTGTAATCAAAGTGTGCCTTGGGAATGCATTTGAAATTGCTTGGATAAATCATAGATTATATTTTCATACTATTGTGATGCATAAAGTTGTTAGGTGGTCTCTTCAATAGCACCTTGAGTTTGAAGTATATTGTTTTAATTCATACTTGGATGCAAATGTCATAATTCATTGAAGTTGACTTAAACATTAAATCATACAAGGATTTGAGCTTGGAGTTGAAAACTCCTAGGTAGATGGAGCTTTGTATGACTCTTTGGACCTTTGTATGAACTTTATAAGATTTTCCAAAAATGTTATTTTCTCAAGTCAATGTGATTTTTGACACCTTTGAATGTTATAATTTAGGTGTATCCTTGAGTTTAATTTGAACCTTTTTCACCTCTATTTCATTATTAACACCTTTGATGCATTCAATATAAAGTATATCCTTCACATTTGATGTGAACTTCTTTCAATTCTATTTGATTCTTGGCACCTTTGATGCATTGCATTTAAGGTTTGTCCTTTACTTGGCAACTCAACTTGAACCTTTTTCAACTTATTATTTTTATCCTTTGCACTTCTTATGCACTAAAATGTAAGGTATGGCTTTGATTTGACATTTTAGTTTTAACCTTTTTGTTTTTTAAATTCTTGGCACCTTTAATGCACTAAATTTAAGGTATGTCCTTGATTTAGTAACTTAATTTGAACTTCTTTGTGCTTTAGATTCTTAGCATCTCTAATGCACTAAATTTAAGGTTTGTCCTTAATTTGGCAATTCAATTTGAACCTCTTTTAAGTTTTTAAATTCATGGCACCTCTTATGCACCAAATTTAAGGTCCATCCCTTATTTGGCTATTCAATTTCATCCTCTTTCAAGTTTAATTTTTTTTTAGAACCTTTGATGCATTGAATATTAGGTTTTTCATTTATCATTAATAATTATATTTCATCTTTTTTAGGTTTTTAGAATTTTTGGCACCTCTTACGCATTAAATGTAAGGTTTGCAAATTGTAATTTAACTTTGTTTTAAGTTTTGGAAGTATGTTTCCACCTAGTTGGAGGTTTATAAACCTTAATTGAGCTATGTTTCCTTTTCAATTGGAGGTTTGTTTCCACATATTTGGAAGTTTGTAAGGGTTCCTTCAAGTTAAGGTGTACCACATAAGATGTCACAATTGTCACAATTTACTAAAAAACATTTTGGGCTTAAAATAGGTATAAGAAATTACATTTTTTTACGAAATACATTATAAGGTGAATTTTAATGTTACAAAGTTAATTTTCAACAAATGGTTTTTAAGTTATGGCTATCCTAAGACCTTGTAAAGGACATCATTAAGAGCAAAAGGAGATCCATCACAAAGATTCAAGTAGTCCTTTTAAAAGCTATATGCCTTCCAATTTCATATATGTAATTGATTCATTTGAATTTAAATGAATGTAAAAATTGATTTCATTTTTCATTCTATTTATATTAATATAGACTAATCGAATTTACTAATGGATTGCCAAATTTAATCTTGAATGGTACGCCTTAGCATGAAAACACCAATAAACCTTGATTGAGTTCTTATTTCAAGCATTGGAGTTTTGTTTCCACCTATTAGGAGGTCTATAAACTTTAATTGAACTTTGTTTCAAGTTTTGAAAGTTTATTTCAATCCATTTAGAGGGTTTTAAACTTTAATTGAATTTTGTTTCAAGCTTTGGAAGTTTGTTTTTGATTTTTTTCTAAATACTTTAATCTATTGTGACCATCTTGTGATGTAATGACTATGTTGAAATTGTAACATAGATATTTGTTTAAACTTTATCTTTTCCAAAGACTTCATCTTTCATGATTAGCTTGTGACATAATGACTATGTTGGATTTCAAACAAAGGGATTTTGGTGAAACTTGACTTTTTTCCCAAATACTTTCTCTTGTAACCAACTTGTGCACAAGAGATTATGTTGGAATTGAAACAAAAGCATTTTGATGAAATTTTATTTTTTTCAAAGACTTTATCTCTTGTGACTAACTTGTGATGATGACTATGTTGGGGTTGAAATGTAAGCATTTGGTAAAACTTCATTTTTTCCAAAGGTTTTATTTTTGGTGACTAACTTGTGGTTTTGTGACTATGTTATTGAACTAAAATAGATGCATTTGAAACAATTTGGTTTTTTTCTGAAGACTTTATCTCTTATGGCTAGTTTGTGATAGTTTGTGAATATGTTGGATCTAAATAGACATATATAAAGAGAGGCTATGCATTTGTGTTGAAAGAGGGTTTGTGTGACATTTGTTTGTGTAGACATGACAAGTGATCATGAAGAGTCCCATGTGAGTTTTCAAGTGTGTAGGTTTGAATTGGATGAAGAAAATGAGATGTCATTTAATCAACCATCAACCAAGGTCCCAAGAAACAAAAAATAGTTGTGGATTTTTGTAGAATCACTTCATTTGAGCACCATGGCTGCAATCTACCATTGGCACTTTTCAAAATATTCAAAAGATAGGAAACATATGACATAACTTATACAAGCTAACATTGTGTAAGAAACAACATATGCACAAACTATAAGGTAATTTATCCTAATATATAGTCCTTTCTAAAAAGACATTTTGAAGGACTAACTTTAGGATGTTTTGAAAGGGTTGAAAAATAAAACATCTAATGATGAAGGAAATGAGAAAGCTATGTTGCAAAATGAAGAGGTCTTGATACAAGGCTAAAGATGGACATGTTGTTTATAATGTTTTCAAAAAACAACAAATGTGATTAGTGAGATGTCTACCTCATTTTAGTACTCAGATCCCATTTTCTTTCTATTGCCTATGATTATGTAAATGAACTAACATCTATTCCATCATCTAAGTCAAGCCCTAGTTTGGCACATGCCATGTACTTTAAGTGGTAAAGCACATATGAAGGTGGAAATCTTATAATCATAATTCGACAACTTTCCCACCATGGCATAAGAGATTATGGTTAACAATGAAAATTAAAACAACCTTGATCAAGGCAAAGATGGAAGTTAGAAAACAAAAGACATGTGAAGTTTTGCAATCCCAAAATAATTAGCAATCTAAAAATATTCATAGATGCATAATTTAAAGCAAAGGTTAAGGTTGTGTTAGATATGTAATTAGAAATCCCCATCCCAATTGTAATTAGTTGGGCCTTTTATCTAGTTGTCAATTATTTTGTTGTGACCTTTAGACAACATGTATGCAAGAAATTAATTAGAATAGAACTTTCAGCTTGTAACAAATGATTACATTTTTTTTTTGTGGAATCAAAACATTTCATTAATCTTTTCCATTTCCAATTCAATTTCCCAATTCCCCATTCCATCCATATTTTATACCCTACATGCATTTTATTGCATGTTTGTGTTACATTTAGGATATGCCCAAGGGCAAGTTTGCAACTCACAAACCATTGCAAATAACTTGGGTCCCCCAATAAATATTCAAAACATTCATTTATATATTATAAAAATTAATGTTAGTTTTTGTATAGGTTTGATTCATGTAAGATGCTCACATCATGAAAAAAACCAAGATACTTGTTATTTAGGTAGATGAACAATCCACAATGGTTCAAGACCACTATATTGTTAATGTAATACACCTTTTTAAGCTTATTGAACTACAACTTATGGGCTTGCAAATTTTGATGAAAATCCTATCAATGAATCTGACACAACCTTTGAACTATAAGATATGTGTACCAAGGGTAATCAATTCTTTAAGAGTAGGCCATTGAATATCATCACCTATGGTTTCATTAATGCAAGATGCAATGAAAACTAAATCATCACATATTGCACTTTTTTTTTACTTTCATAAGAATGTGTCTACATAATCACATTGTCATGTTTCATGTATAGGAAGAATTGGAATAATCATTATTTTGGGTTCAATTTAGTCAATTACCCTATCACAATGCGAGCCTTGTTAATGGACCTTGCATGGGCTTGGATGGTGGAAACCATCAATGTAACTAGTCGTCAAACTAAGAAAAATTGAAGTTTGTTAAAAATTTGAACAAAAACTAAAATTGCTTACATTGTGGCAAATGTATTTTGAACACCCACATTGTGGTTGATTGTGCAACATTTGCCTCTAGCTCATTTGTGTTGAACAACTCCAATATATTAATTCTTGGAATTGTATTTGTAAACTTGATTGGATGTCGCTTGCATGTTTTTTGAAACATCTTCTTTGAACCATCAAAATCACATCTCCGAAAAGGTGTGCATTTACAAAAGGAACCATGTAGCATAAAAAAAGACCCCAAAAAAGCCTTGGAAAACCCTAAAAACCCCCTAAAAAGAGACCCTAGTATAAAGCTCAAAAAAGGCAAAACAAAATGGAAAACACTAGAAAAAAATTAAAAAAATGAGAAACCGATTTTAAGAAAAAAAAAAAAAGAAGAAATGAGAAACGTTAAAAAAAAGCAAGAAGAAAAAATAAATTCCCACATGTGGAAATGAAAAGGAAGTGAGAAGTGAAAGAGATCATTTATTTATTTTCATGTAGAAAAAATCCTTAAAATAATCTATGCAATCTATAAAAAACCCCTAAAATGTCTTAGTAGTGAAAACCAAAAAAAAAATCCAAAAATACAAAACAAAAAAATTCTTTCAATTGAAAAGCTTGGAAAAGGAAGTTTCCAAAAAAAAAGTTTCAAAGTTTATGTCATTTCTTATTTTCATCAGTGGTCCTTAGTTTTGTGATTTCATCCTCATATATCAGAACTTTATGGATAATAAAAAATAAGAGCTGAAATTGGGACAAGGATAGCATTGGGGATGGGATTGGGAAAAAGTATACAAATAGCATTATTATATGAGAACAATAATGTCATTAGCATTTGTCTAATACTGCAAACGTTCGAGTTTCAATACATAGTAGGATCTTGGTAGATAGGCATGAGAGGGGGAAGTTCTAAACCAAAATTTGGTATGATTGTTGATTAGAATTTATGGAAGGTTGATTTGCACACTGTCTTTACCTAGTTAAACATTAGGAATTAATTGAAGTAATCAAACTATAGAGTTCCTGTGCTTTTAAGTTGCATATGGATCTAATGGAAGGCTCACACAACTAAGGAGATTCACATTGGTGGCAATTCAAAAATTTATTTGCAGAATTGCTGCCAAGTGTTTTTTTTTCAGATTTGTCAAATGTCCTCCCCCTCCCACCCATAAACAAGAAAAATTGGAGATTCATATAAAATGGAGAGAATTTAAATCTCACCATTTCAGCTAGTCATTATGGTTGGCCAATCAAGAAAAT
>Ga0116228_10001814_pt1 | contig 18026 bp, 13 predicted proteins | sample S1TSphfallax_2_FD_89694 | JGI IMG/M metagenome (GOLD analysis project Ga0116228, IMG submission 89694) | Host-associated microbial communities from peat moss isolated from Minnesota, USA - S1T2_Fc - Sphagnum fallax MG | ecosystem: Host-associated > Plants > Peat moss > Unclassified | place... | reverse complement strand
GACCACTTCGTGAGAGACTCGGCCAAAGTACCGTTACTGTTACCGTTAACCGTTACCGTTCAGCACAGGCTGTTGCCGCGCGCGAATGTTTCACGAATGTATGCCGAATGTTTTGACAAGGTGTTTTACCACGTAAATTCGCGAATTTTAAAATGCAAAATGACAAATGTCATAACTAGGCTTGAATGCATATCCTTCAACCTTAAAAAAAATCAAAAACCTTAAAATCTGGATATGCATAGTGTCAAATACAATCCAAACATAAGCATATATTATGATGAACATGAATATGTATTAGGTTATCAATGAACAATAGACTGATGGATATGGATATGCATAGACAATTAGTCAAATATATCCATATGGTGGATATGTATATTCATATATTTAATTTTTTGACACAAGTTTCAAATATGTATATATACATATATACTAATTATACATATTGATAACCAAACTGAACTAGATACCCATACAACATTAGTTTAAACACATAAATTTCAACCTCCTTATTTTAATAATGAAAAAAAAACTACAAAAACAAATTTATTTCAAATGAATCACGAGGAAACTTATGATTCCAACTATAACATATTTTATTTCATGTTATAATGTGTTCATGAACACATTCAAGCATGAACACATGAAAAACAACACACAAACACTAATGAAAGGAAACTCATAACAACATTTGTCCAAGTGAAAGCCACAAGTCATTAACCAAAAGGCGAGAAAATGAAAGTGAAAAAAAGAACAATTTCCTCCAAGGTCTAAGAAAGAAAGATTGAAAGATTTCAAGGCTACTTCCATGATTACCCATTCATTCATGTTTAATTTTATTTTCCAACTTTCAACCTTCTAATCATTGGGAGAGTTTCAACTCCATCCAATCACCTTTTGATGTCCATCCAATGAGATTATTCATTAGGATAAACCTCCAATCAAGGCATGAAAATTAAATTTTCCTCTTATTTTCCATTATAATGAAAAATCCTTCACACCCTAAATTTATTTTTTATTTTTCCAATATAATTAGTTAAACAAGGATTTAAGCCTTTCTACATTATTAAATTGTTGAATTTCATAACTACATCTACTCCATTTGATTTTGATTTTATTACTAAAATATCTATGCCAAATTTCACCAAAACATTAAATTTGCTAAAATAACTTGAGTTCACCTTTAGTTATTTTCTTATATGTTGCACAAGATCATTCGTAACTTTATATTGTTTAAAATGTCATTTGGTTGAATTATATGACAAACAACAATTATACATCCCAAGGTTCATAGGTTACACAAGTGAACAAATGATAATTTTGTGAGTCATCTTTGGATATGAATGTGATTCAATAGCCATATGAAGAAGAATCAACTAGATGAAATATGCACCCATGGTTGGAACCTACGTGATTTCAACTATGGCACCATAAGTTAAGTTGACCCCCAACATTCATTCCCTAGTCAAACATAACCTATTGATGATAGTGAACCCAAAGTCTTATATGTGGTCATTTATGAAGGCAATGAAGTTGTTTTGGTGTGGTATTTAGAACTTGGAGTTGTTCACTATCATTGGTTACATGGTCTTATGAATCATGTACCTTCAAGATGATTTCATATAGTCATAAGTTGTTGTTGCATCTAGGACATGAACCTTGTACTTTGATGGTTCGGATATATCAACTTTACTAAGAATATGATATATAATGGAAAGGAAAAGTCTAGAAATAGTATGGATCACAATGTTTGTGAACTTCAACTTTTACATATACCTAAAGTAATGATAACCGATATTTTTCATGAAAGTTCAACAAACAACACCAATTGTAGTTTGTAAGGCCAACCTTTGGAACCCTTATTTATATTCTCATTACTTAAAATCATATGTGATACCACTTGGGATGATTTAATTGGAGATTACAAAAAGGCATAACATTCCATGACATTCAAAATACTTTCTTCAAATTGCTTATAAAAATCATGATGTGACCATTTTATTTTTATTTTTGCATTTTGTGTTAAAATATAATTTATTCAATGTTTTCTACCTGAATCTTGAACCTTAAATCATCACATGACTCTTATTGACATTACTATTAAAATATGATTAGGAATGGGGAATTCCAAACTTGAACAAAGACAATCATAAATATCATTTCATTATAAGAAAAATAAAAAATTGTGATTAGTGTTTGTGAACATTTTTAAGTCACAAATGTTCATTACTTGCAAACAACATAATGTATTGACATCATTAATTTTTGGATGAAATTTGTGGTCAACAAATATAAATAACCTTTGACCAAATCATACAAATACAATTTATGTGGCACAAGTTTGGAACCAATTTGATAACCTATCAAAATTTGTCACATCACAATTTGTGAAATAGGTAGGTAGGTAAATAGTCATAAATAAGTAAATAATTAGGTTAGGCCACGTGGCAATTATGACAAACTAGGTCACATGGCCCCTAGGCTACCTATTTTGTTATTTGTTATTTGTTATTTTTATTTCAGTTATTATAGATTTTACTAATAATAATAATTGATATTTATTGATAACAATAATAATAATAGTTTCAGTAGACATAATAACATTATAATAGTAATTACAATAATAATATCAATTTTTAAATTCAAATAACAAATTTGTGTTAATTTCGTGATTATTTATGATTAAAGAGACACAACAGCCTAGTTATGGATGAAAATATATTTTAAGACCATCTAGCCCATAGAATGAAAACATCAATAGTCACAAAATAGTCGCACCAAAATTGTAAAAATGACCAAAAGTTTTGAAATTTGATTTTATAGTTGCAAATTGTTTTCAAAATTACTTGCAAACAACTAATAGTTGCATGTAGTCAAATGTAGTAAAAAAAAAATGGTTACATTTTGGCTAATTTCTATTAATGTTTCCATGCAATTACCCATCAAATCTACACATATCACATTTTGTATTCCTTGCAATGATTACCATTAATGCAAGTTGAAAAATCCAAACCATTGAAAATTTCAATTGGACTAAATTGTTTGAAAACACATTTTTGACAATGGAAAAGTTGGTCTACAAAACATCAAGCTTGTTAGGAAAATCCAATCCCTTAACATCTTGCACCATAACCCACATGCTCACACCCAAGGTCGTTTACTTAATATTCTTATTAAAATAAACCTTCCTTTGCCTCTAAGCTATCTTCACATGTTCAACTAATATGATCTTTGCTTAGGTTTTCAAGTTTTTCCAACCTATCCATCAATGATTGTGAATTATCTAAACACTCGTCAATGGCAATCTTCAAAAATGGTACCTTGAATTCACTAATAACATGGATTCCATTCCAAATACCAATGAAAATGTGGCAATACAAATTTAAGACCTTGTATGTGGTTTTATAGGTCCATAACATTGGTCAATTTGATATCCCAATTTTGTTTAGAATCCACCATATATTGCATAAAATATATATAGGGTGGAAACAAGATAACATTAATCAAACATGCCCATGTGAGTTCAATTTGATGGACTTTTTTTTACTACTAGAAAAACAATGGTAATGTATGGCAAAATGATGTGGTAGATTATAATTGGTTACAAAATGTGATGGATTATAAACACATGACTTTTGTAGTGGCCAAAAAGATTCGTTTTTTTGGTCATGACATATTGTATTATTGCGTAAAGGTCTAAATAATTATTGCAAATGATTATGTCATTTCAATTTTTATAAATTAATTTTAAATAAGGAAAAACTAATTACAATGTTTTATGTATGTTTTTAAACATTCTATCATCATTAAATTCAACCTAAATTATTCCACATGTTTCCAAAATATATTATAAAAGGATATCTTGTAAAAATATTTTGAACTTGCAACATTAGTATGATTTTGACACTAAAAATGTGAGGAACCAAACATCAGTTACATTTATTATAATATGTGTTACTATGACTACACCCTACAAAAGTTTGATTCACCTTTTCAATTAATCCATTAGTTTGAAGGTGGTAGGGAATTTTTTTCTTATGGTTAATGTTGAATAATTTTGTTAATTTAACTATGACATCATTTTAAAAATGAAAACCTTAATTACTAATCAAGGTTTTAAGGCAAACAAATTGTGAAATGACATTTACATAAAGGAAAATTACCGTTGGTTTAATGTCTACTAATTTGACAACCTTGGGCCTCTACCCAATCAGGTTAAATATGCAATTGACACAATGATATATTGCATCCTTCTTGAAAAATTAGGATGGAATGGTTTGATATTGTCTATGCCCCATTTCTCAAAAAACACCAAAGGAAGAAAAATGTTTAACAAAAAAACCAAATGAAAATCATTAATAATATATTGTTGGCATGCGTCACATTGTTTAACATGAATGGGTCACAATAACCAACTTTGAGGGCCTTTTGATTAATTAAATGACCAAAAAAAAGACCACAAGCACTCTCATTACAAGCATTAGGGATGGATGGAACCTCTTCACATGTGAAACATTTTCATAAATGGCCATCAACCCCTTTGTGATGATTTTTTCTTGAAATGAAAATGAAATGGCTATTATTAACTTGAACCTTATGCTTCTCACCCTTTAATCATATTCTAGGTAATTGCTGAATATTCAAAAAATCAAATGTATGTTCATGCCATGGATGTGAAACATCCACAACAAATAAATTGTCATTCAAAAGATCTTCATTAATTTCAATCATAGAAGTTCCATAGATAATTGAAAAAGATGTTGTCTTTATTATTCAAATTCCTTAGTTTATATTGAACCATGTAATCAAATTTGATGAGAAGTAATGACCTCAAAATAAGTCTATCACTAAGGTTTGGTTTGTTGACAATGTATTTCAAAGTCATGTGATTCATAAAAAACATGATGGCATTCATGAGCAAATGATGTTTAAACTTATTGACATTGAAATCCATCGCTGAACACTTTTGTTCGTTGGTAATGTAATTATGTTCAACATTTGTGAATTACTTGGTAGCAAAATTTATAGGATGGTTTTTACCTTTGTCATTTGGTTAACACAAACTTTTACCATTTGGAACTTTTGAAGCATCATAATAAACATGAAATGGTTCATTTCAATTTGGTGGTAACAAACAAAGGAAGCAAGTTTAATTTTTAAAACATTCAACATTTCTTGAAATTCTTAGGTCCATTCAATTTTTCATTGTTTTCCTAATGAAGTTGGTCATTGGTAGAATAATCATTGATGAAATCCTTATATTACCCATTATGACTTGATTTTCTACATTTGTTTAATTGTGGTTGAAGGTTGTAAGTTCAGAACGCTTTTCACCTTTTTAAGATTTGGTTCCTTACCCTTATTTGAAACAACATACCCTAAATAACAACTTGGAAATTAAATACAACTTTTTTGGTTTCAAGGAAATGTTCACTTCTTTACATATTTGGAAAAACATGTTTTGAACATTCATAGATGTTATTCTTGGATGTTTGTGCATTAAAATCATCAATGACCACTACCATTGACCTTCACAAAAGTTCAAAGAAAACATCTAATGGAATTTTGAAAACAAAATGGTGTTTTACACAATCTAAATGGCATCACCAAATAAACAAACATACCCCCAAGGGGATGTAAAAACTATATTGTGCCAATCTTAAGTGTTATGGACATTTTATTGTGGTTAAAATAGTCATCCATGAAATTGTGTATTGTATTATTTGAAAAGATTTGACATAATTAAAAAAATTTTGGTTGAAGTTTTGAAAAAATGTTTATTACTTGTGCCCAAATTTTTATAAAATAAAAAAATTTGAAAGATTTCAATTGTCATGTTTGAACTACAAACCTTAAAATTCAAGAACTTAAAACTTAATTAGTCTAAACACACTAACATATACCATAAGCTTAAAAAGATTGTGTTTGTTATTTTTCATAACCATTCGAAGTTTTAGAATTAAAAAACTAAGTGTCGAAATTAAGATTTGAAATTTAATTAATTATTTGACAATTTGTGGCCAAATCCAATCAAGGAGTATGATAATTTTTCTTGCTACTTCATCCCTAATGGGAAAAATGAAAGGTTAAGGAAAATGTTATTTGAACGTGTGGGCATTCAAAATCCTATAATCAACACATACCCTTAATTTGTTTTCACCTTTATTTTTTATTGACACAATGTGTGATAACCAATTTGTGATCTTGACTTACCAAATGAACCTCATTTGTGATAAACATTCTAATTTTGCTTTAACTATGAGTTGGATACTTGAATTCAACCTTCTATGCTTTTGGCAAATTAGTTCAATCATAAAGACCAATGGGATTGTATGTTGGGCTATTTTAAGAGGAATTCCTTTGAGGTTTTTTTAAGACCAAACAAATACATCACAAAATTCCGTCACCAATGATTTATATTTCTCCAATTCGTTAATGGTCAATTGGGAACCAAACTTGACATATTTGGGATCTTCATTCTCATGATGGATTGGATGTTGTACCCAATCATTTTTTATCACATGTACAAGATTTATAGGACCATGGTATTAATCATTTGACACCAAAAGAGAAATGACCAAGTCTAAACCCACTTTGTCGCAACCCCACTTTTGGAAAAGTGTGAGGATGATACTCACACTCCCGAAATGGGACTTGGGAGTCCTCCGGGATTCCTGAAATTTCAGAGTTCGATTGCAGGGGTCAAAACACCTTGCCTTGAGGCGTTCTTCATGTCATTAGAAAGCTATTGAAATGTAGATGTTGAAAATGGCCTCGCATGAGCCATTTGGATATCTGCAGCACAAGTTATGGCAAAAAGAAGGGCCGGGAGTCCAACTGGCAGTTTGATTCCCAACCACTAAAAGTCAGGAATCGACCTGACCCCGGTGTGTGCAGATGGAGTGCGACACACCGTTGGAAAGCTCTCAAGGAGAGCTACAAGTTTTCTTTAGACTTCATCCCAATCCAAGGTCTGAGCAAAGAGTTATGAACTCACAAAGTCCTAGGAGTCCAAATCGAGACAGTTTTGGGACTCCTCCTTGGGAGTTTCGGGACAAAAAACCATTCGGATGTGGGTGCCATGTAGCAACGCAGAAAATACTATATGGGGGAAGGTGGTAGCTTCCCCCGAATCCAAGCCGTGGTGAGTCTTGTGAGTCCATAGTTGCCCGTGGCTTGTTCTAGCACCCATGGTGCTCCAAAATGCGAATTAACCAACTTGTTGGTTGGTTTGATGCAAGTGCAAGTGAGTAACTAAAGCTTGTCCCTCTTCCTAGTCCCATTTCGGAGCTTCAACACACCCCTCTACCCCTTTTAGTGCTGAAAGCTGGGAACATGCCCTTAAGTCCCCACAATTCCGCTGTTTTAGAAACCAAGGCCCACCTTGGGCCTAACTTGGGACTTGGGAGTGTGTCACACTTGGTAACCATCTAACATTTGTTGAATGCAAAAGTGGGGGCAATATGAACTTTTTAGTCATGATGGTGCCAAATCTTTTATTTGGGTACCATCTATTTCAAGCCCATAGACATCTTCCATGGAGATATCATATGTCAACATAGCTAAATCCAAACACTCCTCATTAACTTCACACTTTTGCTACCTTAATGAAAAAAATGGTCTCTTCCTTTTTTTCATAAGGGTTTTCTACGAACCATTGGGCAAAGTACCCATTGTCCTCATATCCATTGAAGCTTGGGCATGTGCATTTGATTAGCCCAATATCCATGTGCAAATTGATTTGTATAAAACTAGTGTTAATTACCAATGAATCCTACTTATCCTTTGCCTTTCCCTTGGTAGTCTATGGCCTAAGTTGTCCATGAGGTAACATAGGAATAGTAGTACAATTGTCTTGAGGGCCAAAAAATATCTAAGGCATTTTTACTTACCAATCTATTATACCTATGACTAAACAAAGCCATTTACTACCAAGAAATAATGGTAGCCACTATCTTCATCATGCATATGCAAAACATAGAAAATGATTACAAGCTATAAGCTATAGTAAGCCATTTACCCAATTGAGGCATGCAAGCAATACTAGGTTGATGGTCTTTGCCATAGCCTATAGTCAATTGAAATGTGGCAAATATTGCAAATAGTCAAGGTTGCTACCTACCTCCTTAACCATATTATTAGCTATTGACCTACCTATTGTAGGAGGTACAAAGGAAAATTAGATTCACATGTGGTTCAACTTGTACCACTTGGAGATGTCATGACAATAGAAGGGAGGTATGAAGGCACACAAGGCACATGACAACCTTCAATAATGGGAAGCTGATTGACCAAAATGGTCTAGGCATGGGTGATGGGTTGCTTCAATGATGTTGTTTGGCACCCTATTCAAAACTCTCACCAAACAACAACTCAGGAAAATGGAATTTTAAAGCTTCAAGCTCCATAGATCAGGTACTTCCCACTGCCCACATGAACACACAAGCCCTCCAGGGCTTGAGAATTGAAGCTCTAGAGAACAACAATTCTCTTCTCCCCATGTCAGTTTGTGTTTTCCTTAATGGCCAATGTGTCTTGCAATCTATAAATTAACTAAGAAGGTTCTGCAACACTAATAGTTCAATGTCCTGCACTGCAAGTAGTTTCTAAGCTTTCTCTTCATGTCGTGTTATCCTAAAATCCCACTAGGAAAGTACGGGGGAGAAGGGGGTGATTTGGGTATGTTCCAGCACGAGAGTCCCAACCAAGCTGATCTTGTACTTCGAGATCTTTCTTTAACAAACCAAATTCCTTGGGAGGTTCAGGCTCCCCAGCTGCCTCCCACTTCAGCAATTGGAGTATCATTGGATGATATACTTTTGGTTTCTCAATCACCTGCGTGTTTTTCAAGGCAATTTTTTCACACCTTTGCAGGTTTAATCAACTTACAGATTTTTCCCAGTCAAAATCAGAGCACAATATTCTCCTCCAATCAGGACCCTTCAGTGATTCTGCCAGGAGCAATATGCTAGCAAAATCTAAGTTGAAGACTCTGAGTATAATGTACCTTGTTTATGAATGAGCTCATACATGCACTTACATATAAAGGAGGCCGCTCAAAATCAACAAGCTTTGGACAAAAGAGCTCCAATTTGGTGAGAATCTTTGAATCTGTCAATCCTTTAATGCTGGTCAACTCCTCGCTCCAAATGATCAACGTACCCAGCTTTGGGCAGGTGTCAATTATGAGCTCCTTTAGATTTCGGGTCTCAAGCAATGCCTTCTTCAGTTCAAATGATCTTGCTAGAGTCACCCACTCCAATGAGTTGCACTGTAAAATTTCCATTCATCAAATTAACTGCCCAGCAAATTTCAAGTAGAGGGACTCAGCCTTGAAACATAATGGAATCCCAGAACACGCCTGATTTTAGGTCATCGATGCTTAGAGTTCTTTCTCGTGTCTAAACATGATGACCTAAATGTATGACATGCAATCTACATATTGAACCCTGTTGAAAACAAACAGGGATTCATGATCCATGATGCAGTTCCACTCATGATGTTGCAAGATCCATTTTCTTCATACAAGTTCCTGTGTTGCTGTCAGTTTTCTCAAGAATTTGTTTAAGGTCTGGTAGTTCCAAATTGTGACCTTGCAACATCCAATCTGTTCAACGAGTAACCTGCAGTGTTGCCAGATTTCTGAAGAATTTGTTTGAGTTGGTATGGTTCCAAATTGTGACCTTGCAAGATCCAATTTGTTCAGTGTTTCTGCATTGCTGCCAGATTTGATAAGAATTTGTTTGAGTCGCTATGGTTCCAAATGGTGACCTTGTAAGATCCAATTTATTCAGTGTTTCTGCATTATTGCCAGATTCTGAAGAACCTATTTGAGTTGTCAATTGACAAAAGAGAAAGTGTGCAATTTGCCTCTTCTAAATCACTCAGTTTTAGGTGAGACCCTACTGCCAGTAACTATAAAAGGAGTCTGCGCAACAACTTCATACCTGAATAAGCACATTCTCCAGAACTGCCATGCAAGAGATGTCAAGGTATGTCAGGGCAGGCAGTTTGTCATACGGAGACAGTGTAAACTTCTTTATCAAATAGGTTCCTCGGATATCAAGTCTTGCCTACAATCACAGCCAGGGATTGATCACATGCAGTCACTATAGTGTAAATACTGAGATGAACAATATCCATGGAAGAATTCCAGGGTTCTTGAGTTAGGGTTGAAATCGGGACAAACCAGATTGGGGCGTGGAACATAGAAAAGCTCCAGATCTATGAAACTCTCATCCATGGTCTTGCTCCATATGATTTCAAGCTGCACAAAGTGAAGAAATCTCTGTTGTCAAGCCTATTGTGCATACGTATACCTGCTGAAAGATGGTACACTATTTTCTATGAGCGGCTTACACTCAAAACCACACTAAGCAAGAACATCATCATGCATCAGCATGAAAAGAAGTACAACAGTATCCGATTGCCTCTCTGTTTTAACATGTAGTCCTCCTAAGCTTTCCAACTTCTTCTTGTCTTCCTTGGGATTCCATACACATTGCAAGCACCCACTCATATAAGATGCAAACACCCAATGCATTGTTGCTGAATTTCCAGAAGAAGTAGAATTAGTTGAGACAAAGATCTACCCACTGGAGAGCCTCAAGCATATTCTCACGAATGGGTGCAAATACTGGCCACTTCACAGCATCAGGCAATGACTCATAAGGTCGTTCCCATTTTCCCCACTGTATGCACTGCATCCTCCCACCTTGTGGCATTCATAGTTTTGGAAGCTTGCAACAAGCCAAAAAATGCAAAGAAAGTGTAGGTCTGCTTCCAGAGAAAAACTTTAGATCACCAACCTGATCATCTGTGTCCTCTTCTAAACATCAAGGAAAGGTGATTCACAGATACTATGGGTACCAGCAGATGATGCCTCCTCTTCATTCTACTCAAATCAGCAGACAGAATTTGAGGAGCTTACCTTGGCCCATCCAGAATCAGGTTTGGGTTTTTTGCCCTTGCCTCCCTTCTTCTTGCCTCCTTTCTTCTTAGGACCCATCTTCTTGAAAGTCTACCTTGGGTTTTCTCTTTCCTTTGTCACCATCAATGGTAAAACAACACAATTAAAACCGAGCTCCCAAATATGTCTCCCCCATCCTGCATGTAAACCAAAGTGCAACTATCATGCAAATCTTTGTTGTGGATTTTTTCTCAGCTCATCTGCTCACAATCAAATTTCATGACACCCATGGTCAGAATCTTGAATCTGCATTGTGGATCACAATCATTATGTTGTTGTGTCAATTGATACTTCAAAAATGTACCATAATCTGCAGGACATTCTTCAAAAAGCTTCCAAATTCTTTTTGAATTTCAACTGATGAGCATACTTCCTCTTTCTTTTGCAGTTCAGGGATGCAGGTCATGAACCATATTTGAGGATAAGCAACAGCTGCTGGACTTAATGGTGGAGTCAATCTCAACTGCCTCTTGACAACAACAGCCACAGAAGAACTGTTTCAAAAGAGAGAAAGTGTCAGAAAGCTTGAAAATATACCCCCCATCTTTGACAAATTGCCACTTGATTTGTGTGTCCTTCACAATCTCTCAGATCCAAGAGGGCACAAACTTCAAAGTTTCCATATCTCAGGCATTTGCAGACTGTCAATCAGCAAATCATCTTTCCTCTTTTGGAGAAAAGAGGCCTAGAACATTAACATACCAGAGTTTCAGATTGCAATCTATGATTAAGGTACTCACTAATCTCAAAAGGATTTACAATTGACACCAAATGGCAATCTGCAATAACAAGAAGGATTTACATTTGAACACCAGATTACACCATACTGCAATATGCAATAACAAGGAGCCACACTCGAAAACCAAATTGCACTCTGCAATAGCAATGAGAACTTTGCACTTGAACACCAAATTACAATCTGCAACAAGAAGGATGATTTTGCACTTGAACACCAATTTGCCATCTACAGTAACAAGGATTTTGCACTTAAAACACCAATCTGAATTTTCAAACAAGGATCTACACTTCAACAAGCATACATCAGGAATCACAAATCAGAGCAATTAGATTGGAGACCTCAGCGCCTGAAGAAGAGCAGCAAATCAGATGTGCATCATCTGTGAAGCATGAAATGACATGAAGAAACACCAACAGCATTTGAATAACACTGAAAACCAACAAGTAGCCCAAACATGGTGTACAAGTTTCAAGGATCGGATGTGACAGAATCCAGTATTTTCATATGATGCTAGTATACTTCACATAAAGCAGAAGCAATCAAAGAGATTTAAACTTTTTGGGTAGAGAAACCAGAATGGAGCAAAAGTTCATGCAGTATGCTCTTGCAGTTTGATGCGTTGTTTTTGCAAGCATGGGGTAATGATGGTGAGACACTATCTGGCCCAACTGATGCATTTTCCCCGCTAGCAGTGAGCATCCATTGTTCACAAGTGCTGAGATGCACATACCCTTATGAAACCCCTTGGCCACAACATGCCTCACAGGTATTCCTCTTCAATGGGGAAGGTTACTGACAATTTCAGGAAGTTCAATTGACATGACAAACAAAAGCTGAATTATTACAAAAGCTGAAATAATAATTGCCAAAAACAGTGAGAACAAACAAATCTTGCTTTTTACATTCCAAGTTTATTAGAGCTTCCATTCCTGGACCTCCTTCCCTCAGCTGAACACAAAGAAATAACTTGCCAACCTAATTTACTTTGCCCCTTCCAAGTATGACATAGGATCCTAAAAGCATCCTCTGATCCTAAGAGGTCAGAGGCTCCACCCTTGCTGGAACAACCCAAATTGGAAGCTGTAAAGAAAGACAAACCATCTAAGAAGCTTGAAATGAAACCAACAATTCAAAGCAGTTGCAGCAAATCATTGCATAGCTGGATTGAAAAGATGCACTATTAAAATGCTAATAGTGCTCCATGGAACTCAGTACCGCCCAGGGAAGGTCCCATTTTCCCGTTCCTCATTCCACTTGTCAACCTGCACAAAAGAAACATTCAATGTCAATTATATTTTCATCAGCCACATTAACCCACATACTGGGACTTTCCAGTGCTTCCACCAAAGACCCATGTTCGGTGCTCTTCAAAGTTGACTGGTCATTTACTGGTTGCCAAACACTACACATGTTTGCTTCTCCATAACCATTTGGACATAGACCAAACTCTGCACACTGACAAGGAGAGGGAGCTGAAAGAGGCTGGTAATTTGGTTTGGGAGTTGGGTGGAGCCACTGTCTCTGTATAAGTCTAATGCAGCTGTGAGACATTCCTTCTCAATTATGCTTAGTCCTGCTTTCAGACCAATCAAAATGTTTTCTGAACACCTTTAAACTGTCAGTCTTATGGCAAAAGTAACCAAGAACTTGACCAGGGGGGAATTGTCTGAAATCAACCCACCAAAAGATGATAAACAGACATTCAAGTGCATCAGATCATGTTAAATACTGACCAATGTATAAGGCATTTTAAATATTCAAAAAACTTGTTATTCACGTACCCAGTCACCAGGACACAATGAGCGATAGTATTTGGCATACTTTTTACACTCTCTTGCATCATCTCCCTTCTCAGAAGCACACCTGCATCCGATTTGTTTCTGAGTTGTAACTTGTGTACATGTCACATCAAGCAAAGCTTGGTAATTTCTGTTGGAACTATCAAATATCTGTTCCTTGTGTGACAGATCATAATGAGTTGCATCCTCCTATGGACCAATATGGGGACCTGAAGTCTATCCCACAGCCTTGACTCCCTTGAGATACGTTGAATCTTTTCAAAGGAATTTGAAGAAAAGGTAAGGAAAGTTGTATTTTGATGTCATAAATCCCACCAGTGCAGAAAAATTGGTACACTATGGATCTGCTAGTTCCTAAAAGTACACACCAAAACCCCCAGATCTATTGATGGCAATACTTAGAATGGAAACTCACATGGGGAGTCTGCAACCAACAGAAAAAGAAAATATACAAATGATGAAAACATGACTTTGCCCACAGGTTGGCATGAGGAAGTATTTTGATCCCCTGTCACACTGCAGAGGACACCATGGCAACCAATATATGAAAAAGATCAAACACTCTTAGGACCATTAAAACTTACTTGTGAAATTCATTGTAGCGAGTGTAACAATGTTTGGCCTGGTTTGTAGTAGGAAAACGATAGTCCATGGGTGCGGTCTTTACATCCTCCACCTGCAAGCCACTCCCAGCAACATACCTTGAGATCTAAACTCTCATAGCTCAGATTCATAAACATATCTCTCAACAATTGAGGATGAGAATTTGCAGGGGCCATGAATAGAAGAATTAAATGTCCTATGCACATACTCAAATGTCTTTGTCCACCATCAACTCCACAAATGAACACACGCACAGAAAAAAAACCAATAAAATAATAATAATTATTATTATTAAAATTTAAAAAAAAATTTAAAAGAGCAAACATGCCAACCAAAAACCAAAAAAATGAAATTTAAAATTTAAAAAAAAAATGGTCCAGAGACAATCGTTACATACTGTAATCTTGGGCTTCTCTTCTTCCTCCTCAGTGCTGGCTTCCTCAGTCTCCTGCAAAAAGTAGACAACATTCCATGGTTTGAAACAAAATTTACAACCCCACATCATCAGTTTTGGTTTCAATCCCTCTGGTGATCTAAGTTGCAACTGTCAATTGTCTGATCTGCTTACTGATGCACCATACTACATTATGTATTGGATAGATGACCAAACAGAATGATTGGTTCACACAGGTATACAAATTCACATGACGTCAAGGAAATCCTATGACATCTCATCTCATGCATCACTGTTTCCACATAAGAAACCCTCCAATTGCACCATCCTCAAATTCTTTGGATTCACAGCCAGAGGAGAATATCCTCTTGATTAGGTCCTTCAACTGGTTGTTCATTGATACTAAAAGATCCCCTTACTTACTGCTCTTGGTATTCGAGTGGATCACTTATTTTGGAAAGTGACCCCTCAAACCCTAAACTCAGAATAAGGCTACTTAAGTGGTCATAAAAGAGTAGAATGCCACAAAAGCCAAAAGGAGGAACATGAAAACCAAAATCACATAAAAAAGGTTCAACCTACCGTAACATTCTCCTGGACTTCTTCACTCGTGTCCTGCACCTGAAACACACAGAAAGAAACCTTGCTGTGAAGAAATAAACGGGGAAAGCACGCACTATCTGCATGGGGGCGGGGGAACAAACACTTATCCAGATTGTTCTCCAACAAAGAATGAATAACCGGACAGTAGAAATGCCGAATACGGCAAGAAAAACGAAACAAACCGATGACCTAAAACACGAGAAAACGTTTCCTTTTTCTTTAGGTTGCTTCCTCCTAAATATTTCTGTATCGGAAAACCTGTCTGCAATTAGGTCCGGTGCGGCAATTCCCTAGACGACAGGAAATCAAAATCTAGATCAGAAGAAACATACAACGGAAACTAGATCCGGCCACAAATCACTCTAGCAGCACCTCCTCTATTGTTTTTGTATAGCCAGAAACATGAAACCCTGGAATGGAGAAGTAGAACGACCAGCGCTTGTGGAGCGAACAATAATAACCCTAGGAGAGTGGGTTCTTACCGTTTCTTGCTGCTCCAGCACTTGCTCCGCCATGGCTATAGTATTTCCCATTGCGGATCTTGCTCTGCAATAAGGAAAATAAAAAATTTAAATCAAAACAACACAAGCAAATCTCTCGTCTTCGCAGCGAAGAGGAAGAGAAGAAGAAAAGGAAGAAGCGCGTCCAGAGAAGCTCGTCTCCAACGAGGTCGGAACTGCGGTTTTTCAACCGGACATTACACACCCTGGACGACATTCTGCGTCTCCAGAATTGGTGGGGAGGGTGGGAGGCGAGTGGTTGACCACAAGTTGTGAGTTCTTGTCTTTTATATCAAGTTGGCTTTTGGGGGGGGGGGAGCGGGGGCGGGGGGAGGGAAGTTGATCCAATTGGCTATATAGAGATTTGTTTTGGCAACAATTTTTTTTAATATTATATGTTTAAGGGGTTAATTTTCTTTTCAATATTTAGGTTTTTGTGATTATCGAATGTGAAAAGTTGTTGATTTATGTTCCCAGATTTTTGTCATTAACCTAGGCAAATTTTTTGATGAAAAACAGTTTTGGAAAGAGAAATTTCACGCCGCCAATGGGAAAGGTTCAACATGCAATCAAGAACTGTCAAGTTTTTTTCTTTTGAGGGGATTGGGGGAAAAGGATTTTTTTCCCCCACCTTGTTCTCAATGTGTTCCCATCAAGTTCCCGAAGATGTTTCCAATAGCACTTGGGTTTTATCCCATATGGTTTGCCTAAAGTTCAACTCCAATGTATATAAACTAAAAAGGTAAAATCTAAGGGACCACATTTGTTTCTATTTTGCAACTAGGGTCCAAAGAGGTGCTTCCATTAGGGGCATGCACAATGTTCCCATTTATTTTTTTATGGACCAATCAATATGGTTTGTTTAAAATTTTTTAAATTAAGTTGTAGGATTATGCATGTTTTACCTCATAACCATGCATAACAAAAGGCAATTAAATTATTATACAAAATTTACATCCTTGATTTTGTTTTATGTTTCAAGGTATATTTGTGCAATTGAATTTCATAAAATAAAATTTGTATATGCAAAAGGCTAAAGGAGGACAAAATTAATCTTGCGATAGTTAATATATTTTTTCATTTTTCATATGTGCATTGTTAGGGTTCACATAATATGCACCAACAACCATTCGAAGTTTAGCAACACTACACAATTTCTCCCTTCAATCTTGAAGCAAACCTTGCATCTCACCATCCTTATCGTGCCTCTCCCACCCTCGATAAAATTGTTTAAACCAAATAAACCCGTCTATTTTGGTAGGCCTTATTAATATTTTGAATTTTTTCTTCTTTGGTCCATTAAGTATGGTTTATGTAAGATTTTTGGAAGTGCATGAAAAAAATTCATCATAGACCTTCTCCTTTCCCTTTCAAAATGCATTACCCATAAAAATAAATGCAATAAGACCTAGGACCAAATTAGGTGATAGAGTAGGTTTTGTTGCATTTGAAGAATTGAAGTTTGCATTGGTATGAAAAGGATTGATGGTTGCAAATGACTAAAACATAAGATGAAACTTAGAGTTTCTTGAAACATGAAAAGTTGCCATGGTTGAGAAACAAAACGTTAATCCAAGTTCATGCATACCTTCAAAAACAAAAATATGTCAATACCTTGCCATTGTGCCACTCTAGACATTAAAAAGGCCACAAACAACTAATATTTAATTTTGAATGTAACATCATAAAATAACATGATCAAAGTACAAATAGGAAGATTTGCAAAAATCATTCATGAGCTTTGGAGGCTTACTTTTAAAAACAACAATGTTTTCCATTACACCTCTTGCCATCGTAGCTTTTTCATTGCATTTGCCATCATTGCAACTTGCCCAATCTGGACATTCAAGATTAAATCTATTAAGGCACAAACACAAAATATCGTCTTACTACAACACAAAACTCTTAAAATCTCAAATCAATCTTATATATTAAAGCAACAGTGGTGTCTGTCTGTGTGGGCAGTGCCTGGAAGATTCCTGTTCCCTGTGGAGCCGGTGACAAACAGGGCAAGGCAGGGCAGGGGCAAGGCAGGGCAGGGCATAGCGACCAGGGCAACCGCTGTGGGGGGCCGCGCAAGGTGCCATTTTTATTAAAGAAATCTTTGGGGAAAACCGAGGGACTTGCATCTAATCAACAAAAATACAATTTTTTTAAAAAATTATTTTCATTATAGAACATATTAAAAAAAATAGAATCTTTTTAAAAAAGAAAATAGAAAAATAAAATAAAATAAAAAATATATATACATAAAAATAGAAAAAAATGAAGATAGACAAAATAAGCATAGAAAAAATAAAAACATGAAACAAACATAAACAAAAAAAAAAGTAAAAACTATAAAACTATAAAAAAGGAATGGAAACAAATGAAACAAGGAAAGGGAAATATAGTGAAATAATTTTAAAAGAAATTTTTT
>Ga0116228_10001812_pt1 | contig 18027 bp, 14 predicted proteins | sample S1TSphfallax_2_FD_89694 | JGI IMG/M metagenome (GOLD analysis project Ga0116228, IMG submission 89694) | Host-associated microbial communities from peat moss isolated from Minnesota, USA - S1T2_Fc - Sphagnum fallax MG | ecosystem: Host-associated > Plants > Peat moss > Unclassified | place... | reverse complement strand
TCGCAAACTAGTCGCAGGTAGTCAAAGATGACTTGACTGATGTCAACACGATGTCACAATAATCGTAAATAACAAAAATTTAGTTGCAAAGACCAAATAGTTGCAGGTAGTTGTAAATGTGATGGTCACATATTGGCCTTTTCCTTCTAGTGATTCAAGGGAGTTTCTAATTTTTTGTTTCTTCTAAGTTTGTTGTTGCAGTTTCCAAGGTGGGAGCATGTGCTCACTCCTCACTAGGTAACAAAACCCTAGATTCCAATTACATAACCATTAACTTTTACTTGAAGCTATCATTCTTGTTTTAGACTTCAAACCTTGAGAAATTAGGGTTTCAAAAACCTTTGAAAGACTATTTTTTAGAATTCGCTAAATTAGGTCATTAATTTGCATAATCACAAGTTATTTAAAACCTTGCAAGGTCTTCAAAAGAGATTGGAGTAAGCTCAAATTGCAACAAGCCAATAGCAAAAATAAGAAGGAAAAAAAAAAAGTTCCAACAAAAGACACCTTTAAAAGGGAGGGGCTACACGACTGCTTGGAGATTTGGCCTGCGTGGAAGCATGCCATCTTGAACATCAACATCAACATCAACATCAACATCCTAAGTAGAGAGCTACAAATGGAATAAAAGAAACGAGTAGACAAAAACCAAGAGAAGAAAAATGACGAGCTAAGTGTTTCCCCATTTTTTTGGTTTTTGTTTTTCTCCTTCTTTTTATAAATCATTTTGCATGGTTTAGGGTTTGAAGAACTCCGCGATGGCGCTTGATGTTGCACTGTTGTTGTGTTCTTGCACTACAGTGTCGGACATTTTCACGCTAAAGAAGGACACTGCCAAACAACATTGCAACAATGTTGGGCTCAACGTCCTAGACAATGCATCCCTACCAGTCTACCAAGTAGCCCTAGTCGGGCATTGGCTGGTGATGGGCCTCAAGACTAATAGCTCACTTGTTGACGCGCGACTGTCCGAGATGGAGGCGGCCATCGAAAACATTGTGTCTCTCGCGGTTGTTGGCAACCTTGTAGTCAACTAGCTAGTGGAATAAAAGGTGGCCTTAGTTGTCGTAGCCAAGGCTATGTTTGTGGAGGAACCCAAGTGGACCACGATGATGGCTAAGAACGTGCGTCAGGTGGTTAGCTGGGTTGTGGAGACCTTAGTTGACACTTCCAAACAGGAGGAGGGTAAGCTCAACCTACGCCTCACTGGCTTTGAAGCCCAGGAGGGCGAGACTAAAAAAGAGCTAGTGCAGTGCTTCAACACATAGTTGTTATAAGGCCAGATGAAGCTACATGCCAAGGTCGTCGCTATCACATGGTAATGGCTTGCTATTATGTGGGCCTCCACCTTAACGGTGGGTGCACGCCCCGACGTAATGATGTTCAAGTTTGTAATAAGCAAGGATCGCTAGGCCATGTTACAAGGGCACAAGGGCCTCATGGGGACCAAGTTGGGCCTAGATGAAAACCTCACGCCCATGCAACAGGTGCGCAAGTCAAAGATGCGGCCGCTGTTCAAAGAGGCCAAGGCAGCGGACAAACGCACATGCAAACTTTTCATCAACGACATTCAAATTTGCCCACCCTCCTCTGTCTAGGGGCGTAGGGACCAGAAAGACCTATGTGTGGTATTATGGAACATGCACGGGGGTGGTGTAAATAAACTGGAAATGGAGGTGCAAATACTAGAGCTATTTCAGGGTGCTGACCTCATTTTACTAACCGAAACTTGGCACTTCCTAGGCCAACATTTGCCAAACGTTGAAGGGTTGACTCACTTGTAGTAGTGCGCACTGTGCAATTGGGAAAAACAGGATTGATAAAACATAGCAAGGGGATTGTTGCTTACTTCCGAAGCCACCTGAACCTAAACTTGTCATAGTGGAAGAAGGAAGTCACGATTTTTATCTATGGTTACGGGTCAGCAGGGGTGCTTGCCCTGACTTGTTTGTCTGCATGGTGTACATAACCCCTATTGGCTTCAAACAAAAGATTGAATCCTTGTTCCAAAACCTGGCAACAAATATTGCTAAAGTTCAAACTCTAGGGGCATAATATTATTGGGATGGGATTTTAATGTACGTACTACAACGCTGTTAGATACCATTGACACATGCGACCTTTTTAAATTGTTATAAGCGCTTGAGCTCATTGAAACTAAACAACCACACGTTGTGGTTAAATGACAAAACTATGATGCCAATGTTGGCAATTGGGGCCGCGAGCTTCTAGACCTATGCTGTGAGGTTGGGCTTCTCATCCTCAATGACCGGACACCTGGTGACAAGTCAAGGGAGTTTACTTGCTTGGCAAATGGAGTTCGTAACAATGTCGATTATATTGTTGGTTCACTTATAGTTTGGTAAGCTGTTACACATTTCGAGGTGATAATAAATGACACCTGCTACTACATAGTGGGGGGAGACTCTAACCACAAGTCATTACGCCTACGGTTGAACATCGATTGTAGCTTTGTTGAAGCGCAACATACGGTTGAAAAAAATAATTCTTGTTTAGGTTCAAATATGATAATTCAAAAGTTGAAGAGTATTAACTTGCCCTAAATGCGAGTCTTGGAAATTTGTGGGTTGTTGATTTGATTGGGCATCTAGTGGTAGATGGGTTAGTTGACTTCCTACAACAGTGCATGGGTGTTGTAGCAAAGTCTACTTTTAGCACCAAGCCTTCGGGAGGGAGCTTTAGAGAGAGACACTACCATAAACCTTGGTTTAATGTTGACTACCGTACAATGAAACATGAGCTGAAGCTTTGGTTGAAAGCCAACCCCAATTCGCACGCCACTAAACATCAAGAAAGTAAACTTAAAAATTTATCAAAAAGGAAAAGAATTTTTTGGGAAACTACAAGAGCTTAACATATGTGTGCACTTGCCAATGTGGACACATTCTTGTTTTGGAAAAAGTATCAGCCAAGGGCACCCATTGTAGGTAAGATCAATGTAATTGAGTTTTTGGAAAGCTTTTGTGGGTTGGTTGGTTAGTCTCCACCACCCGTTCGATTGTGAACTAATCATTCGATTTAAGTGACAGAACCTCCACCTAGCCACACCCTGAACACAGATATCACATTTGTTGACTTGCTTTAGGCATTGAAAAAACTATAAAGGAACAAGGTTGCTAGTTTGGATGGTATGAAAATTGAGTTCATTTTGGATGCGAGAGAGCTGCTACACATGCCATTATTAACAACGTTTAACTACTTTCTAGTAGAAGGTTTTCCATAAGCCCTTTCCACTAGGGTTGTCCACGCGCTCTTTAAAGGGGGTGATGCCTTCGAATTTGACAACTACAAGGGGATAACGGTTGGGCCTATCTTAGCAAAGTTGTTTGTTATGATCCTTGACAAAAGGCTGAGCGAGTGGGTTGAACAACATGGGCTGCATGCCAAGGGTCAAGCTGGGTTTAACAAAGATTATTGCACTACTGACCAATTTTTCATATTGCGAACTCTAATAGAACAGAGCAGGGCAAAAAAGAAACCACTCTATTGCTACTTTGTGTACTTCAAAAAGGCGTTCAATACTATGTCGCGTGAAGTGTTGTGGTAGGTGTTGGCTGGCCTCGGGGTGGAGGGACATTTCTTGTGATGCTTGTAGGCGATGTATGCCAATGTTACCATACGCATCAACCACCCAAACAAGGGTGTCACCTCCAGCTTTAGGTGCTAGCAAGGTGTGAAACAAGGCTATCCTCTCAGCCCCCTATTGTTTGGGTATATTTGGATGCCATGGAGGGGTGCTTGGACAATAAAGAATGCAATACATCAGCCCTAGTAGACTTGCACGTGTGGCTACTACTTTTTACAAATGACCTTACTTTGACGTCAAAGTCAGAGGTGCAACTATAACAACAGTTAGACACGCTTTAACAATTCTGTGTTGAACGAAGACTTATGGTGAACGTGAAAAAAACAAAAGTCATGGTGTTCAATTCTGTTGACCCATGCTAAACGTTTGTGTTTAAAGGTGATGCATTTGAGCGTGTACAAATTTTCAAATACTTAGGGATCTTGCTTGATACCACTTTGGACATGGACAATGTTATGGAGCATCTAGCAGTTGCCAGCAAGTGTTTGTTGTTTGCACTAAATTATTGTTGTGCAGAACTAGGTATTATGGATGTTAAGTTACACTGTGACTTCTTCAACATGCTTGTGTGTTCCACAGCAAGTTATGCCTGTGAGGTTTGGGTGGATTCCAAAAAAAAAACTATTAAAGTAGTGTATCGAAGATTCTTCAAGTCCATGCTCGAGGCGCAAAAAATAACCAACACATCCATCGTGCTAATAGAATTTGGCAAGTTCCCTTTTGAACAATTTACATGGGGACAAACGATGTTATATTATAACTGTGTGAGGACGGTCAGTAAAGATTGCATCTTGGGAAAGGCATGGGGAGCCTAACTTGTTATGCTAATTGCGGGAAAGAAATGTTGGGCTGGATTCGTGAAAAAATGGCTACTCAAAAATCAGCCCCGACAACTCTACTTCCGGTTCAACTACCGTTGGAAATGATGCCTTAGCCTACAATGGCCCATGCGTTACCGGTTGAGGAGCATGTGATGGCCTGTGCATTGCAAGCAGGGACTGTTCAATAGCCACTTGGAATGGCTCTTGGGACAACACACATACACCTGACCTATCTAACAGGGGTGAAAGGCTAGGTGGAGAGCCAAGTACTTTGGTGTAATGTGCACAACGTAAGAGTGGGAGCTCGAATGGCTGAGCTCGCCGTGCTACAGTTAATGCAGCCGGTTGGTGCTAGATCTGCAGCGAGAGGCCTGACCAACCAAGAGGTTGGGGCCCCACCCCTTCCAGGTTTTCCCCACACAATGTTGAATGTAGAAAAGGTGAAAGATAATATGCGGCTGGCATTCATTGAAAAGCTTTTTACTAACCACGAAATTGAGACCAAGGTGCAAACAAAATACTTGCGCTTCAAGGGTATGTCGTACAAGAGCAAAACCTATTTGTGTGACATCAGCTGTGTTCAATTGCGGAAAGTTTTGGCCCAATTTCATTGTGGCAACACGTAGCTTGAGGTGGTGTTAGGTGTGTGGAAAGGTGTGCCATACATAGAGAGGCTTTGTTGGGGCTGTGTCTTGGGGAAGGTAGAAGATGAAAGGCACTTGCTCCTTGTCTGTCCAAATACATAGAAAGTTAAGGAATGCTTTTGTTCAACCCTACCCCTCACCCACATTAGCACTCTTGCTAAGCTCATGCAAACTATGAACATAGTTGCCCTGGCCAAGTTTGTGGCATGCTGCCAGTACCAAGGACAATCTATTTTCCATGATCTGCCTTTCGTCTAATGGATTTTTTGGTCCCAAACGGACGTAAAATTATAAATACTAAACATTATTCAAGATCACTACTCCATAGATACTTTCCCATTTGGAGATGCCTTAAGGATTGGCATCATAGGAAATAAAAATATGTGATACTTTTATTATTTTGAATTTTTTTGTGTTACATATTGGGTGTTTTTGCACATTGTTTTGAAGTTTTGGCAACTTGTATGTAGGTCGTTAAGTAAGCAATGAAAGCAATACAAGTTTTGTATTTCAATTGCATTTCATCTTTTGATGTGTTTTTTGTGTCATGGATTCCATAAGTTCCTTCAAATGTCTACTTGTTGTTTTATATGCACATTGATTATTGATTTTTTTTAAAAGAAAATTTGTGGGATTGTAGGGGAGGTTATAATGGGTGTTGCTTGTGTAGATCTAATGTAAGCTACAATGGGTAGGAGCCAAGAAGTTTAGGGTTTGATCCTTCCCCATGTGTTCAATTTTTGAAAAAAGATGTAAATTTTTTAGCACAATTTATTGACTACAACTTGTGGCAACAACTTGTACACATGTGTTGAAATGTTTGCTAATGCACATACATGGATGTAAAAAAGAATTGCCAACTTTTTTATGGGTGAAAACAAGATGTAACCAATCTACCATACTTCATAATTTTATGTATCACAAATCTACGCCTTCATGAATTTCCCATGGATACCGAAATCCTTGTTACATCTAAAACAAGTTGCCAACTATATACATGGCAAAAATTTAGAATAATTGCTCGCACTACCTCCAAGTGCCAACATGGATTTTGATTATTTTCAAAGACCTTATTAAAGAACTTGCAAAGAATTGATGATTCTTTGGCTGATCCTTTTGATTTTATTCATCATTCTTTTGAGAACCATGGTTACATATCAAAATCAATTCCATAAATAATTTTTGAGAACCGACGGGTATATCCCTGGGCTAGATAACCAACTAACTAGTTTTGATTAGTCCCTAAGAACCGCCCAACACTGGTTCTTTCCATCTTAAGAGGCAACAACAAAGACAGGGGACCTACTTTTGGGCTAAAGAGTGAACCAGCACCAACCACCACAAAGCCAACAATTTGGATGAATGCTGATTGGACAGAGTGTGGTTTTTCATTGGGTTCCTCTGTCCCAATTAATCACCTCTAGTTACCTTAAGGTTAGTCTAATTAATGCTCTGGTTGGCTTACTACGGTCTGATATTACCTACCTACCTACCTACAGTATACTTACTACCAACCTATTACCTATTATCTACCTACTTATTATTTACTTACCTACCTTTTACCCACTTCCATGTGACCTTTCCTTTGGTGTTAATTTTTTTTTTCAACCGTAAAAGTGAACCTGTTTAATTAATTAAAGTGCTTGTAAGATCTTCTGACTTTTGACGGTGGGCGGGCAGGGGAATGGTCCCGATTTGTCTCGGTTTACACACATTATATCTAGGGGGTGACAAAATTTGTCCATATTTGTCTCGATTTAGGCCCGGTTAAGGCACATTATTATATTATTTATGGGGTGACAAAATTTGTCCACATTTGTCTCGATTTAGGCACATTATTTACATTATCTACGGGTGACAAATTTTCAACAATCCGAGGTCACCTGGATCTAAGAAGATTGGTGTATGATGATATGGAGCTGAGATCTTGAACCTCCTCCTCTTCCTCCGTAAATTTTTTTATAAAAAATTAAAATTTTATTTTTTTGGTCATAAGAGGCTAAAAACAGAAGCTAAACAACACCATCCATGAGCAATTCAAGAGAGGCTTTTTGTCGGATTGCTTTGAATGATAAGCTCTTTTGTTGACCGATGATATCTGGCTCTAAATGAGACGACGATGTTATCCGTAAGCAGCAGATTGCATGAATGATACGGCAATAACACTCGCCTCCTTGCAATCTTGAACTCCCCTGAAGTCCTTTGCATGCAAATCAATCCCCGCCCCCCCCCGCCCCCACCCCTGCCCCCAACCCCCCTTTTCAGAAGCTGGCTCCACTTTGCACCTTATTAATTAAACATTTCTGGGGTTTTTTTTTTGTTTGTATCGGAATATATTAACTTATGTTCGTTCAATTTTCGGAACTCACCTACATAAACCCCCACACACCCCCGTGTGACCCCACTCTTCCGTGTGACCCCACTCTTCCGTGTGACCCCACTCTTTGGGTCACCAGTCAGAAATTCAGTCCGTTGGTCCGTCCGTCCAAGAAAAATTGATGTTAGGGGTGGCTTCCCGACATCAACTGATTAATTGGTGGGGTGCTGATTTGTGGGACTTTTTACGACGCCAGTCAGTGCAAAGGACCCATTATCAGCCAGCTTGGTTATATAAAATAGACTTAGTTGAGTCCGGTGCCGTCCATCCGGTGCTGTCGTTCGTTGGTGCTAGTATTATATTAAACCTCATGTAAGGTCACCCCTCTCAATAATACTATTCTAGGTAATCGTGGTGGACGCGGACTTGGCACCGGACTCGAATTCAGAGTTCTTATGAGAAAAAACCATTAAAAATTTTTTTTCATAAGAAAAGTTAATTTTCAGTGACTAAAATTTGCTTTACATTCAAATACCCTTTTGCTCGGTCGGTTTCAAAAATTGTGAAAAAACGGAAAAACATGCACAATGCGCTGGTGTCGATAGTTTTAATTCGGAACGAAAAGTAGAAAAAGGCCATTCATTGGGGGTGGTGGTGTCCAAGTTTTGAGCGGGGTTATGACACTTTCCCGTCCGAACAAAACAAACAAACCTTAACAAGATAGATGCTCTCACAAAGGGAGTCTCGGTTTTCCCCGGGCCCCCCTAACCCCCAGTCGGACCGGCAGGTGACAGGCAAGCTTGGACCGACTATCCCGGCAATCCGTCGGATTTGAACTTTTTTACAACCCACCATAACTTTACTTTACTCGACGGAAAGCTTCAAATGAACCCTGAACATCCCCCCATATGCACTTTTGTGGATGTCCGTGCATGGTCCTCGGATATAAATTTAGCACAACTACTCAAAGTAGGCTAACCAAGAGAGTAGAAAACAAAAAAAAGGAAATATATTGCTTTAGTGTCACATTGATTTTTGATTCCAAATTAAATTAAATTAAATAGTGAAATAAATTTATTATTGGGTTGATTTCATCCATATCATTAACTTTCATCCACGTGATACCTTTCAACATTCATGTTGTCAATTTCATCAAAAAAAAATTATTTATAACAAAATTCCATTTCCGTTCATAAATAATTTCATCCTCCATGTGGTGTGATTCATTTGTCAATGGTTTTTCATTGCACCCCCCACATGGGCAATGAACACATGTAACAAAATTTCATCCATGCGTAATAAAATAAAATTCAACTTGAATTGAAACTTTTCATTTAAAATGTGTCACATTACATCCATCCATCCATCTATCAACAATTCTATCTTTTATGGTTATTATTATTCCATACATAATAATAATGCTTGATCCCTTTGGATAGTAATTTCATATTGGTTGACATTTGTTTTTAATTTCATAACACTTCATCCATTTTTGTCAAATTTAATGTACTTGACAATTTGTAAGCTATTATATTTTTCATTTTTAAATTAAAAAAAGGGTTATGTTTCCTTAACCAAAATATAGCCTTCAAAACACACATAACAAATTTAAAAAGTCTATAGTTGCAAAGGATATCAAAAGGAAATTGGAACTCGCTTGGTTACAAAGGTTTAGGGTTTAGGGTGCATGCCCATGTAACCCTTGGGCATGCAAACAAACATTGACTTTATCATTTTAAAATACATATATATATATTTGCAAATGTATTAATTCTTTATAATTAGCCTTTTTTTTTTCTTTTTTTTCCAAATAATGTATGTATGGCTTCATTGGAATGGGACAATAAAAATAAAAGGAGTAAGTAAGCGTAGCCCTTTTAAACAATGGCCCCTCCTCTTTTGTGATAAACCAAACCTCAAAGTTATACCAATAGGAAAAAAAATATGCCCCCAGCTTTTGGTGTCAAATAATTGTGAATAAAAACATTATTGTAAGTTCAAGAACCACTGTAAGCTTTTGAGGACTTCCCAACATTTTAATATTGAAAGCACTTTAAAATGAATTCATGCAAACATGGTTCCTCCAAAGAGGGCTCTCATTTTGATGAATCGATGATGGATTAAATAAAAATGACATATATCCACAAAAATTAATTTTTGCTACATAATAAGGAATTTTTTAGACAAATAGGATAAGGTAATTAGCTAATTTTTTGAATGCAACTTATGGTTTTCAAATAGGTATGACACTCAAGGACACATGATTGAAAACAAATGTTGCATTCATTTGTAATAACATCACCGAATTAAGAGAAAGAGGTTAGTAGGAGGATATGAATTGTTAGTTTAGAACCCTCTTCATTTCTTTGGTGCAACAAGTTGAAATGAGGGACTCTTTGAAAAAGGAAAAAGAATACCGTAAGGCCACCGGGCTAAAGATGCGTCAACAAAAGGCTTCACCCATTAGGATGGGTTGAACTCATTCAAATGATTTTGGCTTTTGCTAGAAATTGTATATTCTGAGGGGCGGGGGGGGGGAATTCAACCCAATATTCTCTGAAAAATGAGTAAAGTATTTGGGGATAACCACAATGAACTGAAGGATGTAGATTCTAGATACCACAACTTTCAGCAAGAGGACCATTGGTATGGTTTTTGATCATTGATTTTGTGTAGTGTGGATGGATGGAGGATGACCTAAGTAAAGCAACGAACTTAAAGGCCCTCTCCAATTGGGATTTGAGCGATCTCGAGGTAGGTGTCCAGAAGAAGCATGGCCCAACAATGAGAGCCAAATGCTTTTGTGCCATTGGAAAAAAAAAACCATCAACAAGAACTAAATAATGCTTGAAATAAAGACCATACTTCAACCGGATGAACCTCAACTGAGTTAATATTTGGTTTCATCGCGGTAACTAATTTACCTAAGAAATAGGGTCTCATGTAGAGGTAGATGGGTAAAAAAAAAGGGTAATTACTAGTTAAACATATGTAAGGGCTGATTTTACTACCTACCTACTTACTAACAAATCACGAGTGGGTTGTTAGTAGGTAGGTAATAAAAAAGAAAGAGCAACCGAGCTAACGAGCATGGTTTAGATAGGGAACTGAAACCCAACGAAAAAAACTGTTTCATGACCACTTATCATCCATCCTTTATGGTGCACTGGTGGGTTGCTGCTGGTTCACTGTGGCTGTTTGGTAGTTCAAAAGCTGTTTAAGAGAACAACCCCCAAAAAGGCTTTGAACATGCCCCGAAGAGTCTGGAACTTCATGTCAGACACCAGATCGTGTTCAGCTTAGCAAAGGAGGAGGGTGTCTGAACACTTTGGAGGCAGCATTGAACATAACTTTGTATTGATTGTTGAAAGTATCAAGTATCAAGTATTAAGGTTTACCTAGAATCAGTCACTAGATGACTATTCATCGGAACAAAACAAATGTGGACAAGGACTTCATATGACAATGGTCAAAGCATTTTTCAAAGCTTTTTGTTGCTGCTTGTTGGTATGCTCTATTATTATTATGAAGAAGAAGAAGAGGAGGAGGAAGCAAAAAGACATGACATCTTTTGGGGTGTGAATCTTGTGCAACTGTTTTTCCCCATTATTTATCACATAGCCAAGTTTGCACTTTGCACTAGCATCTTGGAAAACATTCAATGGAAGACTGACTCTCAACTTTTGAACTGACTGGCAACAAGTATCAGTTTGGGTGCTTTTAAAAAAGGGGGGGGCTATCATATGGAACAACCCAAAAAATGGTTGTTCAACTTGTAGAGATTTGGGGACATTGTGAGAAAGGGGTGTTTTTTTTTTGGTTGCTTAGTTGGCTATTTTCATTTGTAACTATTTTGGGTTGTCACTTAGATGGAAATACCTCAACATTCCTCATATTGGTGGTCAAAATGGATGTCCACATTATAGTCTTGTCAAGGGTGTCATCCAATTTATGGCCAACCCTTGTTTAACTATATATCGTTACCACTAGTATTTAGCATGTGTTGTTGGTGCAAGTGTGAAATAGTTACCCAACTAATTTTTCTTTCCATTTTTTTTTTGTTTAATTGAATTTCCAATGACTAAACTAGAATTCAATATCTCCTACACCTTAGCGATTAAAAACTTCCAAATCACCTTCATTAAATCCTACTCGTCAAGGGCTTTCCAATAATACCAATAGTGCACCCAAATTTTTCTATAAATTTTTGTTTTGATTTCAATAAATTTTCAGTGAAAATTTTGTTCAATAACTTGAAACATTATAAAACCAACTTGGTGCACCTACACTCATCAAGAGCTTTCAAACAATACCAAGAGTGTAGCAAGAGTCACCATGGTTTGGGACATCTCAACATGACAAACCAACAAAGCAAACAAACTACCTTCTTTCATAGATAGATTTAAGATGCATTAGGAGATGTAAATTGTGGAGGATAAAGAGAAAATTTCAAAGTAAGAAGGCTTTGTTTCTAAAATTTGTCCAAAGTCCAACCCTATGTGTGTTGGAGACATTTTTGCCTTTCATTGTCTTCTTTAGTTTTCTTCATTCCAAACACCAACCCATTTGGGACATGAAACATGGTATTTTGAAAGAGCCACTTAGATCTACAATGGTTTATTTCACACCCAATAAGAGATTTGAAATACTCAATGATTTGCATATGTATACATGGCATCCATATAAGTTTTCAATAAGTTCCTATCATTAACCTTTCATAGGACCTTGTCCTTTGCTATTCATTAGATGGACTACATCCCAAGTTTTGTTCCTTTTTTCTCTAAAGTCCAATGGGCCATTTTGAGTGAGCCCATCAACAAAAAAAAATTGAAAGTTGGGAGGCTTCCCAAAGTAGCAGTTTCTATGTGAGGATGGATTGCCTCCCTTTTAGCTCAGCTATATAGTTCACAAGGGGAGGATTTTGGGCAAGGATATGAGATAAAGTGAGGTGCTACGGGGAACACCCTTGATGAACACATCATGAACCCATTGGGAACATGATGGGAACTTGATAATGGAAAACTTCCATCCGTCTTGGTTGTACATTCAGTCATCTCATTGGTTGCATGCATGTTTTATTCTTAAACATGCTTGCCACCATTTTATTTTGCCATGTTGGTGTTTACGCTATATTTAAAGAAGTCGTTTAAATCAATGAAAGCTTTTTGCTTGCTTTAGGAGGTTTATGGTGAACAATTGGTTTTTTTTTAGGAGGAATTTTCACATGCTTCATATGCGCCCCGTTCTCACCACTCATGGGAAGATTATTCAACCATTTGCTTTTGCCAATGTCTAATTTTAGGATGAACCAATGAGTTCGCATTACCAGAACTCTCGAGCCCATGACACCATCTATTTTTTTGGAGGACACTATTGTTGCCCTGCGCTAGTTGCATCCCCCTCCTTCGGGCCTTGTCTTTCCACCTATATTTTACAATCAATCTAAACACATTTTTGTTTTGGATAGGTTTTTGTTTACCCAAGCTTTGGCCATTATTCACCATTTGTTTTCGGGCGGGTTTTTTAGGATGGGATATGAACATTTCTCAAAATGATTCATACCATAAGACCCATCTTTAGGGTTTTCAAAATTATTCCATGTTATTATTATTGTTGTTGCTTGTGGGGATATCCCTAGGTCGGTGGCCTTAATGTTAAAGATTAATAGATTATTGACAATGGCAAAGGACACTGGTGGTCTTCATATTATTACTATAAGCGAAGTGTTTCTTTAACTTATTAATCTTCCATTGTCCTACAACTTCGAAGGTTGTTTCAGGAGCACCTACCCCCCATTAATTTGAAATATTGACCCTTAGAGGTTGTAAGGCCATCCCTTTTGGCATTCGAACCCTCCTTGACCTACACCTTGATTGGGCCATGATGCAAGTCGACGTTGAAAATGTTTTTAAAAGTGTTTTTCGAGTTGTTAGTTTTAGAAAGTTATGTGATGCCGAGGGGCCTTTGATGAACATTATCCCTTTTTACCAAGTTGCTTTATGGTGCTCATTTTTTTTCTTTACTACTAGCATGGTTAACATGTGGAAGGGGTCATTTTTATTGAGTCATCTTTAAGCACAAGGCAAGGTGACCCCTTAGGAGGTCCTTGATTTTCTTTTGCCCATTATCAAGCTCTCCCAAAAACCATCGCATGAACCCCAGCTATGTTTTTCCATCCCTAATGAACAATACCCACATTGTGGGGCCTATGAGTGATATTATTTATGCCTTTGACCACCTTTCGACCCAATTAGTCTTAGTTGGGCTTAAAGTCAAAGTGTAAGCTTTGGAGTCCATCAAGGATTTTTCTAAGCATAAAGATTCTTCAAAGTTGCACTTTGGTCATAGATGGTTTACGCATTTTCGATGTGCCAATGGGTTCTCATGACTTTGCCACACATTTTTTGGATGAGGTTTTATCTTAAGATGTGACGTATATTGATGATTTTCTTCTCCTAAGAAATGCCCAAATTGCTTTGGGCATTTTGTCTTCATGTGTAGTTTGTCAACCTTCTTATTTCACATGGATAGTACCTCCTCCTTCTTCCTTATTGTATTTTTTGGCAAGTTTCAACATGAAAGTTATGCAAATATGTGGGGACATTATGGGTCCATGATTATGGGATTCCTTTTAAGGCCCTTTAACGAGGCGTCAAGTTCGACTACCAATATCTTTTGGTGGTATAAACCTTCATTCCTATGTGCCCCATCTGCCTTTTTAAGGTGCTGGGCTTTGGTGACTCTGTATTTCTGTTGTAAGTTTTGTATTTTCAATAAACTTGGTTTAGAGGAGTATGTTTCTCAAGTTGAAAGGGTTCCACACTTGTTTCAATCATGCTTATATGTAGCACAAGATGGCCTTTTTATAGCTAGGGAGATGCACCTTTTTTTTGAAAATTTGGTAGTTATTGACACCCCAAGTGTATAGGCATCTTTGATGCACATCCACCATGACACATCCCTTAGGTTTATCTTGGATGATGATTCCGTTTTATCAACATCTAGAGCCCACAGTCGTTCTTGTTCGGGCAAGGGGGTAGGGCTACAATTGGTTGTTAGGCCATCTATATGATTGTTTCGCATTACACATTTTATTTTCACCTTAGTGTTACGTTTTCATCTTGGTTTGATTCAACCTTTAGCATCTAATCTTCTCACATGTGAATGTGGACATATGTTGGACAAATTTGGCACACATTTAGTTCATTGTTTGTTTGGAGGTTAGTGGATAACCACACATGATGCCATTTGAAACGTCATAAATGCCTTTGCTTGAGAAAATGGACATGTTATATGGGGAGAATGGTGGTATGCCCTTACATTAAGAATTTCATTACGAATTGATTTGTACATGACCCAAAAGGTTCAAGTCTTCATTGTTGATGTGATGGTTACTAACCCCAACATGGGAGACGGTGGCTTCGAATGTCATTATTTGACTAATAGGTGTAGTGGCGAAACTTAATACCATTGCTAAGATTTGTAAGTATAAAAGGTTTCATAAGGGGCGCCATTTTATTCCGATGGCCATGGAGGTGCACAATGCACTTGGGTGTGATATAGATTGTTTCATTAGGGATTATGCCCTTCTTTTCCATGATAGATGATTGAGAGGTCATTTATCCTTGTTTTTTTTCATTTAATTTTTTAGGCTGCATGTTAGTATTACTTTTCAATGTGTTTTAGCCTCTGCCATAGAGAAGAAGATGTGTTGGTATATGATGTTTCTTCTAGACCTCCCATTACTATTAGATCTCATGATTTGAATGCAGGTGACATTAAAGGGTTGTGGGTGAGATAGCTTCCTACCATGAGAAGGACTAGCTCTCTCCCTTTTTTTGGTTCTTGCAAGCTATACGTCTTTTTGCCTTTCTTGACCTTCCCTTTTTGTTTCCCTTGTGATGGTTCTGACCATCGATCTTTTATTGATGAATGAGCGATTTAGACTTGGATTTAAAATTTTAAAAAAGATAAGGCACAAGTTGCATCATGACCATACAACTAAGATTACATATAAAACAAACAAAGAACATTCATTTGGAAGTATGCAAATGTGCATGTTGAACATAAAATATCTCTTACTACTTGGAGACAGGGCATGTTTTCACTAGGATGGAGGTATGTTTGAACTTTGGGGCTTTTAACTTAAAAGTGAATTATCTCATATGATAATTTATTTGGTCATTTTATATTTCATCAACAAAGAAAACATGTATGTCTCTTTGAAGGGTTAAGAATTTTTTTGAAACTAACATTATTTGGCTAGTCATGGTTGAATTTATTTCCTTAATGAATGAGCTACAATTTACAGAATTCTATTCATCTCTTAGGGATGACTGTCTACTTATCATGACCATGAATAATGTATGTTCAAATAGGAAGTTTTTTTTAAAAAATGGAATGTAAAAGAAAAAATAATCTTGTAACCACACAAGTATTATATTCCACAAAAAGGTTTTAGTACAGTGTTGGGCAGGTATCAAAAATGGTTTCGGGTATTATTCGGTTATCAATTGGTTATGCTTATTTAAAACCCTAATGATATCCTGACTGAAACCCGATCATTGGTTCTTATGTGTATGGGAACTGGATGAACAAGATTCGGATTCAGAATAAAATTAATATTGAAACCCAGGTGAGATCAAACTTCTTACCTGGGTTAGGTTCTCAAGAGACAGTGTACAAGGCTTAATGCACAACCATTAAACAAGGTTATACATTCAATACACAAGTTCGAAGATTAATGCACAAGGTTCAAACTAATTATAGTATATATGAATAATTATGAATTTTAAATTTCAAATATATTTGTAATTTTTTTAAAAAAAATTGAGAAAAAGTAATAATTAGTTTAAGTTTTAAGTTTTTTTAAAATTAAAAAGTGAGAACTGAAACCTTTTGTAATCTATCTTGTGAAAACCAAATTTGAAAGGTTTAAAAAATATATGATACCCACCCAACATTGGTTTAGTATTTACTTATAAAGTTCCCAAAAAGAGTTTTAAAAAAAGATATTTAATTTGGCAACTCAATGTATATATAATTTGCTGTTTGAACCTCTTATACCCACATGGTATTTTTTTGGTAACTAGTTGGTGCAACAACCCTTCCCATGGCAAGGTTGTCCATAAGTAGGAATGTGTTGAAGGCAATACCAATAAATAAATTAATACATGATGATGATCCTAAATATAAGTCATTTGATCAAGTGTTAGATAATCCAAGGAAATAGGGTCAAAAGTTAATAATGCAAGCTCCGACTAATTGTTGGCATAAACAACTTCTAGGTAGAGGCTAGATAGAGCCTTCATCCCACTTTCATGTTTCATCATTTAAAACACAAATTGGTTTTCCTTCATCACTAGGAGGTTCCAGAACTTATGACCAGATCAACTTTCAAGAACTCTGGGCTGGACCAAAAGTTCCCATCAAAAAATCATATATAAATAAATAATTGGGATCGAATGTTCCTTTTGAAATTAAGAACACGACAACATTGATCTATAGATTTTAAACTACGCTTTGGGTATAAAGAGCTTACTATTGGCCATAATGCCCCTCCATAGGGTTGAGCCCTTACCCTTTGTTTGTTTAAAGGGACTAGTGTAGCTTGTGCCATTGAGCACATGTTTTAATGTACTTTTTTACAAAGTATAATTTCCCTCAACAAATAATTTGTCAATTTTGTTGAATCCTCAATGACAAAAAAAAAATATTCAAATTTCAGTAACTCTTGCATGATAAGTCTCAAATTTATGCAATCACTTTGGTGAACCCCATATTCATCAAGGGCTTTCCAAGGGTACCAAGAGTGCACCCCCACAATTTCCCTAAAATTTATTTTCTGATTTTTTTTTTAATGATGAAAATACTCAAAAGTTAGTAACCAAATTATCATCCTACCTCGATGACCCAATTATCATCCAAGTAGGTTATCAATATTTAAATATTAATTAAAAAAAATTAAACAAAAAAAGCTGTTTTATTAGTTTTTTTTAAAAAATCATGTAATCAATGTATATCACTGACAATTATTACCCAAAATTCTCTCAATTTTTTTTTGATATTGATATGGATAACATGTGTGATCCCCCAAAACAAAGTTGGAAAAAACCTACCCGAGGTTATTATTAAAAAAAGCTAGGACTGATGAAACACTAGTCCCAACATAATGAAACAACCTGGGTGCACCCCACTTGGATGACTTTCCAGCTGCACCAAGAATACAGCCCAGGGCCATATGGTTTTTGCAGGGACATCTCAATACAACAAAACAAACAAACAAAACAAACAAAACTACATTCCTTCCTTAAGCTTAGGATAGAGTGTATGACTCAGTGAGATATGAACCCAGTTAAATCAGAAAACCCCAGAAGAACTCCAAAATCAAGTAAATTAGACCTGAAAATTGCACTACAAATGAATGCCCCAGGGTTGATGGCTTGGTGATCTATCTAGCCCCTGTCTGGACCCCTTGGTGGGAACCTCCCTCCAAAAAAAAAAGGTTCTATGTTCAAACCCCACTAGTGTTGTTCACCATCCATACACCCAGCTACTCAACCTTACATACATCCATCCATCCATCCATCTTTCCATACATCGATCCATCGATCCATCTTCCCATACATCCATCCATCC
>Ga0116228_10001811_pt1 | contig 18028 bp, 16 predicted proteins | sample S1TSphfallax_2_FD_89694 | JGI IMG/M metagenome (GOLD analysis project Ga0116228, IMG submission 89694) | Host-associated microbial communities from peat moss isolated from Minnesota, USA - S1T2_Fc - Sphagnum fallax MG | ecosystem: Host-associated > Plants > Peat moss > Unclassified | place... | reverse complement strand
AAGGAAAAGGATTATTTTTAAAAACCATTTGTCAAAAAAATTGTGTTCAAGGGGTTCAAAATGTCTAGTGTGAGGTGCATGTCACATGTGCAAGAAAAAATCTTGCCAAAAAACATGTTTGGTTGTCCATTGAAACTTGTTTTTGAATTTTTTAAGAATTTATGTGTTTTGAGCTATAAACCAAAATATTCATACACAATTATGTATGAATGTGAAAACTCACCACCACCACATGAATTATTTTAAATTGGACTATTTAAATTTATTTCAAGTAAATGTTATTTGCAAAAAGTGGCCGCACAAAAGTCCTTGAATCCTTTCTCCTTTTTTTGGAACCCTAATCGTGAATAAGCCTAATTAGTATTGCTAAACTCTTATATAGGACTCTACACATGTTGAAAACTTATTGTGCATTTTTGTTGTTGTGTGCATCGGATTTCTATTTTGGAAAGAGGGGTTCCTTACTTTTGTCACCTTTGAGATCTCTCTCATGTCATCTTCAAAGCTTGTAATTGCATTTACCATGTTCATTTGAGTCTCATTGGTGATCTTGTTTTAGCATTTGAAGTAGTCCAATTGCTTGTCAACAATAGTTTCTTAAGTTTTAGATATTTTTCCCTTGATAATCAAATTTGATTCATGTGTGTGTTCTTGCATACAATCCATGGAATCCATTAATGATTGCATGCTTCAAATTGCTTAAGCCATGCTTTTATGTGTTGAAGAGTACCTATGTTTTACATCAATGTTTTAAATGTTGCCAACATTTCTTAATATGGATCCTTGACCTCCTACATTTCAAATTATTTTGTTGATTAAATTTGATGTCTGAGGTTTTTGCATTGGGTTATGCATTGAGGTCTTAGTTGCATTATGCATTGTGGCCTTCACAAGTGTTTGTAGTGCGATGTCACCAATGTCTACAATAACTTCATACATGGCTTTTGTGAAAGTTTATGAATTTTCAAGAGGTATTGTGGCCTATGGACTAGAAACTTTTCTCATGAATGCCCAACTATCCTTGGTTTTTGTAACATCTTCACAGTTAATGAAAACTTGTTATTTCACACCCTTTAGCACTAAGATCAATTGGTTCATTAGCAGTGAGCCCAACAATGTTGTTTGCATCTTACATCAAATTACAAATATGTAGAGGCTTGAATATTGACCTCTTTCCCATGAACTCCAAGATCATGTCGTAGTGGCTATTGTCAAAGAATTGTGGGAAATGGTGTGCAACCTTGTCCTATGGGCTCATTGCCCAATAATCTTCATTCTACTTTGTTCCTAACACATGATAAAAAATCTTCTTGAATTCTCTAAAGATGGCTCTCCATTTGTCTTTGTAGGCAGGGTTGTTTTTCATGTGTTGAGAATTACCAACATTCATGATGATCACAAAGACCTTTTTCCATTTTGTTATAACTATTTCAAATTGGTCCCATGGGTTGACCTTGTATAATATTGTGATATGTTCATCCCACTTTGTTTTGATGAGTGTTGATACTTTATCATGCTCCCAATTTGCTTGTCATGGTTTCCTTGAATGCATTTCAAAGGACATATTTGAACCTGCTTTCTTTTTTCTTTTGTTTTTCTTGTTTTTTATGGATATCCTTTGTCATAATTATTGAAAGGCAAATCTACACAAAGATACAAATTTTAGATTTTTTAACACATTTTCTTGTGTTTTTTTCTATGAATCAGGAAAATAGGCATTCAAAACATGCAACAATGCAATTGAGTCTTCGGATTCTTACCTCCTTCATTGGCTTGGTTGCTACAATTGTCCATGGCAATGCTGAAGCTTTTGTTTGAGAGCTATTTGTTTCATGCAACCGTAATTTGGTGCCAAAACACTAGTTCGTCAGTATAGAATTTTGCAAAGATGGCAATGATGTTGGAGTGTTGTAGAGGGCTTTTGATGACATAATTGAATGTTGCAAGAGAGCTATCATTCTTGTGTTGTGTTCTTTGAAGAAAGTGGAGGCATGGGGGCAAGCAATGGCAAGGAAAAGATGGTGTAGTTTTAATTAACATTGAGTTAATCGCCCATTTTTGTGCCACATACATAACATTATATTTTTCATTGTAAATCTAAGTTTTAGGGAGATTTGATGGTAACAAACATTTCTCTTAACTTTGAGATAACATTCCATGCCACATGGGATACCACTTCAACATTTGTGTTACATAACATTTTAGGTGTGAATAGTCATCTAGAATTGTAGCTCTTAACACCCATTTAACACCAACTTACCTCCAGGTGTGAATGATGCTTAATTACGAGTTAGTCACCTGATTTTTTGACCTATGCACTTATATAGAGGACCTACTTGTGACAGAATGGGTTACTAAGGTGAAACCAGATATTAACTCAGTTGAAGTTTATCCACAACCCTCTTCTTCCATATCTTGAGTTAAAGGTTCCTGAGTGAGTTATAATGGATGTCCAGTGGATGGTACACTGGTGGGTGCTGGTTCACCCTGCCACAAATTTCTACCCTTGTAAACCAGCCGGAAACTACAGTTCCCTAGCATTTCTCACTACTCTTTTGTCATCAACAGCAGCTGCTTCACTCTCAGTGCAATCGCGCATTCTCTCTTGCCGCACCAGCCTTCCTCCTCCTCCTCCTCCTCCTCCTCCTCACGTGCTGCGCCACCACCTGGACTCATCTTTGTAATCCAATTTGCGAGGTACAAACCCCCCTGCTCTCTACCATCATCATCGCTTACAAAAATGCAGAAACATAAAATAAATTTTAAATACACAATTGCAAAGCTACTTGCTTTAGGTTTCATCTAAGGTCGAGGTTGATTTTGTAATTGTAGTACAATCTCCTAGAATATGTGTCTTTCTTCTTCTTTGTGGCTTCGAGATTAATTCGTAAAACAATTGTATAGTTTATTATTATTATTTTAAATGTGTTGTGCAAGGAATTTATGGAGTTCAAAGCCCAAGGGTGTTGTTGTCAGTACGATGTATGTCGGACAGAGAAGATGCATTTGAAGACTTGGCTTTGCTGTTTCGGATTTCATTTCTCATGACCTTTTTTGTGTGCACTGCGGCGCAGGGTTGTTAGCTGTTCACTATGAGAGGTCACTCGTTGATATATGTAGTTGTATTGCTGGGGGTTCTTGCTGCGAGCCTGCCGTTGTTTGTTGTTCCTGTATCTGGCCACCGGTTATCTGAGCTTTTTAGGTCACGGACACCAGCAGCAACTGAATTGACGGCAGCCAGAAAGTCTCCCCGCTTTTCAGCTCGCTATGCTAAGCATGTGCATCGCGGCCGCGAGAGTGCACATGCCCTGCAATCCTCTCTTTGGGAGGAAACCAAAGCTCAGGCCATACAGGATGGTCAGTTTCGGAAGAAGGTTAGTTTATTCTTGACCTTCTCAGGAAGACAAAAAGAAATCCTCTCTAAAAAGAGAAGGACCTACCTTTGGTGTGAGGTAGAGGCTCTGTGATGTTGACAAATCTTCAAACCCTAATGCATCAGCCCTTTATGGTAGTCCTGATCTCAGGAAAAGGTGTATGGACAAGAAATGGCAGCCGAGACTTGAAATTTTTTAGGAGTCCGATGACAGTGCTTTTTGAGGAGAGCACACTTGCTTGTTGGCTGCTTCCTTGCACCACCATGCTGCTTAGTTCTGCCATGTTTTGAGCAGCAAAGGGTTTCAGCTTATTGTGTTTGCCATGTGTGTCTCCTGGCAGGAAGTTGTTGGTAAAGCCTCCAATTCTCGGGTGTTCTATGTGACAGACAACAATGCAGATCCCACAGGTTATTATGACAGCACCAGAGCATTGCAAGCAACCATCAATCAGGCCTTCAATGTCCCAACTCATCGTGAGCTTCTTCCTGGCATACCTGATCTTGGAGGGGTAGAGATTCACCTAGAAGGAGGTGACTACCTTATCAGCTCCCCTCTTCAATTCCCCAGCAAAGGTGGGGGCAACCTAGTGGTACTGTTCCTCACCAATTATCATTACGCCCAAATTTCTGTTATTCTTCATGTTGCCACTGGCTTCATATGATGTCCTGGCTCTTTTTTGCACATGTCTAGGATAACAATTGTACCCTGGGTCCTTGACAGACCACTAGACATGGGTCCTATTATCTATACATGTGATGCCCAGTGTGTCTGAGGTGCAAATATGTATTAAGGTGTAGTGTGTTTCCTCATGGAGTTGTTGCATTTCTGGACCTGGTTTAATGCAGATTCATGGTGGCTCAATACGGGCTTCAGATAGATTTCCAAAAGATGGGTATCTGATTGAATTGTGGACCGCCTACTCTCAAAGTTTGAGAGCAAATAAGACAAAAGCATCACTGCGTGATCGTACAGGTCACACATTGACTGCATCCAATGAGTACTTGGCATTTGAGAAAATCACCATCAGGGACCTCCTACTGGATGCAAACTTCCGAGGTGGAGGCATTCTGGTAGTTGACTCCATACGTGTCATGGTAGAGAATGTATATGTAACGCACTTCTATACAGATGGTATCCTTGTGGAAGGTGGCCATGAGACATATATTCATGATTCTTTCTTTGGACAGTACATCACATCAGGTGGGGACCCTCGGGAGTCGAGTTTTTCAGGCATTGGAATCAATCTCATCAGCAACGACAACCTGGTTTCAGATGTAGTAATTTTCTCAGCAGCATATGGAATTTCTATCAGTGGTCAGGCAAATCTGATCACAGGGGTACATGCATATAACAAGGCAACAGCTTTTGGGGGTGTTGGGATCTACCTTCAGTTACCAGGTTATACCCAGACACGTATCCTTGGATGTTACTTGGATTTCACAGGGATCATTGCTGAGGACCCTTTGGAGCTTGAAATAGCAGACAGTTTCTTTCTGGGAGATGGCAACATTTTACTGCGATCAACAAAGAAAAGTCACTCCATTTATTTTCTGACCATCACAGGCAACATGTTTGCGGGTAGCTCAAAAGGCACCCCTACTGTGGAGCTTGATGAAAGTGCTGGTCGGTTCACTTCAGTTTATGATACTGTTATAGATCAGAACACTGCATATGGGATGGTTTTAAAGTCAACTGTGGCTCGTGCCACCCTGTCCAGAACTAATTCATGGACATGGAAGCTGGATCTGTCAGAAAGGCTGTTGTTTAGAGATTTCATTCAGAATGCACAGTACTCAATGTATGTTCCAGGGAAAGATTTCCCAAGACATGTATTGAGAAGTGTGAAGGACAATACAGTGATTGTGGATACAGATGCACGGGTAACAGGCACCGTCTCTGTGCTTGTTGATCAGAGCAGTGACTCTCTTTCACTGAGTAATAGTGGCCACAGGGCGTACTTCTCCACTCCTGATTCCATCATGGAAGTTGCTTAGTTTGTTGATGACAGATGGGTGCAACTGCAAAACTCTTTGAAGCTATGTAGCAAGGCCAAGTATATACTACCAGTGACAATGGCTACAAGAGCAGTAGGAATGCCATGGTTGTGAGCAGGCTATGCTTTTGACATCAACAAAACCTGCAAAAATCCCTTGACAGTTGTGACACCCAGTTTTGAGCTCACATGTTCAAAGCTTATTTCTGTAAGTTCACTTCTTATATATAGCCTGTAATTGCCTGTAATCAGAAGCCAAATGTGTGTGTTTTCTCATTGTTGGATGTAGCACTCTTTGTGAAATGGTGGTGTGGGTTCTAGGTCCTAGTAGACACTTGGCTTCACCCTCAAGGTGCCAAATTTCCTGGGTTGGCCCCACAAGAACATTGTTCCCCTAGCCAGCCTGGTGTCTTTGTTGGGGAGGGGGAGGAGGCTTTGGATGAACCAGCACCTATACTGGTGCCATCTTAAGGAAACCCCATATACTTCTGAATATTATAACTGTCCCATTGTAAGACTAAATCAGGGTCTTGGAGTCCAAATTGGAGTGGAAGTTTAACAATTTCTGGTTTAAATATAGCCTCTGGAGGTGCCCAGTATCTGACCCTGCTAAAATATATCTCACATCCAAGTGTTAGTTACTTCTTTCCAACCCCACCCATAGATCAAAAACGAGACTGCAAATAGGTGTGAGACTACTAATTGCAACCTACTTGGACCAACCAAACAATCTAGCTAATCAGAAACAGGGATCAGTCAAAGAATGCCATTTGATTGTATTTATTAACTCTTCCAACGCTCCGACAGGCAGGGGCTTTGAAAGCTGTGCATTTTCCCACTCTCGGACCAGTCTTCCAATGGATTCATGGATACAACTACTGCACCTCATCTAAGATTTTCAGTGCAGGGTCACATACTGAGCACCCCTGGAGATGCTCTAAGAGGGCTCACTCAAGAAAAGGAAGGTATGAGTATATGTGCTGGTTCACCCTGGCTGGGGAAGATGCCCCTTCCTGAAAAGAACAAAATGCTGCCTTCTCCATATTTGAAAAAGAGCATTTCATCCTCCTTCCCCATTTTTTGCTTCTCATTGTGGTGTTCTATTGGCTCTGCACATAGGGACTGACATCTTCGCTTGAACTTGGAACCATTGTGTGGGTGACAGCTGGAGACCTTGCTGTATTCTTTGGGTGGAGGTTTAATTTTTTTAATCAAATTCATTTTGGAGTCAAATTACCTAACCATGCTAAAATTTTAATCATGATTTTGTTTGAACCTGCCATAAAAAAGGATAGAGCCATTATGCAATGAGATGCTTGTTGCAATAACGTATGGTCAGTTGGCATCATCTTCACCCTCTGCCATAGTGGAATTGGGTTCCACCCTTGAATTTGCCATAGTGGAAGCGAGCTCCTTGCTATCCCTGAAAGTATTTTGGGTTCACTTGCAGGAACAGGTTTGGGTGTGTCCTATTTAGGCACTATTTCAGGGTTTTTCGTAGGTGGGACCAGGCAGCCATCTGCTGGTTGCACTTTTGGTGTTTCACTTGTAAAGTGAACTGGTGTAGTAGAACACATTTCACATGTGAATCAGAGGTGGGCAAAATCAGTAGAACTCATTACATATATGGCCAGGCCGCCACTTTGTCCTTGAGAAAAAAGTGAATACTGCAAGAACCATCCATGGGCTACCACCACCAGGTTCTTTTATATTCTCTGCATCAGTTAGAGCGTTTCTGCAATAGTATGTTAATCCCATTACTTAGCTTCTTCATTGACAATAAGGTTTGCAGCATCATGATGACAAGATTATCCAAGGAAAAGAAAGAAGTGTGTTGCACTGTGGCCTTGCCATTTACATTAAAAAGTATCTGAAGGCACAAGAAGAATTATGGAAATTCAAATATTTCACCTTGCAAAAATATAATCTTCAAAAAATCCTCTAAAAGAAACCATAATCCTTCAAGATATCATAACTCTAAACTAATCTCAAGTTTCAACACAAGCCAAAAACATCATCTTTCAAAAATCCTCATATAAAAATAAACCTACTACACAGGGGCCAAAATTTCTTAAGCTACTATACTCTATAATGAATCTAAACACAATATCCTTGCCTTGGTACGCAAGGCCAAAAAGAAGTGCAGTTTGCAACAATCTACCAACTGGGCTCCGTTTTTGGCAGCTTCATTTGTTGCAGGTCCAGCTCACTACAAGCAACAGGATCAGCAATGAGCAGCTTTTAAACAGAGAATTCCTTAAAGACCAAGATCAAGGAGTAGGATTGTACATTGTACCTCTATTTCAAGGAACAGAATTATGCACATGACCCCAAAAAACACGGCCCCAGTGAAGGGCGCGATTCTGAACATGAACCATGTGGCCAGAGTGAACAAGCACCCACCAGTACAGCAATCCGGATGGATGGTGCACTGATGGATTTCACTTTTTCATCCCCACGTTAACCAGGCTGGTTAGCACAGGTTGATTTTTTTTCTCTTGCTCAACCATGACCCACTTTTTTTTTTTTGGTTTGAACTTCTTTTCCTCCCACCCCTACCCTACTGTATTTTTTTTTCTTCTTTTGAATTTTTTTCCACCACCCCCCACCTAGTCTCACATACTTACTTTTGAATCCCAACCCCCCCTCCCCCCACCCACTTAGTAGATTAAAGGAAGTACTTATTAAACCTCACCTACATGGTTGCACCTACCAAATATCAAGATGTTATTCACATGTGATTTGAGAAATACATTTTGTGTGTATCATTGTTTCTTCACACATGACAATTAGATGGTTGCATATAAAAAATTATCGCTTGGTCCTATCATTTAAAAAATTATAGCCAATTATTAATTATCTTTTTTTGAAAAATTAAATATTTATTGATGCACTTATCAATTTTATTATAATAAATATTTTTTAAATTTGAAAGTTGTTGTGCATGTCTACACATGACAAAGGTGGAAAAAAAAAAAATCAAAACACATGGACAAGAGGTTATCACATTTTTGAATCAAGGGTTATTGTAAGGTAATTTTTAATGTATAAAAAATAACTAGTACACTACTTTCACACATTGTGTGAACAATAAATTCCATGCATGACCATTTCCATATATGATAAGTGGATGATTGAATATGTATCAAAATTTGACACCTAGTTTATGTTATTTGCCATGCGTTCTTCATACATTAAAGATTTGTTTATCCTTGAAGGATTTTTTCAATTGAAAGTTGTCGTGGATGTCTAAACATAACAAGGGCATGAAATTTTTTTCAAAATACATGGACAAGAGGTTGTCATGTTTCTAGTTCTATTGCTATTGTAAGGTAATTGTTAATTATTGACCAATACATTATTCATAGATTGTATAATCAATTGTTATTTGTCATTTTTTTTTTATACATGAAGGATTTTTTAATGCTCTAAAAAAAAATTAGTTCAAAGTTGACATGCATATGCATTTAGACATAGCAAGGCAAAAAAATTCAAAATACATTGATAAATGGTTACCACATTTTCAAGTTTATGGGCATGAGATAAAATGTTAAGTTAATTCAAAAAACACCAATATGCTACCAATACATGGTGTGAAAAACAGATTACATAGTACATTCAATGTATGACCACTATTCCACATTTGATAGAGAGATGGCTACATATGAAAAACTAACAACTAGTCTATGTTTCCCATCATTTATTATTATTATAGCTAGTTGATGTTTGGGTCCACTAACGGTTGGGGTACCATTGTTTGGACACATGACTCAAGAACTTTGTTTTTGCTATCTTCCAAATATAAAATCTACATGGAATAATTTTAAGTGAAAAATATTGGATAATTCAAATTATGTTAATTTTCATGGTGGTGGTGAATTTTCAAATGCGTATGTAATTTTGCATCAATATTTTGGTAAAAAATTAAATATGTAAAAAATGAGTACATAAGTTTTTATAAACAACTTGACATGTTTTCTTGCATGATTATTTCTTGCACATGTTGTTAACGCTTGGGGCCACAAATTCTAAGCTTAGTGATAAAAAAATCAACCAAATGGCAAAAAAGGAGTCATTTTCCTTGCAACCCTTTTGGAATGGATTCTATAACCTTAAATTTTTTTTATCATATACTATGTAATCAAATACATTATATGAATGTTGTTAGACATAGATGTATGCATTATTTGATGCATTCCTTTTAATTCCTTTAAAATGAAAATTATAATTAAGACAAAGATTCAAATTATTTAAAAGGAATCAAAAGTACATCTATATTCTATCTAATCTATTATTGGATATTTTAATTTGATTAACATGACATCATTAAGTTTAGTTATAGTCATACACCAATACATTATAATCATGAAGTAACAAATGTAATAAAAATCCAAAATAATCCTTTATAATCTTTTTTTTTGTTATATTGTCCTTTCTAGTACCTTAACCATGAATGCGCCCATTTGCCACTTGCATTTTGTGATCTACTATGAATATTTTGTTTTGTTTTTGGTAAGGATCTATGTTGTGGATTTGGGTTACATTTTTCAAATAAAATGCAAATGAAATTACATGAACTTCCTCTTCACATGTAGGTGCAAATGAAGTTACACAAACTTCCTCTTCACATGTTGTTCTTGCATTATCCAAAGGTGTTTTGGAACATGCTTCTAATGTTTTTACAAGCATTTCATATGTCATTGCAACAAATTTTTGTGTAAGTGAAAATGATTTCCACTTTTTAGCTTGCAAATGTAACTTTTATGTTGATTACCATATTGAATATAAATTTCACAAAATTAATATATTTTACAATGGGTTATTGCATTTGTATCCCATTTGTATGAACACAACATCAAGTTGAATTCATTCCATTGTAGGAACATTTAGTTCAAATTGCACCAAATTGGCCATGTGAACATGAAAACGAGCAAACCCATTCTTGAATGATACCATCAAGAATGTTAAACCTTCAATTTATTATGCCCATCGAACTTTTTAAAAATGTAATAGGCATTTGAATACAAAATTTCATTAAACAAAGTGTCAATACATTTATTAGGTTGTTTGTATTAATATTTGAAAGCTTAATGATATCAATAAATAAATAAAATTGATGTTCCTAATCATTGCATTTAAAAAAGGTTTCAAGAATGTAATGGTGTTTTTTTCCTTTGGACTTTTTGGTTAGGAACACAAGTTTGAAACATGTTTTGGGATTTTTCTTGAGAAATCAATTTCTAATGTACTTTTGATGGTGTTCTATTTAGTTTTTTATTAGGTACTTAATTGAATATTTATAATTAAATTATGAATTTCCAAAATAAAAATGTGTGATTCATGGAAAGGCCATGAAATTTATGAATACAAATTTGTTGCAATTTTCACCTTTTTGATCCCAATAAAACTAAAGGCCATATACTTTGGGATGTAATGGATAAACATGGAATATATATATAATTGTGAAAAAAATTAAAGAAAAGAACCCGTGAAATTTATTTGGCCAATTTTAGTTCCTAGATGATTCCTTGAGGTGGTTTCCAGTAATATTGCCCAATGATGGGTTTGCTCATACCTCCTTTGGGAAATCATCATTCAAAACTTTGGGGTTCAACAAAGCCCTCACCTTATTAAGGTTGTCTTCATCCTTGCAATTCAATGTGTGATTTCATAGCTAGTGAAAAAGGTTGAGATGGTGGACATTACAAATTTTCTGCAAAAAGATGTATCATCCAACTTGATAATGAATTGCAATGTACATGTGGGTAAATAATGCTTCCAAGATTTTAAGGTTCAAATTTCAACTTCCATTAACATTATTGCTTGAAGATTTCAGTGTGTATTATGCAAATACAAATGTGATGTTCACCATCTTCTAAACCGATTATGTTATTTTGTAAACATGTGACAAGTTTTCAGCTTTGTAGTGTGATTTATGGGTAGGTAGCACTAAGTTGGAACATGATTGTCCATAGGTATAAATGTCAAATATGGTCCCAATGATTTCACAAATGTTATCACTTAGATATTACACAAAACCTTTATGTGCATCCAAAAAAATTGGACATCAATACCAAAACAATACCATAAAGGCAAAGGAGAATCTAGGAAGAAATGGAATGCCTCTATAAAAAAGCGATGTAAAGTTGAGTTCAACATTTCAATATTATATTTGTTCAAACATGTGAACCTATTGGTGAGAACCCGGGTTCCCAAACGGGACCCGGGTTTCTCAAAAGATCTATATCTCCGCAACTAGTCATCAGAACCATCTCGTAATAGGCTCAATCATCTTTTCTTATTCAATGAAGTCATTTCGCGATCGGTCCAATTTGTATTTTCATTGTTTACGCCTTCCAGAAAAACAATAGGAGCGATGATTGTCCAGGCACAGTGCCGGAGGCATTCTTCCGTGGGCGTCCGACCTTTGGCTTCTCCACCCCAACTGCCTTCTTAGAAGGCGCTACGCGTGCACTCTTGCTCCTAGATCACGTGGCTGCCACGTCCTCATCTTCCGAAGAATCGGACAAACCCTCAGGAACAGAAGGGTAGTAGGAAAGTACTTCGAAAGGGATAGAAAATTACTTCTTGGACAACGATTTGAACTTCTTGTTGGTCAGCTGCTCCTTATGCTCCACACGAGGGAACTTGACCATGTCAACCGACATGACGTCATCAATGGATTTGACGCCACTTCCAAACAAATCGAAAAGAATCTCTTGACGAACATAATCAATATTCTTGGGAAGAAACATCGAAAACTGGATGGCCTCGTTGTCGGGCGTACTTACGAGATGGCGCATGCTGACAATGCCTTGGTTGATCTCAAAAAAGTAGTTGCCAGTGTAGTTCAGTGGCATAGTCTTGAAGTACTTCTTCATAAGAGAGGTCCAATCACCAAAGAAGGGTCGATGCGATGACTAATGATCCAAGAATTCGGCAGAGACAGACTTAATGGCGTTGAGCTCAGATATAATCGCGCTCGGGGTGTAGAGGTTTTGGGCACGCATCTTGTTTTGACACCAGGCAACGACACAATCGGCTTGGTTATGAGAATAGCCAGGGATAAGAAAAAGAAGAGCGACCTTGTCATAAAACATGAAAGATAACAACACATAGAACATGAAGACCACCTTCGACTTATTTTGACCAACGCAGTTGTCGAGGATCAGCAGGAGCATCTTAGGCGAACGGTCGACATGTTCTTGACGAAGTCGAAGATGAAAGAATAAACAAAGACTGCACAGGGCGTCAGCACCTTTGCCCTGACCACGCTCATTGTAGATCAGAACATTATTGCGATTGGCGATGATGTCGAAGATGATGAAGTTCTGCATCATGAGATTGGAGTTGAAGTAGTCAGCAGAAGGACGTTGATGGCCATAGAAAGGAAGCGGGAAACTGCCGCCGAAATCTTCAATCTGAATCTGGATCTCAAGGAAGGCGTCGTCGATAGGATCAGGAGGCGCATCATCAATGGTATCGGGAATAATCGCATTCAGGACAGGTTGTTGGGGTGCATTAGTTGCAATGTACTGCTTAACGAACCCCGACATGAACCGATGCTGATCAATAGCAGCCTAAAGGTGCATCCCCTTCTCCAGAACCAGATGTTCCCACGCTTCAGGTGAGAGATCGTCACGAGCGAGTTGAATATCAATGCGAACACAAGAATCACAAACATCTTCTACTGTCCTCGTCAGGCGAACACCAAGTTGGTGCAACTTGACGTACTGGGTCCATTGGGAGAAGCTCATCACTCGCTGTTTGAGAGACACCATTTTCTTTTTGTACCGCTTCCAAAGCTCCGTCCAAGTCAGCTTAGCCTCCACGAAATATTGGCGATGTCGTCGATGCGAACAAGGAAATCCATCCTCTAGCTCCCACGTCTTGCAGTCCTCAATGAATGTAGTTAGATCGTCTGATGATAGAGCGTCATGTGGAATTTTCATAGGACGACGAATATGGCTTCCATCCCACGTCCTGTCCTTATGAATCTTTTTCAATCATGACACACAAGAACCACCAACACCAAGGAGGGCCTTAATCTCTCAATTTGAATAACTTTGCGCCATCAATCCCAGAATGACTCCTTCGCCTTGCTCCCATTCCGCCTCGCCGTACCCCGTCTTCATCGCGTTCCATGTCTCTTTCAATGCGTTGAGACTCTCTTCTCCCATCTTCTTCACCACTCTTTCCAATGCGTTCGTCTTCCGATCCGTCTTCTTCTTGTTGATTTGTTGCACGCACTGATACGATCCAATGATGTCGCCATGTTTGCGTTTTTGGAGTAAGGATTCACCGGCAGTCAAACTCGAGGTTGTTGTATCAAACAACGTGGGTGGCTTCTCGACTAATGACGAAAATGTGAGTAGTTGATCACACCATCAGCCAATTATATTACAGTTCTCCCAAATCTCAAGATAATCTAAGATTGCTGCCATGGCTGAATGTTGCCTTTGTTCTTCTCAATCGAGCTCATGTCATTATTGTCAAATCCCTAACGATGTATTTTCATTTTCAATTCAATCAAACATTCCTCCTGGCTCCACTTAGACATTGCTTCTACTGCTCCAGCGAGGTCTGGAGCTCCTGCTAGGCCAGTAAAAGCCTCGTACGGCATCGGCCACGGGGCTCGGGCGCTATTTTAGGTACCCTCCCAAAAAAAAATTTAATTGTCTTCTGACGTTGAGTTTTTTGCGGGACCCCGGGTTCCCGCCAATAGGTTCATGTATTAAAATTGTGTCTCATTTTATGAAACCATGTCAATGAAGATGGTTTACACGAGGACTTGAAGATGGGTGATAGATTTACATTTATTGTTCAAAAAAATTCCTTAAAAATTCGAACCTCATAAGGTTTAGTGGATAATATGGAAGTCCTCATTTAAAGCCTATATATGCTTTCTTGGAATCTACAGATTGATTTTACATTGTTGTGTTTTTTTGCCTAGTTGGATGTGTGGATTTTTTGTTGTTGTTTTTTTTTGTTGAGAAATATCTATAATATAACAAGTCCAAATTCATTTGAATGATGGGCTTGAAAGATATTGTCAAAAGGAGTTTTTTTAAGAAATGTTTATTTGAAGCTAACCAAATTATACAATTTTAACAAATTAAGGTTAAAATGTTGAATTTTGCGTTAAACTTGTATGTTCAACAAAACATGAAATTAGTATGTAGTCATCATTTTTCTCAAAAAAATTCATTATAATGGAATATTTCCCTAGAAATCAACTTTTATTTTCTTTGTTTTTAATCTAATATCTTTTTGGCCAAACATTCCAAGATATATCATGCATTATCATTTCAATGTCCTAAAATTGGGCATGTGAAGCATTAAAGGTTAGCGTTGTGGCAACATCCATGCATTCTTCATGACACAACATGTTTGTCTAAACATATATGCAAACCAAATATGTCACATCATGATCAGTCAACCTAGGTCAACCTAATCAAAGCCCATATTAGGTTGATTAAGGCAAGCATAAAGGTTTTTGAAGGACCCATTTTGGTCGCCATGTTACACCCTATGGCAACCAAAATGGCTTTTGATCATCATAGTTAAGAGTTTTCAGTCACCACAAAATTTTCCATACCTAGAGTTTTGGTTGCCAACATTTTTTATTGTCACAATTTTTTTCATCACTAAAGTTCTGATCATTATCATTTTTAGCTACCACCTTTTTTGATTGCCACAAATTTATTTTTCACCAACATTATCAATAGCCACCTTCTTTGGCTGCCACAATTTTTTCTATGGCCAAAATTTCAGTTGCCAATATGTTCTGTCACCAAAGTTTCGATTGCCACATACATGTTTCAGTTGCTAGCATTTTCAATCATTGCACAATGACCAACAACCAAACTTTGGTGATGGACAACAAGGGGTTTACGAGTTTTCATCATGTGTTTTTTTGTTGGCCAAATTTATTTATTTAGTCCAAAAGTTCGGAGATGTTTTTTTGGTTGGGAATTTTTTTTTTTGAAGTGGAACTCAATCAATTTTCCAACATTTTTGCTACATTGTGACTTTAGTGAAACTATTGACACCAAAAAAATGAAAATCTTGGGGACATGAAATGATGGGATGCATGTAATTTATTTATATGCCTTTGTCATGTGCAAAATCAAGAATCACAATATAAATAAAAAGTCCAATATCACACAAATTTCAAATACAATCACACATTACATCATGATTCCTTGATAAAACTTGATTTTATTAAATCAACAAGTTCACAACATGTCATTTTTGACAATTCATACAAATTACACCAAATTTCATATGAACCAACTATAAACAATCTATGGTTTGCCTTTGGTCACATTCTTCATGTGGAGTTCAATTGTATGAAGGCCATCAATGTGCACACAACATGATGAACAATTTGTCATGCTTTTGGATTTGTTTCATAAATGTCATGGATCACATTGCCAAATGACATCTTGGTTGAATTATCCATGAAATATTTTACATCCCAATCTCCCCCCCATATCACATTGTAAGCTTGCCCACCAAATATGCTTTAAACCTCAAAGTTGTTTGGTGTTGTTTGGTCATCCAATGAAGGGAATTTGGAATTCATGGTTTGTCATGAATAAAAAATAATTATGGAGCCGCCCATCAACACACTTTCCTCTTGTTGATGATATTTTGATCCTTAGCAAACACATACAAACATAGAGTCACCTTTTGCATGCGCCTAGTTTCACCCCAATCACACAAGCCAATGTACACAACATTTGATTTGTTTGTAGGAAAATGCAACATGATGTTGTTCTTTGACAAGTCATTGTGCAAAATTCCATAATGGTGTATTGCATTCATAATGTTCATGATTGCCCATGCTAGCTTCACACAATTTTTCCTAAAGGTGACAAGTTGTGTTCACCCTTCCATATCTAGCCCTCTTTGCCGCAATAACATTTAGTTGCTTAAAATGGGTAGGTACTTTGTGTTGTAATCCAACATTTTTCAAAACATGTTCCCATTCCACCACAATGTGTAAGCCTCCAAGGTGTTTAAATGGATGGCCAAAAACTTGATGACACCTATATCTTTACATAGGCAAGCTATAGCTTTTATTAATGTTGTTTGCGCACTTTTTGTTTTTTGTTTGTTTTGAGGGTCTTCCACACCAATTCAATGGTGTTTGAAATGTAATCAAACCTTTCAATTTGCACTTTGCACACCACATCACAACCACCCTAATTATCCCCACTTGACAAAGGTTGCACTTTTGTTGTGCTTGGAATCCATAAAATGTTTTGGCTTCAAGTTTGGGAAAGAAGCTTGGAGCCTTTTCTCCCATCCAAGGTGGCAACCACACCTTCTTTTCCAAAAACATTTTATTCAATTTAACCCACCATGCCAACTTATCCCATAAATCCATCACCTCCATGATTCAATGTGCCTTGTCCTTTTGTGGATAAAAGATTGCAAACCATTGCGTAAAATTGCATGAAAAATATGAGACCTTGCAATCAAGTCATTCCAAAAACCTCATTGAATTCAAAAACTTGTGTATTCCAAGAACCATTTCATTCCACCAATTTTTTTTCCCATGACATGTTTGTACTTGGCCATGTCAAATGCTTGTTTGTTCACAAAAGTAGTGTCAAGGTAAGGCATTGAATGCTCCTTGAAAAAATCCAAAACAATTATTTAGAATTGTTGTATGGTGATTTGTTTGGGGTCATTGTTTACCACTTTCAAGATTGAATTGATGTCACCTTTGGACATTTTTTATGCCTTTTGTTTGCATGTTGGGTGATGGGCCACTAGAAGGCCTTGTAGGCAAACCACCAAATGCCAAAGAAAAGAGGATTGGGGGCTAGGGTTAAATTGTCCCCCCAATGGTTTGTTGGATGAAATTGCTAAAATTTTAAATTCCCAAAAAACTCAAAGAAATTCCAAGCATTAATTGTCATGAACAATTGAAGTCTTGAAAAGGGTGTTCTAAATTATTACACAAAAGCCCAAAAAAACCCTATTGTGTATCCAAGTTTTGGCTGCTTCATTTCACACAAGGTTGAAAGGAATGGTTGTAAATGTGCAACCAAAAACACAAAACCCAAATGGGAAAAGAGGAGGCTGAAAATGAATCCAAATTTTTGTTTTTAAGAATTCATATACTCTCAAGCTTAAATCAAAACTTTAGTCGCCATCAAATGGGCATGAATGAAATTCAATTATGATCGGATAGCAATGATCAAATTCAATCACTAGACCTTAACAATTAACGACTGAATTTGGTCACTATAGTCGAATGGCAACCAAAACTTGATAATTTAAGTTTAGTCGTTAGAAGGACATGTTTTTTTTTCCTCCCCTTTTCATTTTCTTCCTTTTTATTTTCCTATTTAAAAATAATAATCCTTTATTTTCCATCTCCTTTTTTCTTCATGCCTTCCTTTTTTTTTCTTTTTTTTGTTCTCCCTTTCTTTCCTTTTCTATTTTTTTTCTCCTTTTTTTTTTCATCCCCCCCCCCCCTTTTCCCCCCTTTAGTCAATGTGTAACTATTATCTACATGTAAGGTTCTAGCATAATACTTATGCAATTTGTCTTGTGTCCCCCCCCCCCCCCCCCCCCCCCCCCTCCCTTTTTTTTTTTTTTTTTTTTTTCCTCTCTTTTCTTCTTTTTTTTTTTTTTTTTTTTT
>Ga0116228_10001810_pt1 | contig 18030 bp, 14 predicted proteins | sample S1TSphfallax_2_FD_89694 | JGI IMG/M metagenome (GOLD analysis project Ga0116228, IMG submission 89694) | Host-associated microbial communities from peat moss isolated from Minnesota, USA - S1T2_Fc - Sphagnum fallax MG | ecosystem: Host-associated > Plants > Peat moss > Unclassified | place... | reverse complement strand
GGGGTCCGTGACCGGACGGGTCAGCCCCAGCGTATCGCTCAGAATCTTGATCGCGTACAAGAGGCCTGCCGTCTCGACGTAGATGAACGATGAGACCGCCGAAACCTTGAACGACTTCCAGGCTTTGGCCGCCCGCTGCCGCAGCTGCCGACGACCGAGTATCTCCGTCTCTTCGCTTGCGGAGGCATTCTTCACGGCTTCGCACACGACGAACGCGGGGGTGAGCAACACCGGGCACTGAGCGCCGCCGGTCTGATGCCCGATTCTCACGTACTCGATGGGATAGCCGAAGAAGCCCGCGAACCCCAAGGTTTCCACGTCCGTGGCCAGCGATTCGAAGGCGCGCCGGAAGACCTCCGAACGGACGTCGATGCAAAAGGCGGCCTGTACCTGCTTGCGCCGGTGTCGTGTCTTGGAACGGATCTCGACCGTATTCTGCGCGAGTTGACCGAGCAGGCGGCGCCGATAGGCCGCCTCGTAGGCCTCCTGCATGAGGAATTCGATGGCGATGTCCGGATCGCCGCCGAAGCTTTCGTCTTCCGGCGGCGTTGCCGCAATCTTCATGGCCTCCTGCCAGGCGTCGCGGAAGCGTGCATCGCTGTGCTCCGCAAACAACGTGTAACCCCAGACCAGGCGGATGGCGAGCAGCTGCACGAGCGTATCGTCCCGGCGGCCGTGCAGGTTGCTGTTCCAGACGAGATAACGCGCATAAGCCGCCCAGCCGCCGATGTCGGACAGGGCTTGATGCAGATAATCTTCCACCGCCCGCGCCGGAATTTCCTGACGTCGGACCACTTCGCCGATCGCCTCGACCGCGACCTCCGGCATCGCGGCCACCGTCGCGCGAAATCCCGCGATGCCCATCATCTCCGGGTTTCGGTCGTAGCGCATCGACGCTCGCCAGGCGGCGTAGGGGCGCATCCCCCGCGACGGCAGGCGCCAGACGGACTGTCCTTCGTCGAAAAACGCCGCGCACCATTTGGAGATCTCGTCCACCATGAACGAAGTACGCGAAGCCTGCCGATCGCCCTGCGCCAGCGCGTCCAGCACCTCGGCGACGGTGGCCACCACGCCGCTCCGGCCCGTCTTGATCGGTACGTCCTTCGCAAGTGCCGCGCGCAGTTCCCCGGTCGATGCGGGTGTCTGCCACCCGGTGGGCGCATTCGCCAACGCAACTTCCAGATCTTGATCTTCGATGACGCCCGAGGCCAGCGCATCACGATAGAACCGGCGCGGCATCAGCATGTCGATCCGCGCCACCCGCCTCATCGCCGTGCAGGTCGCATGGAACTTTCGGTCGGTAAACCCCAGGAACGGATTGACCGCGACGAAATGCTTGAGCGGCCAAAGGGGCGCGATCCGTGCGCACGCCGCGTCGATCGCCGCGGACAGCATCTCACCCTTGATCGCGTCCGGGCTGCGATCCGCGGAAAATCCAATCGCCGCTTCTTCAGGGGCCGATCTTGAACTCATCGCATTTCCCTCGCGATCGAACCCGATCGTCCGATGGGCCAAAAACGCACCAGCCAGCGGTTCGCCAGTGTATTGAGATAGAGCCCGTTGGAGACGTGGACATAGAGCGCCTGCCACTTCGCCTGCTTCGCACTGCGCGCGACGAAGCTCTGAAAGAAGGTCACCAGACTGAACGAAGCGATCACCGCGACCACGAGCACGAGGTCGAACGGCCCCCGCAGCGCCTGGGTCGGCGGCAACGATCCCTCGAGCAGAATTTCCATCAAGAATTGCAGGGTGAAATAGGTTGCGGCCACCGCCGCGGCCAGCCCCGCCGTTCGCGCCAGCACGTAGGCGTTCGGCCGCTCATCGATGCCATTGGAAATCAAGTGAATCAAACCGAGCAGCACCACTGCGCCGAGCGTGAATACCCCGGGCTTGCGCGAAACGGAGGCGCCGAACCACGGCGCCATCGCGGCGGTCACGGACAGCACCACCACGATCGAGATGGCCATGCGCGCCGGGTGGGGTTGACCGCTCGGATTCGGTGTCCATGACGCCCGCGCGAGATCGATCACGCTGCCGGAAGACAGGAAGGCATGCGCCTTGTACAGCGAATGCGCCAGCAGGTGCACGAGCGCTGCCGAGAATGCACCGAGGCCGCATTCGAGCATCATGAAGCCCATCTGAGCGATGGTCGAGTAGGCGAGTGCGACCTTCACCGAGGTCTGTGGAAGCATGACGATGGAACCGAACAGCGCCGTCAACCCACCGATGACCGAGAGCGTCCACAAGGCCGGGGTGGACACCGAAATGATGTGGGAGAAACGCAGGATCAGAAAACCACCCGCATTGATGATGCCCGCATGCAGAAGAGCGGATACCGTTGTCGGCGTCTCCATGACCTCGATGAGCCAGCCATGCAGCGGCAGCTGTGCCGATTTGAGCATCGCGGTCAATACCAGCAGCACCGCCGCGACATGCACGGCGACGGGCGCGCTCGCAGCGGTCAATCCCTGCGCCGCCGCAAACAGCGCTCTGTAATCGAGAGTGCCGAAGGTACGATGCAAGAGCACCATCGCGCTCAAGAGGCACACATCGCCGAGGCGGCTGGCGATGAATTTCTTGCGCGCAGCGAGGATCGCGGCCGGCCGATCGGGATAGAATACCAAAAGCCGGTTCAAGCCCACGCTCGTCATGATCCAGGCCACCGCAAAAAGGAACAAATTGCCGGATAGAATGACCAGCAGCACGGAGGCCAGCGTCAAGCACAGCCAGCGGATGAAGTGCCCATGCCGCGGATCCCCCGTCATGTAGTGGTCGCTGTAGACCACGACGATGAGGCCGATGAACGAGACGAGACACAGCATCATGGCCGCCAGCGTATCGAGATAGAGGCCGACCCCCACGCCCTGGAAGCCGAGCAACGGGGTGGTCATGGGTCCATGCAGGATCACGCCGATCGCCGTCAGCAGCGCAAGCGTCACACTCGCGGCGGCGGCGATCTTGGCGGCCATGATCTTGATCGCGGGCGAATGATCGGCTTCAAAGGTCGGGGCGAGCCCGGCAGCAAACAAGGCTGCGGGTCCAGACAACAGAAGCCATATCGTCGTTGAAAACATGGCGCCTCCTCTTAGGATGTTCTAAGGCACTCCACCACGGTACTCAACTGCCGGTGTGGCCGACAATCAAACCTTGTTGTGTTACGTTCAGCGAACCTTATGGCGTCGTGCGTGGACGAGCCGACGACGCTCACACCCCCGGCGTGAAGCGTGCGGTCGCGATGCCGATGGCGCCGGCAGCCTGCGCTTGGGCAACGTGCGACAGGTCAATGCCGCCTTGGGCGTACAGGGGCAGGGGCGCGGCAGCGGCGAGCCGCTTCAGACCGTCCCAGCCGATCGGCGGCCGCTCCGGATGCGCGGCGGTCGGCAGGATCGGTGACACGACGGCGGCATCGGCGCCAAGTTGTGCGGCGCGCAGCACATCGTCTTCGCTGTGGCAGGAGGCGATCCACAGGTCCACCGGCGGCCGCACCAACAGGCGCTGCAACTCGGCCGCGGGCGAATGTAGGGAGGACAGTCCGGCGCGGCGGCATTCGAGCGCCGAGCCGGTCAAGAGCACGCGGGCTCCGAAACGTTTCGCAAGTTCGCCCGCGCGCCGGGCCAACCCTATCCGCTGGTCAGGCGCCAACGTCCTGTCGCGTATCTGAAACAGCCTTATGCCCTGCCGCATCGCGGTCTCCATGAGTTCCAGGCGCGACTGCGTCGGGATCCCTCGTTCGAAGGCGTTGACCGCGTAAATGGGAGGCAAACCGAGGGCCAGGAGCACCCGCTTGAGCGACGGTAGAATGGGTCCGACCGAAGGCGCTGCCGGATCGATCCATGCGATGCGCTGCCCCTCGAGCCCGTGGGGCGTACCACGCCAGCTGTCGACCCGGAAGAACCACAAACGGACCACGCGGGTGCGAAAAGCGTGTTCGTAACGGATCCAGGGGCGCAGCGTCAGGGCTTCAAGCCCGACCTCTTCGGCGAGTTCGCGCCGCGCCGCGTCCGGCGGCGTTTCGCCGGGATCGATCTTGCCGCCTGGGAATTCCCAAAAGCCCGCTGATATCTGACCCGCGGTGCGCTCCGCCACCAAGACCCGTCCATCCGGTGCCTGCAGGATGTTGACAGCCACGTCGACCGTGGTGGGCCGGGGACTTTCGGCAGGGCGAAACTCCATCGCACTCCTGCCGACGGTCTGCTTCCCAAGGGCCGGGTTAAACCGGGAGCGCGAGAGCGGCGGCACGGCTGGCAAATTCGATTTCCCGGTTGCCCGGAACGTTCCCGTCTGCACCGTAAATCGTGACGTTGACGTGTGTCGGGCCAAAGCCGAGATCTGGGTACAAGCCGGTCTCCTTGGAGAGACCCGCCAATCGATCGAGGAACCCACGCGTATCCCGGTAGGCAGGAAATTCAAAACGGCGGAACAGGGAAGGCGGATGCTGCACGGACTCCCAGCCCTCCGGCGGCGGCAACGAGTCGTGCATATCGGCCCTCCTCCTCAGCGTGTCTCGATCGATCATGGCCATAGGCTTTGTGAGCACCGAACGCGTGGCCCTGAAGGCCACGCTGCTCGGGTACTCGTCCATCACGTTCAGCTACGAGCGCCGTCGAGGGCGGCGCCGCCCGCCTGCAAAGGGAGGATCTGTTCGACCTCCGAATGCGGGCGCGCAATGATGTGTGCCGCCGCCAAGCCGTCGCCCACCCGTTCGCAGGCGTCGGCCCCCGCGCGCACCGCTGCATTCACCGCGCCGGTTTCGCCGCGTACGAGCACCGTGACATACCCGCCGCCGACGAACTGCCTGCCAATGAGGCGTACTTCGGACGCTTTGGTCATGGCGTCGGCCGCCTCGATCGCCGGCACCAGCCCGCGCGTTTCGATCATTCCGAGCGCAATACCCATTTTCTCGCTTGCCATCGTCTTCACTCCTTCGCTGTAGATAGAATCAGATTAAAACTCATCGCGACCGCCGTCATTCCGTCAGCCGCCGTCGCGTCCTCAAGTCCGCCAACGCTCCTCATCCCAGTGATCGATGATCCCGCCGATGGTAAGGTCGGTGGTTATTTTCGGATTGCCCGCGGCGATCCGCGCAGCGGAAACGCCGATGGTCACCACATAATCGCCCGGCTTGCAGCCGATCGGATCCAATGCGACCTCGAGATTTCCGCGGTGATCTTCGACGATGCGCAGGGACTTCGCCGCCAACCAGAAGTTGCGCTTGGTCGTCACGAGTTCACGCACTACGCGATGAATTTGCATGCGTCCCCACTCCCGCTTTGCCGGTGCTGTCGTCCCAATAGTCGATGATCCCGACGATGGTCAGGTCGCTCGGATAGTCTTTGCTGCCGGCGGCATCGCGCGCAGCGGAACTGCCCACCGCGATCACCCAGTCGCCCGGCTTGCAACCGACCGGATCCACGGCCACCTGCTTGCCGCTGCTGCCACGCTCCTTGACCACCAGCAGACGCCGATTCTCCAGCGCGCCGATGCGGGCCGTCGCGACCAAGGTGCCCTCGACCTGACAAATCTTCATTCCTCGCCCTCCGCCACGTCGGCAATGGTGGCGCCCTCGCCCGCCCGCACGACGGCCTGCACGTAAAGTTCGCCTGCCGCGGCCAGATCCCGATAGCGCGATCGTATGGCCGCCATCAGCCGCAACGCTCTGAGTTCTGCGCGTTCGCGCGCACCCGGGATGCGCGGGTCGAAGCGCAAGTGCACCAGCACGGGCACGGCGAGCCGCCGGACCGAGTGCAGCTTGCGCAAGATCGCGATCCCGACATCAAGATCCGCAGCCCCTTCCTCCACCGTTTCCATCTGCGCCTGAAACGCGAGATTACGCAGCTGCACGTCATCGACCGCATCGCCCACGATGATCAGTCGTTCCGTGTGTCCGTGGTCGCTATAGCCTTGCCCATGCCACGCGCGAACCGCATCAATCTGCGCGATGTTGTTCTTGAGAAGATATCCACACAGCCACCGCATGCCTTCGGTGGCCACGTGGTCGAACGGAACGCCTGCGCAATGCGCGACTGCCTCGCGGATGACATCCTTGGCCTCATCGCGTGGCAGACCTTGGGTCCGCCCATAGAGGTCGCGGTTGTCGACATAGCGGTCGACGTCGATCAGCCCGGCCGCATCCGGAACGTGCACGCGAATCGCGTCCGTGTCGGTGTCGACGCCCACCAGCAGCGTGGCGATCGACGCTCCACAGCAATGAGTGCGCTGAACCGCTTCGGAAAGCTGATGCAGCCGCTCCTTGAGGGCGCCGGCCGCTCGCGCCGTGTCGCTCTGGTGCGCCGCGCATCCCTCATGCGCGGGATCGACGGAGCTGAAGTGATAGACGGCGATTTTGAGGAACCGCGTCGGCGCGTCCGCTCGATTGGGAATTCCCTCGCGCCATCGACGCAGTTCCACGGCTTCCCAATGCCGGAGGGATTCCTCGACGTCGAACAAGGCACCCGCGTACGACTTGCGATAGGCGATCACCGAGGGCGGAATGCGCAGGATATAGTCCACCACGCCGCTCAGCCGGCCATCGGCACAAGGAGTGATGTCGAGCGCGTGGAAACCCCAGCGCGCGATCAACTCCGCCGCTTGCTCTCCGTCGCTCATGCGCGCGTGGTCGCGGTCGAAGTTCTGGCTCACCAGCCTGCAAAACGTGCCGAGTACGCAACGTGCGTACAGTCGACGTACATCCAGCGGGCGAGCCCAATGCGTTGCGAAAAATGACTCCGGAACCTCGAGTCCCAGGGATTCGCGAATCTGCGACCGGGCGGAGTAGGAGAAGGTCTCGTCGAACTGCCGCTGCGCGAGGGCTTTCAGCGTGGGCTCGATCCTGCCAAAGGCGGCCTCGATGTCATCCGCTCGGCGCCGCAGGCCGGCGGTTTGCTCGGCGTCGGCAAGGGGATGCGAGACCAGGCCGGGCCGCTCTACCGCGCGCGGCCACTGGTCCGCGTTCGCAGAAGCCTTGCCCATCGGCGCGACCGCAACTTCCACCGGTTTCATTGCCAAGGACTGACGCTGCCAAAACGTCATTGGCTGGGGCACGCTGCGGCGCGCAACGCGTTTCATCCCTGCGCGCCTCCGGATAACGTCACCTTGGCGGCTGACTTCGAGGACCAGCCGAACATGCCGGTGACCAGTTGCTTCCTGTCCTCCTGCTTTTCAGGCTTGGCTTGCGCCTTGAACCGGCTGGCCCCGGCAAACGGCTGCGGCCTGCCATTGCCGTTGCGGTGGCTCGGGTTCCGCTCCGCGGCAGTGTCCCCTTCGGTGCCGGTGACCCTCCCATGGGCGCCATAGGCTGATCCGGAAATTCGCTGGCCGGCGGTGCTTCCCTCTCCCGACAAGCGGGCGTGTGCGGCCTTCGATTCAGCCGAGGGATCGCGGCGCGGGCGGAACAAGAATTCCAGATTCCCCGTCACCTTCTTTTCGCCGACGGCGAACGAGCCGGTGATGCGAGCCGCCGCGCTCGGCAGGTCTATCAGCGCATGATCCATTTTGAGGTGCGCAGAACGCTGGGGCGAGTGCACGGAGAAACGACCATCGAGCGCCGCCACCCCCAGTTCACGCGGGGCGTCCGTGGACTCTTGATAGGAGTACGGCGTTCCGGTGATCGAGCGCAGGGCCCCCCGCGCCGTGCCGGTGACGTCCGCGTCGTGTATCGGTGTATCGCCGGTGACCGCGATGTTCGGTGCCCTCGGGTGCAACCGTTTCCCGGCCTCGGCCGTCGTCTCGGGGTCACACCAGCCTTGCACCGTGCCCTGTCCCAGGTACGGTGTGCCCGTGATGATCGAGCAGGTGCCCGGCGCATTACCGGTGACGCTGGGGCTGAAGTCAATATTGCAGCCGGTCACCCGCTGCCGGGCCCAGGTCTGCGTCTCGCTCACTTTGCCGGCGGTGACAGGATCTCGGCGTGGGGCGCCGAGCTGTTCCGGCGGTGCTGTGCCGCCGCCGATACCGCCGCACTCCGCCTGTCCTCGGGCCGGGGTCAGGTATTGATCCCCGGTCACGTGCTTACAGGCACCGTCTTCGTCCCCGGTGATCCGGGATGCGCGGCCCACCGCCGAGCCGGTGATGGTTTGTCCGCGCCAGGTCGACTCGATCGGCGACTGCCGCTGGCGCTCACGGGACCCAACCGCGCTGCGCCGGTTGGCGGACGTGCCCATGTTGGCGCCGAACATCGCCTGTCCATGCGCAGAGGGCTGCCGCTGAAATTGCGCCAGGCTGACGCCGTCGTCCGCCGGCCGCTCGGTGATGTCATCCTCGGGACATTGTTCCGACTCCCCCGTGATCTTGCAGCTGCACGACTCATCTCCCGTGACGCGCACCTTGCTCCGTGTCATCGTGCCGGATACGACACCGCCCTGCGGGGTTCGGGACAATCCCACCTTGGGACCGGCGCTGCGCGCCGCGGCGCTCTCCTGGCTGCCGATGTACTGCGTGCCGGACACCGGCAGTGACATGCCTGCATCATGGCCCGTGACCTGAGAACCGCTGCCCAGACGCACTCCCGTCACGACCTGACGTCGTTGGGTGATCGACTCGATCACCTTGGGCGCATAGTTCAATTCGGCCTCACGAAACTTGCGGCTGCGCAGCGCACTGGCGGGCAAGCGCTTGCCGTTCGACGATGCGCTGGGCGCCCCTCTCACCGCGGAGGCGGCCTGTGCCGGCGGCTCACCCTGCGGTGCCGACGGCACAACCGTCGCCTGCGACCGAGGCGCTGACGGCAGGATGGCGCTGCGCTCGCCGTTGCGCACCCGTTCGGTGGGCGGCGGCAATGCGGCCTTCCCCGCCGACAACCGCCGCCGCCGTTCTATCGAGCGCAGTCGGCCGAGAAGTTCCGGACGGGGCGGCTCTTGCCGTACAGGGTCGGGCAGCGCTGCTTTGACCGGATCAGCCGGCGGCGCCTTATTCTCTGTGGGCGCGGACACCAACGATAGCGCGGGCGGCGGGACTGCCACGCTGCCATCGCGCACACTGCTGGAGCGGTGACGTTCTTTTGCGGCGGGGAGTGCAGCCTTCCCGGCCGACAAGGCCCGCCGCCGCGCGATTGCCGCCTCGCGTCCGCTCGCACTACTCGAATGTAACGACATGGTGGCGTCCGAGGGCTCAGCGTTGCGCAGCGCGGTACACGATGAACGCCGTACCCTGTGACTGCGTGTAGTTGTCGTAGCCCAGCAGGCGTACGTGGTGCCCCGGGTTGGCCCGATGGCAGGCTTCGAGCTCGGCGAGAATCCGCTCCACCGAGCGCTCGCCGAAAAAGGGTAGTTTCCAGAGATACCAGAAGCTCGAGAACGACTTCTCGGGCTCGGTGTGTTCGATCGCGGGGTTCCATCCCTGCGAAATGAGATAGGCGATCTGCTGACGCATCCGGTCGGGCGTCATCGGCGGCAGGTACGAGAACGTCTCCCCGCGTCGTTCTGTCGTCTTGTAAGCGAGCGTTTCGGGCATGATCTATTACTCCGGTTCAGATGCCTGTGTTGTCAGGTCTATGTTCTTTCGTTTCAGCGATTGACGACATCGAGCTTGTCGACCACGTCGAATTCGAACTTGATTTCCTTCCAGGTTTCCATGGCGATCTTCAGTTCAGGCGAGTGCTGAGCAGCCTCGGTGAGGATCTCGCGACCCTCACGTTCGACCTGGCGTCCTTGGTTGCGCGCCTCGACACAGGCCTCGAGCGCCACCCGATTGGCGTGCGCCCCCGCAGCGTTGCCCCAGGGATGTCCGAGCGTACCGCCGCCGAATTGGAAGCAGGCATCGTCGCCGAATATGGCGGTCAGCGCCGGCATGTGCCACACATGGATCCCGCCCGATGCCACCGGCATCACGCCGGGCATGGAACCCCAGTCTTGATCGAAGAAAATACCCCGACTGCGATTCTCCGGCACGAACGGCTCTCGCATCAGATCCACCCAACCGAGCGTCGCCTCGCGGTCCCCCTCGAGCTTGCCCACCACCGTGCCGGAGTGCAAATGGTCGCCCCCCGACAATCGCAAGCACTTGGTAAGCACCCGGAAATGGATGCCGTGATACGGGTTGCGATCGATCACCGCATGCATCGCCCGGTGAATGTGGAGCAACATTCCGTTTTCGCGGCACCAATTCGCAAGCCCGGTGTTCGCGGTGAATCCTGCCGTCAAGAAGTCGTGCATGATGATCGGTGCGCCGAGCTGCTTGGCGAATTCGGCTCGTTTGTACATTTCTTCGGGGGTGGGCGCCGTGCAGTTGAGGTAATGCCCCTTGCGCTCGCCCGTTTCCAGCTCCGCTTTTTTCACGGCCTCCATCACGAACTCGAAGCGATGCTGCCAACGCATGAACGGCTGGCTGTTGATGTTCTCATCGTCCTTGGTGAAATCGAGGCCCCCGCGCAAGCATTCGTACACCGCCCGACCATAATTCTTGGCCGAAAGACCCAGCTTCGGCTTGATGGTGCAACCCAGCAGCGCGCGGCCGTATTTGTTCAGGCGGTCGCGCTCCATTTGGATGCCGTTCGGCGGCCCTCCGCAAGTCTTGACATAAGCGAGAGGGAATCGCAGATCTTCGAGGCGCAAGCTGCGCACCGCCTTGAAGCCAAACACGTTACCCACCAGCGAGGTCAAAACGTTGACCACGGATCCCTCTTCGAACAAGTCGAGCGGGTAAGCAATGAAAGCGTAAAACGCATTTTGATCGCCCGGAACCGGCTCGATGCGATAAGCACGCCCCTTGTAATAATCGAGATCGGTCAGCAAATCCGTCCAGACCGTCGTCCATGTTCCGGTCGATGATTCCGCGGCGACCGCGGCGGCGGCTTCCTCGCGCGGCACACCCGCCTGCGCGACGATCTTGAAGACCGCAAGGAGGTCCGTATCCAACGGGACGTAGTCGGGTGTCCAATAAGTCTTACGATAGTCCTTGACACCGGCGCTATAGCTCTTCTCTGCCACGATTTTCTCCTGCGGTTCGACTTGCGAGGACGATAGGCAGAATCACAGTCAACGACAATTCAGAGCTTGTGTTGTTATGATAAGGCGATGTTATGGGTTGGCACCTGGCGACATGCACATTACATTACGACAAATGCGGATCTTCGAGGCGGTGGCGCGCTTCAGTTCGATCTCCCGCGCCGCAAGCGAATTGCACCTCACCCAGCCGGCGGTCTCGATGCAGATCAAGCAGCTCGAGGACCAGATCGGCCTGCCTCTCCTTGAGCAGATCGGCAAACGCCTGTTCCTGACCGAGGCGGGGTTGGAAATGCGCAAACACGCGCAGCGCTTCGAGGAACAGACGCTCGCGCTGAAAACCTGCATGGATCAATTTCGCGAGCTGGACCGCGGCTTGCTCCGGCTCGCCGTGGTGTCGACGGCGAACTATTTTCTTCCTCCCTTGATTGCGAGCCTGACCGAGCGGCATCCGGGCATGCGCATCAGCTTGCAGGTCGAGAACCGCGAATCGGTATTGTCCGCACTTGCCGATAATCGCACCGACCTCGCCGTCACCGGTTTACCACCGGAGAGTGCTGACCTTACCGCGCAAGCCTTCATGGACAATCCCCTGGTGGTGATCGCCGCCCCCTCTCATCCGCTGGCAAACGAGCGGCAGATCAGCGTGAGTCAGTTCTCCAAGGAGACTCTCGTCGTGCGCGAGCCGGGCTCCGGCACCCGAGCCGCCATTGAACGCCACTTTGCGGAGCGGGGCCTTGGCTATGTCCCGGGTTGCGAGCTCAACACCAACGAAGCGATCAAACAGGCGGTGCAGGCGGGCCTCGGCTTGGGCGTCGTCTCATTGCAAACGATCGAATTGGAACTGGAAACGAAACGCCTTCTCGTCCTGCCGGTCGAAGGCTTCCCGATCGTACGACGGTGGTACGTGGTGCACCGGAGCGAAAAACGCCTTTCCGCTGCGGCACTCGCGTTTCTCGAGCTGCTCCTCGGCCACACCGCGAAAGACGGCGGCACGTCGGCCATGGTGGCGGCACCGGCTTCCCGCCAAAGCCGACGGTAGCCCTGGTCCTCACAATGAAAAGGGCCCGCGAGGGACCCTTTTCATTGTTGTGGCGGAGAGGGTGGGATTCGAACCCACGTGCCGGAATTACCCGACCATCCGATTTCGAGTCGGCGCCGTTATGACCACTTCGGTACCTCTCCATTAACTCAAATTTTCGGGTCGTTAACTTAAAGTCCGGGACGTTAACTTAAGGCCCGGCGACTTTCGTGACGCACCGTGAAGATCAATTAAAAACTCATTTGTCAAGGGTCCGCTACGGCCGATAAACGATTATTCTAGCGCATCAGCAAAGGGCACGCCTCATGTTAACGGCCTGCCCGGCAACACGGAGCCTGAGCATCCTGAATACCGTGCGTACTGCAGTCACATCGAAGGCTTGGTTTAAATGGGGCAAGGTCAGCGTCGTCGCATCCGCCGCAATGATGCTGAATACCTGCGCACCGCTGCCCAGCGTCCTCGATCAGATCAAGACCCTCGGCGAGCTGCGGGTCGTGACGCGCATCAGTCCCTTGGCGTATTACCGCGGCATCGAGGATGAGCCGTCGGGACCCGAGTACGATCTCGCCCGCAGGTTCGCTGACCTGCTCGGCGTTCGGCTGGTCATCACGCCCATGCACAGCTACGCGGAAATCTACGGCGCGTTGGAAAGAGGGCGCGCTCACCTGGCGGCAGCCGCGCTCAAGGTACCGTCGAAACCGGTGTCGGGCATCCTGTTCGGCCCCGTATACCACCATGTGCAGGAACACCTCGTATATCGCCGCGGCGGAACGCGCCCGTCTTCGTTGGCCGAGATCGGCGACGGCGATCTGGAAATCGCTGCCGGCAGCTCTCTCGCGAAAACCCTGCACGCAGCACGAGATGAACTGCCGGATCTGACCTGGGTCGAGAATTCCAGCACGGACTCCGAATCTCTGTTGCAAGGCGTGGCCGACGGCAGCGTCGACTATACGATCGCGGACTCGACCGAATTCGCCATCGCACATGATGCGAATCCGGACCTTCGCATTGCCTTCGACTTTCCGGGCAGCGAGTCGCTGGCTTGGGCGGTGAGTGATCACTACCCTGATTTCCTGCAATCCATCGGCGGCTTCTTCGCGCATTTGAACGGCGACGGGCAGCTCGCCTCGATCGTCCGCCGCTACTATGTGCGATCTGCAGACCTGCAATTTGCGAGTGCGCCGACGTTCATGCGCCATATGCAGAGCCGCCTCGCCCTGTATCAGAAGTGGTTCGAAGAAGCTGCCGCGCAAAGCCGGCAGGACTGGCGGCTGCTTGCCGCGATCGGCTACCAGGAATCAAAATGGAACCCGGGTGCATTGTCGGCGTCGGGCGCCAAGGGATTGATGCAGCTGACCTCCGATACGGCATCCGCTGCCAAGGTGACGAACCCGACCGACGCGCGCCAGAGCATCTTCGCGGGTGCGCGGTATCTGAAACAAATCTACGAGAAAATCCCGACGCACGTCCCGGAGCCGGACCGGACCTGGTTTGCGCTCGCAGCCTATAACATTGGTTATGGCCATATCGAAGACGCGCGCGTGCTGGCGCAAAAGGCGGGCCGGGATCCAGACTCATGGGACGATGTCCGCGAGTTCCTGCCATTGCTCGAGCAGGAGGCGTGGTACACGCAGACGCTCAACGGTTATGCCCGTGGCTGGGAGCCGGTGCGCTACGTCGACAACGTCCGCGGCTATCGCGACATGCTCGAATGGGCGTGGGGCGGCGGCCCCAGGGATGCGGCCCTCAACTAGGGAGGGCCGCACTTCCAGGAGCGCCGCACCTCGAAGAACCGCCGGAGCAGCAGCGCACATTCCTCGCTGCACACTCCGCCGAACACATCGATTCGATGACTGATGCGGGGTGTACGCGGCACATCGATGAGCCCTCCGCATGCACCGGCTTTCAAGTCGGAAGCGCCGAACACCACCCTCATGATGCGCGCATTGAGGGCGGCACCGATGCACATCGGGCAGGGCTCCAGGGTGACGTACAGCGTCGCCTGCTCGAGGCGGTAATTCTGCCGCCGCGATGCTGCCGCACGCAGTGCGACGATTTCGGCATGCGCGGTCGGATCCTGGGTGGCAATCGGACGATTCCAACCCTCGCCGAGCACCTCACCGTTCTGCACCACCAGGGCACCGACGGGAACCTCGTTTGCGCTCTCCGCGCGTCTCGCGAGTTCCATGGCTCTATGCATGAAATCCACGTCTGAACCCACGGTAGGCGTCGATGGCACGGCAACTCTCACGGTTGGTGAGTGTCGATTGTAGCGGATCGGCGCCGGCCGCACGGCGCCAAGCGCGATTTCGCGTTCCGTCATCATGAAGTTTTCCCGTAGAATCGCGCATTCGATCGAATGGCAAAGAGAATGGGCGAGAGTCATGCGGATCTTTTGGTGGATACTCTCGCTCGGCATCTCGTTTCCCGCATGCGGCGAAGAAGGACTTTGGACTTTCGACCATTTTCCGTCCGCCGAGGTTGCGAAGGCTTACGGCGTCAAGATTGACGAGGCATGGCTTGATCACATCAGGTTGTCGACGCTTCGCCTGACCAACTGCACGGCGGTGTTCGTTTCCGGCGACGGCTTGATCCTCACCAACCATCACTGCATCGAGTCCTGTCTGGCCGAACTCTCCTTCAAGGATGACAGTCTGCTCGAACGCGGATTCGTCACCGCCAAGCGCACGGACGAGCGCCGGTGTGCCACGCAACTCGCCGACGTCCTCGTGAGTACGGAAGATGTCACCGCGAAGGTGGTCAACGCTCTCCAAGGGTTGGGATTCAAAGCAGCGAACGAAGCCCGGAAGAAACTCCTGATCGGGCTCGAGGCAGACTGCGAACACGCGAGCGCCCGACGGAAGGAAGGGCCGCTCAAGTGCCAGGCCGTCACCCTCAACGATGCCGAGTACTCCATTTACAAGTACCAGCACTACCAAGACTTGCGTCTGGCGTTCGCCCCCGAAGGGCGCATCGCGGCATTCGGCGGGGATCCGGACAACTTCGAGTTTCCGCGATGGTCACTGGATTTCGCCCTGCTTCGCGCTTACGACAAGGACCGCCCGGCGAGGACCCCCAATCATTTGCAGATCGACTTCCGCGGTCCGCAGGCAGGCGAATTGGTCTTCGTCGCCGGCAATCCGGGTTTTACGGAGCGGCGGCAGACCCGCTCGCAACTCGAGTTCGAACGAGATATCGAATTGCCGGCGGCGTTGCTGCGCCTCGCCGAGCTGCATGGGCGGCTCGTTCAATTCGCTGATGACACGACGGCCGACCGACAACTGGTGGAGGGACCCCTCGATAGTCTGGAGAACAACCTGAAAGTGCGCCGCAAGCTCCTCGACGCATTACACGACGATAGTCTGCTCGAACGCAGGAGCACCGAAGAGCGCGAACTGCGCGCCCGCGTTCCCATGGACGGCCCCGATCCCTGGAACGAGGTTGAGAAGGCTTCCGAACGGGAGAGGGATCTCTATACGCGGGAGCACCTGATCGAGGGAGGGGTGGGATTCAACAGCATCCTCTTTCGCTACGCACGCCTCCTGCTGCGCGCTGCAGACGAGCGGGCCAAGCCGAACTCGCAACGTTTGCGAGAGTACACCGACGCATCGCTGCCCCGCCTGGAACAACTGCTGTTCGCGAGGATTCCGGTGCACGATCGGGTCGAGGAGCTGACCCTTTCCTCTTCCCTGGCCCGGATGCGCGATTGGTTGGGTCCGGATGACCCGATTGTGCATCGACTGCTCATCAAGGACTCACCCGCCAGCCTGGCAACGCGCCTGGTGGCGGAAACCAAGCTCGATGACCCCGCGGTGCGCCTCGAGCTCTGGCAAGGCGGCAAGCGTGCCGTCGATGCCTCTCTCGATCCCATGATCGAACTCGCGCGTTCACTGGATGGCGATGCGCGGAGCCTGCGACGAGAGATCGAGGATGAAGTGGAGGCACCCGTCGCAGCCGCCTCTCTGCGCATCGCAGAGGCTCGCCGCAAGGTCTATGGGGCAGCGGTCTATCCGGATGCGAATTTCACGCTGCGGCTCAATTATGGCACCGTGCAGGGATGGACTGAAAAAGGTGCCTCCATCGGCGCTTTCTCCTACCTGGATCGCGCCTTCGAACGGGCGAGCGGTGTGGAGCCCTTTGCGCTCCCCGACAGCTGGCTCAAGGTCACGGACTCCCTCGACCTGCATACACCGTTTTGCCTGTCCACGAGCAACGACATCGTTGGCGGTAACTCCGGAAGTCCGCTGATCGACTCGGCGGGACATCTGGTGGGTCTTACGTTTGACGGCAACATCCACTCGATAGCCGGCGCTTATTGGTTCGATGCGGCGAGGAATCGCGCCGTCTCGCTGCATCCCGCCATCATCCGCCTCGCCTTGGAGAAGGTTTATGGCGCGCAGGCACTGCTACAGGAATTGAGCGATCAATGAACGAAACGAAGACGGGAAAACTGGGTCAATCGAGTAACTCGACATCGGTCATCGTCTTGGAGCGGGGTAAATGACGTCCCGGTCACCTCAGGGCGACCAAGCCGGGATAGCCCGCTTGAGACTCGGCGGGATCTGGCCCAAGATTCGCCTGGTGAGCAGTGAAAACGACCATTCGGTGCGAGCGCGGCGTGACGTTCCCGGCATCAAACCCTACGACAGTCCTGCCGGCGGCTGGGGCGCACTGCGGGCAACCGCCCGTGCCATCCGCGAACAGATGCGCGTCACCACGTCGCCGGGAGTGCTGCTGCGGACGAACAAGCCGGACGGCTTCGATTGTCCCGGCTGCGCCTGGCCTGACAAGGACCATACGTCGACCTTTCAATTCTGCGAGAACGGCGCCAAAGCCGTGGCCTGGGAAGCCACCAAGCGACGGGTCACGCCGGAATTCTTTGCAACTCACACGGTATCGGAGCTCCTCGGGTGGTCGGACCATCAATTGGAGGATGCGGGTCGGTTGACCACTCCCATGACCTATGATTCGGCCGGCGACCGATACGTGCCGATCAGTTGGGATGCGGCCTTTGCGCGAATCGGTACCGTCTTGAGGGCTCTACCCGATCCGGACTCGGCCGAGTTCTATACCTCCGGCCGCGCCTCCAACGAAGCAGCGTTTCTATACCAGCTTTTTGCCCGGGCATTCGGCACCAACAACTTTCCCGATTGTTCGAACATGTGCCACGAGGCGACCAGTGTGGGACTGCCGCAATCCATCGGCATCGGCAAGGGTACGGTGTCGCTCGACGATTTCGATCGATGTGAACTCATCATTGCCATGGGACACAACCCGGGCACCAATCATCCGCGGATGATGGGCACCTTGCATGAGGCCTCGCGCCGTGGTGTACCCATCATCGTCTTCAATCCCTTGAGGGAACGTGCCCTGGAGCGATTCGCCGATCCCCAGGATCCCCTGGAGATGGCGACGATGGGATCGACGCACATCGCGTCTGCTTATCATCGGATAAAAATCGGCGGCGACGGCGCCGCCCTGACCGGCATCATGAAAGCACTGCTGGCGATGGATCGGCAATCGACCGGTGGCAGCGTCTTGGACCACGACTTCATCCGGGTCCATACCAATGGCTTCGACTCGCTGGCCGCCGATCTGGAAACAAGTTCCTGGGACTGGATCGAATCGCAGACCGGGCTCACGCGCACGGCGCTGGAAGGCGTTGCCACCGCCTATGCCAAATCGAATGCCACCATCGTGAGCTACGGCATGGGAATCGTGCAGCATCTGAATGGCACGTCGAATGTGCAACAGATCGCAAACCTGTTGCTCTTGCGAGGCAACTTTGGCAAGCCCGGCGCGGGGATCTGCCCGCTTCGCGGCCATTCGAATGTCCAAGGAGATCGCAGCGTCGGTGTCACCGAACGACCCTCTAAAGGCTTGCTCGATGGACTCGAGCGGGAATTCGGTTTCAAGCCGCCGCACGCGCACGGTCACGATGCCGTGGCGGCGATGCAGGCCATCGCCGAAGGGCGCTCCCGGGTCTTGGTGTCGCTCGGCGGCAATCTCGCGATCGCCCTGCCGGATCCCGCGCGTTGTCTCGCCGCGATG
>Ga0116228_10001809_pt1 | contig 18032 bp, 25 predicted proteins | sample S1TSphfallax_2_FD_89694 | JGI IMG/M metagenome (GOLD analysis project Ga0116228, IMG submission 89694) | Host-associated microbial communities from peat moss isolated from Minnesota, USA - S1T2_Fc - Sphagnum fallax MG | ecosystem: Host-associated > Plants > Peat moss > Unclassified | place... | reverse complement strand
TGGGTGACAGATAGTTAATTTTAGGACCATAATTTTCATGTGGACAATGAGAGGGCTCAACATGCAATCATGTTGGATTTTGTAGTTCCCACTGTGTTCCCACGAGGTTCCCAACGGATTCTCAACATGTTCCCAAGGTTGCAGTGTGCACCCAAATATGTTCTCAATAGCACCTCACTTTATCCCATATTCTTTGCCCTAAGTTCTACTCTTGTAATTTATATAAACCTGCCCTCACGGAAAGTCTACAATATGTGTATTTAGGGACTATCCAAAGCAGGAATAATTGTTTTTGTAATGAGCCATTGAAATATGCCCTCACAACTAATTAATATGAGTTGCTCATGATATTAAGTTAAAGGAATACTAGATTAAGACAAAATATCAAGCACATAAAAGTCAAAACTCATAGTACTAGATAAAGGGCTGGGTACAGCTGATCCTAGCACCCATTGCACCCCATGAGCTCTTGGGCGAGCCTATTAAGGTGAGTTTGTGTGCACAAGGAAGAGGGGTGCCAGAATTGGCAGTACCCAGGCTGGTATCAAACCTGAAAAGGCAGGGGAACTGCTTGGAGAACAAATGGAACATTGCAGAATCCACCCACTGCAATATTGGCTGGGCGTGGGGCGGATTGATTGAGACTTGCATAAGCTAATTCTGCTATCACACAAGTCCTCATTTGAACTTGTTCGAGAATATGCTCCAGCATTAGAACCAGTTCCCAAACTCCATGCTCAGTATTATCTCATTTTCAATTCTGGGTTCAAACTTGCCATGAGCCAATTGTGGCAGTTCAGAATTCTTCTCTTGAGATGCACATCTTAGATTGCACAATGTGTAGACTACTGTGGACAACTTCCTATCTGGTAACTCGGCACCTGGTTCACAAGTTCAAGCCACTCAGAACAAACTCAAGAGAAAACATCCTCAAAACTTACACTTTATTACATGATAGTGCATGAGTGAGTGCCTCCTGTCCTTGAATAAATGCAAAATATGGTACACATCCGTGAGAAATGCTATGAAAAAAAATCAGTCAAAAACACAGATGCGATCCACAACTATCCGGGGTGGGCAACAGACTGGAAGATCATCATGTGCTAACAATTTTTCTACATTTCTGTGTTTCACTCTATTTTTCCAGTGAAAGTCCCAAATTTTCAATGCCCAATGAATTTGTCAAGGTGTGAAGAACCCAAAGAGATACCTCAGAAGGAAGTCCTACTAATATAAGGGAAGAAAAATTTTCACCCAAAGGATCAGCTTTCTGGTTCTTGGAAACTTTCTAGTTCTGATTGCTCATCCTTTCCTCTCCTAGGTGAGGTGGCCATGTACACCTCAGCCTCAGCTTCCCGTCTCCGCAGGTTGGCCCTGCGTTGTCTGTCAAGTTCCCTAGAAGCTTCAGCTGATTGCTTCCGTCTTCTATTTCGACGTCTCTCAACTTGTCTCTCTTGTTCCTCCCATTTACCACTCAATGTCTCAACTGCTGTGGCTGTACTCAAGTCTAGTTCATCATCTGTCTCAAGGTCATGGGCCACTTCACCTTCAATGAGATCCATCTCCCACTCTTGTGAACCCACCATGGACAAACCATCAGAGGTAGTGAGCTCCTGCTTGTCAACACACTGCAGAGACTCTGGAAGGTAGTAATAACCTTTGACCCCGACTGCTGACTCCTCTGGAAGTGGTTTGCAGAGATCATCATCCATGTCCTCTTTCTGAGGATGTTGGTCTGGGTTTGGGTCAACCCAATGGTGATCGTCAGCAGCATCCCTGAATAATCAACAATCAAAGTTCATTTACTAGATGACATATGAAGCTGACCCTGCAGGCAATGCCTGACTGCACTTGACATGTGTGGAAAAAGGCTCCCAAAATTATTGTACAATTGCTTTGCAATGATGCCTGCATTGAGAGAACGAAAGCTGGTGCAGCCACCACTCAATTTCCATTCAAATATTTGGAAGATTACCTACAGATACAGGACGAGATGCTTGTATGTAGCACAGGAAAGACCTTTTTTTGGAGTGTTTTCGGGTTCATTTCTTATAGGCCCATGAGCAACTAGAAGCCAAGTGCACCATTATCTTACCTGTCTCCCTTTCCATTCACAGTATCATCCCCACTGCGCCATAAAGTCCGTGTGAGCCCCCGCTCGTTTGCTGGGCTCTCCAATCTCTCAAACCGGACTGATCCCACCTTCCGAGCATTGCCAGCAAGTATCTGAAGTAGGAGGCACCAACAGAGCTCCCAAGTAAAGAGTACCATTACTGTCCTAACCACACTTGTTGATAAATGTCTCCTATAACCAAAAAACCTGACTGCTGTGTAGAAAGGAGTGGATTTCTGTAAATCCTAAAAGAGGCCACCTTTGGAGCTAAGTGTGAGATTGATCGGTCCACAAAAAAATGCAGTATTTTACCTCAAGACGAAACTTTTGGAACTTGTCCCTGCGCTCTTCTTGCTGGTCAGTCTCCCCATCTCGACGTTCAGACCCTTCCTCAACATCTGCCCTGCGCAAAACTACTTTGGTGCTCTCTCCAGTTCGAGGAATGAAGCCAAATGCTTCACATACAAACCCTGACACTGTCTCATAATGGTAGGGACCCTGGCAAACCCCACATCAATAGTGCAATGTTGGTGGAGACACAGGCTAATTTTTGCCGATACCATGGCGGTTCATCTGTTAGGTCAAACTCTCTCTACACATTTGTTCAAATAAACATACCTCTGGTATCTTGACTTCAAGAGCATCAGTTAGGTCCTCTATGGATGTATTTGCATCAACATCATAAACTCCATTAGCTCTTTGCACAACATATCCAGTCTTCTTGCGAATCTCTTCCTGCATCCACATGCATCAGTCACTTCATGGTCAACCTTCCATGCAGATAGTCAATAAGCAGGAGCATTTCTCTCCATTCAAATGAATCAGCTGGCAGGGAAACAAGTTGCAAAAGCTTGGAACATCAGACTCATAAACAAGCAGGTGGGGGAAGCTCACACCTTAGAATCATTCTCATCAAAAATCTCACCAACTATTTCTTCCACAACATCCTCCAATGTGACAACCTGATCATGAAGGTTTTGTAGCACATAGCTCCAATATTTCAGCCATTACACAATAAAGAAAAACATTGAAAGGCATCCCAACACAACTTCAAAATGGAAAAAACCACATCATGCACAAGAAGAGCACAAAATGGAGCACTGTCAGAATAGAAATGAACTTGGAACTGAACACATACCCCAACTGTGCCACCATACTCATTGAGCACTATTGCCATGTGCACCTTCCGAATCCGGAACTCCCTCAACAAATTCCAGACCGACATGGAATCTGCAGAATCAAACAAAGTTGGGATGTGGCAAGTCTTAACTCAAACAGTATGCTTTTGTAGTTTTAAACAGCTAATATCAGTAGCTTCCACAGCAATTTCCGGGGGTTGTGTTTGTTCCTTACATACATGACGTTACATTACACTATATCTCCAAAAATGTGTTGGGTGTTGTGGTTCACCATCAGAAAATCTCCTAGAAAGCCACAAACACTCACCTGGAACAAAGTAAGCAGGCCTATGTGCAATGCGTCCTACTGTCAATCTCTGCAAAAGTTCAACCTGCACATCCATAAAACAAAGCTGCTAAGAGACCTAAAAATCATGGGATTGGAAATTGGGGGTCACTTACAGGGAACAACTCTTGGCAAAGCTAAAACAAAAAATGCGCAAAGCATTGCCAATTGAAGAGGTTAAACAGCACGGACCTGTTCCACATAATCAAGCATGTCCATGGCATATGCTATGCCAACAATGTTGTCAATCCGGTGTTCAAACACAGGCACTCTGCCAAAGTAAAGCCATTGCAATTGTAAGTAGAAGATACAAGAGATGATGCGACACAAGCATAGGTTCTGATCTTCATCCACATGAACAGAGGACTCCCAATGCTCGGTTTCTTAAGACATATCTGCAAAATTGCTGAGAAAGCTCCACAATAACACTTTGAAGGTAACCTTTATGTCAATTCATGAGAAATGAAACAAACACATTTCTCAAGACACCACACTCGACTTGTTGTCCCGAAGGCCAGTCTGAAGTCCAAACACACCTTATGCTGGAAAATATGGTGAACAAGATGGAGATAACAACTTTTCCAACTTGATTCAGAGAACTGCTTTGTTTGGAAACCTAAAATTGCATGGTCATGTATTTTCTGTTCTCACCAACTATTTTACAAGTCATAACCACAGACATAACCTTTCCAAATAAGAGATCCATCAATACCTGGAGTACTGATGCTTGACCCAAAGATTGCGGAACTCCATTAGTGTGGCTGTAGCATCAATGGCCACTACATCTACCAAAGGAGTCATGACTTCTCGCACATATGTATCCTTGATCTCCAACACATTTTCTATCATGTCCTGTGCAATAGTCATAACAATAATGACCTTAACCTACGTCTAACCCAACATAACTTTCCTCTGTTACATTCTCCAACTCCATGTAAATCATGGAGCAGAGTGACTCAAGATTCAAGCGGTAACACAGAACTTTGCACTCTTCATCTTGAAATTGTCAAGACAACAGATGCATGCCAATTTCATTGACCCTCATCATCACAATGGCACTATTGCAGAGGAAGATTTGGAAACAGACCTTTCCTGAAAATGAGGAAAGCACCCTATTTGCATGGCTAAAACTAACTCACTGAGAAAAAGAGCACTGAGATGATGATACCTGCTCTTCCTCTTCAATGGCTCCACTAAGTTCTGCTCCTCGAAGCATCAGCTTGAGCTCCTCTTCACTCACAAATGGCTCCCTGTCCACTCCACAATTATTGATTCAAAACTAGAAGTCAATTATGCCCATACAAAATTGTGAGAAAATTAGCAAGGTGAAGGGTATGTGCACACAGAGCTCATAACTGCAAATGGCATCAAAATGAAATCAAGAGGAGACATCAGTCTTGTTGGCATCATAATAGCTATGGAGATTCTTCCACACTCATAGCTTGGACTTTCCAAAGACAACCAACCTATGTAAGTATGGCAACAGCTTTTAAATTGGACAGGAACCACTGAAGTACATTCAAGCAAAAAAAAAGTTAGACCATACCCACTGCTTTTCAAGCCCAGCAGTTTCAGCAAACTTGTAGACAGTGCTGTCACAACACGCCCAACTGGATACAGAACTATCGACAACCATGCGACTGGTCGCACCTGCCACATTCCTTTTCTCATCTTAATGCATGTGTCATGAGTTTCTCCAATAATGGCTAATAGGACCATTTCTCTTTGACATGAAAACATCCAACACCAATCCAATGACTACCACAATTGGCATTTAAGATATCATCTAGAAAGCCCTCACCTAGTGATTCCACAAGTACCTAACAGTCACTATCTGTGAACATAAAATCTAAGACTTGAGGAACATACCACAAGACGTGCCACTTCTGTTGCATTGTGCACAGCAATACTCTTAGGGCAAATTTCTGTCAACATCAGTAGCACAACCTGCCCAGGCAGATGCAGCACATTCTTACTGTCAACTGTGCAAATAGAAAACTTGACACAAAATCCTTACCAGCCAACTGTACAGTAAAAAAAAAGACAATCTGTGGTGTCATCATAACATGCATACAGCTACATGAACAACTTCTGTCACTCTGCACATGATAAGTGTGTCACCCACCGTCATGACGCCAGTTGCAGCAGTAACCCCAGCTTCCCCAAATAGAGCAGTTGCAGCATCAGTGACCAATGCTGTTGCTGCTATGTTCACAACCCTGCCAGAAAGGGGAGATTCAGGATCAGACCATGCCAAATCAACTGCGCAATTGTGAAAGTTTTCAGCTTTTGGAGGGTTCACAGGCCATCAAACCTCCCAGTCACCAGAGGGGACAAGACCGTGCAAAGGCATCTGCCAAGCAACAAACAACTGTGAATGGGTTGGTGTTTAGAAGAAGATCCATACGTAGTGCCAATGAGAATGGTGGTGAGAAAACGAGTAACATCTTGGCGAAGTAAGTGAAACACACCACCTTCTCCTTCTTTCTCTGCCAATTCTCGCACCTGGAAAGCATTTTAGTTAGTGCTTCTCAACTCTTGGGAAGTAGAAATGAGTACAGAAACCAGAAATTCAGAAGTCTTCAGTCAACTCTGCTGGGTACAACATAAGCAGACAATGATCATGGTGATCTTAGGATGCTGTTACCTTCCAAGGCCACAGAGTGGTGATGGATGTCTCAGCCATGGAGAAAAAGGCAGAACATCCCAGCAGGGCAGAAAGTAGCAAGCCTTGATCTCTTAAGACCTCAAAAACCTGCAGTGTCTTTGGCCATACAGCTGCTGCACTGAACTGCACCTTTCCTTTGACTGCCCCTAATTGGGGCGGCACCACTATCCCATAGGTACTCTCAGCTGCAAGCACTGGTTGAGCACCTGCCATAACCATTTCCACATGGAGTGGTTAAATTACCTGACCTTTTGTGTCCAATCTAGAAACATGGAGAATGAAAATGCTTGCCTCCATAATTTCCCCATCTTCCCATACCATCAGTTTTGTCTAGTTTTTTTTGCATTAAAACCTACCTCCTGCCCACCATGCCAGGCACACTGCAGTGACCAACATCACCAATGTGCTTCCTGTGACTCTTCCTGCCCGTTTCCAAAGCTTGCTATTATTCCAAAACCCCACTTCCTTCTTTGTACCTGCTGACTTTGGCTTCACATCTTTTGACACCTCATGGCCTGCAAAACCCTGTTATCTGCTGACATGAGACTCAAATCAGGAACACCCCCACTGAGTGCCTGAATTGTCTCTCAGTAGAAAATCAATTGCTTGCAGTCTGGTATATACCTGATTGCTGAAATTGGTGCTGTTGGATTGGATACCTCCTCGCTGGTTGAAGAGAAATTGATATAGTGCTGACAACAACAATTCATCACACAGGTCAGCCAAACACAAATAACTGAATCATCTATGAATCTCACAGACCCAAACAGAAAAAAACAAAAAACACAACAGGCCAGCCATTTCCACAGGTATTGAGGATGGCTTTTAGAGCTTCAACTGAAGAAAAATTTCACAACAGAACAGGATGGGGAAATGCATACAAAGACGTACCAAACGTCAGTTCCACAAGAACTCCTGTGCAGAGGACCAACTTTATGACTTCCACATTGGTTCTGGCTAAAGAGGTTGATGCAATTGCATTTGTTGTACTCGCAAGGTGCTTTGCATGCATATTACCTCTGCTGCTCATTATTTGACCAGCATCGAATAGGGTGATTCCAGAATGTAATCTCCATCCTGCCCTTTCATCCAATCTCATACTTATAGTATGCTTCTGCTTTAGCTGTCTTGGTTGAAAACCAGAAGCTGCTAAAAACCCTAATTTTCCCTTGCCCTTCAGCCGTTGCACTTCATACACCTGCAACTGCAAACCTGAGACTCCACATCTGTGTAGTTCCTGTCTTGCCTGTAGAAGCACAGACATCCAAGACGAGGAAAAACAGTGGGGACTCTCTCTCCCTCAAACATACTTAACTACTACTATGGAACTCACCAGAACCAGGTTGTTCAGAGCTTCAATCCTGGACTTCTCAAATTCCTAAGATACCTAACTTGCAATTGTTTGAAGCTGGGAGTAGTTTAGAGGACCGATTGCTGTTGAACCCCCAATTCAAAGCAAATTGAGCACTTGCAAAACCCAACCGAGGAATTCTCAACCTCCTCGAGGTGACCCAAAATCCTGACGAAACCCAGCCCCAAAAGAAAGAAAACATGACGGGCCAACTTTCTCATTCCAGAGGAAGGAGGAGGAGGAGAAGAAAAAGATGATAACCTGAAATGTAAGCAGATTCAGCATACGCGCTCCTCCTCCTCCTCCTCCTCCCAGAGATGCACCACCGCTATAATAGACTGAACGCCCCGGCCGGCATGTCACAGAAAGCGAGAGCAAGGCGGCCATGGCGGCCAGCAACCTCACTCGTATTCCACCCAAGTCAACATGCAAACGGTGGTGGATTTCCAAAGCAGCGCCGAATCAGCACAAACAAACAAACGCACATCCCTTTCTTCAAGCATCAAAAGCATCATGAAAACTCTCCAAAAACCCAGGAGAGAAATAGACCCATTCCGATGTTGTTGCTCTTCTTGTTCTCCTCTCGCTCTCTCTCTGTTACGGGATTTCTGAAATCTCCTTGCTTGCAGATTCAACCAAGGATAGAAGGGCTGCCATGGCGTCTGACTCTATCTTTCTCTCAGGTGCCTGTCTGCCTCCCTCCCTCTCTCTCTGCTGAGTCCTCTCGTATGCGATGACCAGTAATGGTAAGAGATTACGCATTATAAGTCAAACAAGATTAGTGAGAGAGAAAAATTAGCCCATAACAACATAATTAGGGCAATACAAAAGAACATAATTAGTGCATGCAAAAAATATAATTAGGCTATATAGAACAATTACGCAAGCCACAAGTGTAAACAGAAAACCACTTAATTTAGGTACCTAGCTAAGCTCTCTCTAACACATTGCAGGGATTGTGGACCCTGGAATGCAAACAAGGAGATGATGAAAGCTCCTTTTTTTGGAAGAGCTTTTAAAAAAGAAAAAAGAATTCCTCTCCCAAGAAGAAGCAGAGGGGAAAAAAGGAACTAGTTTTTTTGAGGTTTGTCAAAGTAGCCCAACCAGCTGCTCCTGCTATTTCCATTAGTAATTTGGGTATATTCTTTGGTTCTAGATGGGCATCATTTTGCAGAGCCACATACATACTAGTCTACCTCTCATCAGGCCCTGAATTGTGATGTGGCTTGTTGCCTCCTGCTCAGACCCTGAGTACTAGATTGTATGTACTGGGTAAAGCCTGAGGCTGTGGGCTTTTACTGAGAGTAAATACTACAGACTTGTGCCTGTGCTGGTTTTCTTTTTAAAATAATTTCCTGTGATAGTATTGCAGGAAAAACAAAAGCAGGTGTTTCAAAAAACTAAACCCTCACATATGCAAGCATCACATTTATCCAAATGCTTGGCCTTCATGGAGGAAACTTTTGGTATGCCCTCCAAATACACTATGAGAATTGGCACAGGTCTGAGTGGGTACCTAGTTCAGATATGGCGGGTACCTAGTTGGTATGTGGGCACAGTCCAAGTTAGAATACACCCAATGCCCCCATTCAAACTACAGTATCTCTGAGGTCCTGACTACCAGGTTGTATGTATGTGGGTACCTCGTTGGGATTCAGTGGGTAGCTAGTTGGAATCTGTTCCCTTTGGGCCACAGTCTGAGTTAGAGGGGTACATATACCTGCATTTCTGTAGGGTCTAAAAGGGCCAGATCAAGAAAGGAGCCCATTTAGTGCCAAATTTCTGGCTCCCAATGTTCTGTGCCGCAGAATGTTCTTCCAATGAGTCCAGTGTCTGGCTTAAGCTTAACTTCTAAACATCAGACAGGGCCAATATGGACTGCATAAAGCCCTCAAGGGAGGATGTTGTGAGAACCAGTGCCACGCTTGGCTCTTCCTCACACAGCCCCATTATTCTGATTCAACCCTAACCCTAGGGCCTTACCTGCCACTTTACTACCCACCTACCATTGACCCCAGAATTCCCAGAAAAAACCTTGGCATCTAAGAACATTGATACAGTGCTTGAAAGGAGTGTGATCCTCCTCTCAAATGGGTGGAATGGATGTTGGAATGACTGTTGTTTTCTCTCTCTGTTTTCGTTGTCGTTGTTTTTGTTTAAATTTCAAGACAGAAAATTTAGGGGTTTGCATTTGTTCTCCTCAATACATACACACGGAAAAGTTCAAATTTGTAGCACTTCAAGCTCTCAAGACTGCAATTTGCTGAACATTTGAAGTGGGCAAGTAAAGCTGCACAGCTACAATAAAACCAGCCTCAAATAGTGCCAGAATTATAATTCCCCAAAAGACCACAAACCCCCCTGAGACCGACTATGTACCTGTCTCACAAACTTCACCAAAGATGGTGTTGCCTTCATTGTTCAATTTCAGATCAGACACTTGATCTGGATGGCACTTTCACCATCTGACTGATCTCAGACCGATGCACCAGAATTTCATGGGCAGACACAATATCATGTGAACTGATCTCAGACCAAAGGGACCTGAATTTCATGGACGGACACAGTATCCAGTGAAAATATCATAAAAATCAAGAAATCTCCATTCTCACAACTAAGAAAAATCAAAGCAAGGTTAACACTTCTTCAACCAGCCACAGAGAATTCCAAAAAAGCAATGAAAAAACAGAGAACAAAGGACCAAGAAACAAAACCAAAATAGAACAAAATAAAACACCAAAGCAGTACAAACAACATGCCAGTCTCACACCTGTTCAGGAACCATGTATGATCTCTATCACAATTTCCCCACTGACTTCATCAGCTCCCTACAGTGGGTGAAGGCCAGTGAAAACACTAACCTGCACACCAAGTTTCTGCTGCAAATCCAGAAACAATGGGAAGACCCAGCCATGCTGCTGGCTAGCAACAAACAACAACACAAGCAGATGACAGAAAACAGGATAGACAAAACACACAGAAAAGGACAGCAGGTAAGAAAAAAGACCAAGTGGGCTTACAAAAAACTCCCCGCTTACAAGACTCTATATAGAATCATTTGGAATATTCCAAATCCTGAAATTCTAAAAAGGAAACTTTCCTTAATAAGCCAGTGAAAAGTGTTAGTAAGATCTCCAGTAGCATGTGTGCTCTGTGCACATCCTGCATGCTCCCAATGTGTCATCCTTCAAGTTCCTCTCATGACTTGAGTGTCTTAAGTTAAATGACAGTAGTGTTGACTTCCTCAAGAGTCAATCTGGCACCAGAAATATGCTCAACCTGGAAACAGAAATATTTCTTTCCTGGATGACAATTCCAAGACCAAACTTTTGTGCAGGATAGAAGAACTCCAACCAAAATCCAACAAGCCACCAAAGAGACCAAGAGCCTCAAGGTGGTCTTAGCCAACTCCCTGAGACCAATGCAGGTATGGGTAGTCCTCAGAGAACATCAAAACAACCATGGTGACTCAAGGACATGATCTTCACCTACAACTCAGACAGCAGAAAACAGTGGATGTACTCAACTTTCTGAAATTCAATCTTGACTTATCTGATGCATTAGTCCTTCTGTAACAGATGTTGATAACCCTAGTGGTACTGAAGATAACATCAGGAGAATTTCTAAGACAGACTGCGACTCTTTCAAAACCCCTCCACCAATGAAACAATGCAACACATGACAGTTGGTACCTAGCACCTGACCTATTTCTTTCTAGTCCCATTACACACTACACATATCTGCAAGTTGCAATCTGTCATGCTTCAATGAGCTAGTGCATTTCCACTTCAAAAACCCCCACATGAATGTTACCAAATATTCAAGAGTCACAGAATTGGCATCAACAAATTGTCCAAAACCCTAGAACCAGCATTTCACTGATAATAACCTCATCCTGTTAAGGTTGAGACATGTAGATCCTTCTGGTGGCACTAAGTTGTAGGTCACATATATGCGCTTGCTGTTCATGAGTATCATGAGTACATCTTTGGTACTGCAAGAAGAACCTTACAGTCGCAAGATCATGTGGTGCTTCTGTCATAGTACCAGCACTCCACAAACTTGTATTGTATACAATATAGCATTGTCTCACAAATGATCTCAAAACCCTAGTCAAAAAAATTGCACCATGGGGATATCCTTGTGAAGTTCCCACAGATCTTATTGGGAAGAACACAAAGGGGAAACCTTGCAATGCTCTTGAAATAACTGGGCACAGCAAAGGTCTGCATCAGTTATCTTTGCAGCAATTTTTTAACAGATGTAAATCTGAAACCCCTCATGCTTGGGAATGTGAAGAAGCCTCCAGCATGTGTTGGCACGTCCACATAGATTTGGCAGTTCCTGACATTTCGCTGTTGCCATTCCTACACAGTGCTAGAAAGACTTTTCTTCATTCATGTTGACATATGGATCCTCTACGTCCACTTGCAAATGGACATATTGGAAATTCCACCAGACAGTTCGTGTCCTTGTTGCCCTTGGGAATTCATTCCCCGCAGAAGCAGGAAGAAAATCAATACATGAAAACTTGCCAGACTTGTTCAGCATATCCACATTGCTAATGTCATTACTGTCAGCATTATAACTGTCCTGGAAGGCCTTGGCTTGCTTGGCACTAAATCATTTCTATCACATAAGTCTGCAGCAGCATTTGCTCACACGATGGAAATTTTGAAACCCTAGAAAAGAATTGCAAGCCCGGCAGATATCCTCTGGGGCTATCCTCCTCAATTTTCAGAGTCGGAAGAAGAACTGGGAGGTGAGGCCTTGCGGCACTCGTGCAGCATATCCACGTAGTACTGACACTTGCTGCTGTCATTACTGTTGGCTCTCAAACAATCCTGGAAAGCTTTGAATTGGTTCACGCATGCATCCTGCGATGATGAGGAATCCTGTAACGAAGAGGAGGAGGAGGTTCCATCCGGACTTACCTCCACGTTCTCATGCTGAATGGAGCGCGGCCCCATTACAGCGTCCACCGCCCTATGTGCCACTGCGCTACCCGTCCCAAACGCCACCCCTTGCGCGACCGTGCCAGCCATCCCTGCCATTATCGACCCACCCCCAGTCTGTTGTTGTGGCAAAACGGGCGGCGGTGGAGGAAGCGGCCGCTGAACGGGAGGCGTCGGCCTCCGCGAGCTTCCTCCCGATCTCCCAGAGCTCTTCTGCCGAGGCATCGTGCCCTCAACCCCGCACACCCAGCCACCCGCCCGCTCCCAAAACCCTAATCAAGGTCTGTAAAACCTCCTACAACAGAGAGACGCTGCAAACAATTCCTGGGCCAAGAACTTCGCCCGAATGATCTCACTGCCACGGAATTGCAGTTATCCAGTTTGTGAAAAGTACGTTCGGGGAAGGAATTCCTCGATTCTGCTGAAATTTTTGCTGCAAACCTCGAAAACGTCGCTAATAAAATGGTTAGCGACTTCGATAATTTTCGTGCAGCGGATGATTGTGCGCTGCAGATTGCCAAAAATTCTTGTGGATTGCTTGAGCGCACATTGGAAGGATTCATTCCGCCTTGAAGAAGGAGGAGTTCATCATGCGCTACAGGGGACGGGATCGGCAAGAGACGCTCTGGAGGGAGGTGCTACATGAGGGTAAAGTGGAGAGGGTGCGTTCTGGCCCCAAGTGAACCAGTACCAACCACTTCACCAATGGATGGAGCCCCCCACTTGGCTATTTACAACCCCACTACCAAAAACCAAAGCAGGTAGGTTTGTATCAACAACGGGTCGGGCCTGGACCACAACCGGCCCCGGGTGGCGAATTCTGCCAGGCAAGTGGTACACAGTAGGTTGGCGAGTCTGGCACTTGAGGGTCCGTTCCCTGGTGTTAAATCCCAGGGGAACGGGCCACAGTGAACCAGCACCCACCGGCGCACCATCCACTGGATGCCTGATATGACCCAGTTGCGGATGAACCTCACCTGACTTAATATCTGGTTTCACTTTGGTAACCCATTTTACAAGAAATATGTCTATATATAGGTATACCTATAAGAAAATAGGCAATTACTAGATAATTACTAGGCACGAAGATGGTTTATAATTTATACATAGGTAAGGGCTGTTTTGGCTACCCGCTAACAACCTGACAACCTGCTTGTGGGTTGTTATTGGGTTTGGAGTAAAACAGCAACTGAGGTAACCACCATAGTTAACTCAGGAACGGGAACCCAAGAGAAAACTGTCTCCTGACTACTTACCATCCATCCTTCGTGTTGCGCTGGAGTGACGCTGGTTCATTCTGGCCAGGGGAACTCTCCCAACCGTCAGGTTCCCACAACCTTATCTGCAAGGGAGAGAGAAGGTGGGTCAGGACCACGCACAGTCGTGAAGGGAACACAAACGAGGGACACTTTGGGGCTGCCTCACGAGGAACGAAGAAGCAAAGGGAAGAGAAGCGTCGCGACAGAGCTGCGGAGCTGCGCGACGATACAGAGCTCTCGTCATGGCCTTCTCTCTTTCGCTCTCTCAAGTCATAGGAGCCGGAGTTTCTTCTACTGTAGGTTTTTCCTCAACGCCTATTTCTTCTTGCCGGACTTCGGCAGAAGCTGCTGCTTCCTCACCTGCTGCTTTGTGCTTCTCCAGCTCTTTATGGGGTTCCAAAATTCGGTTCTCAAGAGGAGGAGCCCCAGCTTCGACCTCCGTCTCTAAGGCTGGTAGTTCCAGTTTGTCTCTTTCGCCTCAGGCATTGCTGCTGGACGACGAAGAGGAAGAGACGGAAGAAGAAATAACCGCGGCGTATGAGGCGCTGTATGGGAAAGCTTTCTCAGGTCTGGCGTCTTCCAAGTCTGACTCCAGAGGGATGGATGACGGAGACAAAGGGCGACGGGACCGGGGACCCAAGGAGTTTGAGGAGCGTGTGGTGCAGATCCGGCGAGTCACCAAGGTTGTGAAGGGAGGGAAGCAGCTGTCGTTCAGAGCTGTGGTAGTCCTAGGCGATAAGAAGGGAAGAGTCGGTGTTGGTGTTGCTAAAGCTAAGGAGGTCATTATTGCCGTGCAGAAAGCAGGGACTGATGCACGGAGGCACATTGTCACCGTTCCCATGACTAAATACTTGACCTTCCCTCACAGGTTCGCACAATTCCACCACTTTCCCTACCTCTTTTATGCACGTAGTTGAGCTTTTGTTTCTGGTGTGTTTTGAAGTTTACATTCACAGTTCAGGATTGAGGGATTAGGGTTTCTTTCAATGGAATGCTGCATCGTCTCACTTATCGTGACCTTACAAATGGTAATGTGAATGACCAGAGCGGATGGTCAGTATGGGGCAGCAAAAGTTATGCTTCGGCCGGCAGCTACAGGAACTGGAGTGATTGCTGGAGGATCAGTGAGGGTGGTCCTGGAGCTTGCAGGGGTGGAGAATGCACTGGGGAAAGAGATAGGCAGCAAAAACCCACTAAACAATGCACGGGCTGTTGTAGAAGCTGTGACACAGATGAAGCAATTTCGTGATGTGGCAGCAGATCGCGGCATTCCCATGGAGGAATTGTGGAAGTAAACAACAGATTACCTTTCAGTCATGTAATTACAACAGGTTCTCCCAATGTACCTTTGCTGAACCATAAGCATGAAAGGGTCATCCCTGGATCAAAATTCCAATTTTGTGAGCCCTTCTCAAGCCATTATGCTCAATGCCAAATTGAGAAAGTGGTAGGGTTGTACTCCTGCGTGTTACTTGATTGCTCATGCTTTGTGACCCATGTCTCTTCCACAGATTCCTTATATCATGCATCTTTGTGTAGTACACTGCCTGCTACAGATGACTAGTTTCTTGGATTGCACATAGTAGCTATCTGTTCATGTTGATAGTTCTTGTCTCTTCCAAGCAATGCAAATTTCTTCAGAGATTGAACCCTTCTCAGCACTAATGAACACAGAAGCAAGTTGCCATGCTCTTCCAGAAGTGCCAGGGATCTGTGCAAGAAGAATCCAGGACTGCCCTTCATGCCTTTTCCATTCTGATATAAGTTGTTTTGGACCTTTCAGGTCATCTGAGAGAACAAAGCAGGGTTTATTATTTTGGTTTGGCATAATTCAATTGACACTACCTCTTGACACTTATGTATAAGCTGTCTAGCAAGAGAATCTGTGAGTGGTTGGCATCCAACCTTGCATACTACATTTCAACACCTGTCAAACCCTGTGACACATAGAGGCTAGTGATGTACTATATGGATATATACTAGAGTGATGTACACACCAAGAGATAGTGCTAACACTGGTACCATTCCTACCTCAAGTGTTTGTCAAGAGATGACACTAGGATGACGTCCATGACAGTTATCAATCCTCTGACTTATCTCTAGCTGTGTTTGCTCCCTAGGATCTGCATGTGCTGCTCAATGTGAAAAGGTTGGGAACTGAATCCTGGAGCAAAAGCAAGCTCCAGAAATCAAAGCATTGGTATGAAAATGACCAAAAGCATAAACAGGAAAATGCTATTGGAGACTATGTTCTCTTCCAAGGTGGACACATTTTAAGCACTTCATTAGCTGCAGAGTGCCTCTTCTTTCAAGAAGGCAGTGGGATCTGATGTATCAAGGATGTGTCAAAGACTATCTTGGCTTTCAGGTGGTGCTTGATTTTGCTACAAATGTACTTCAGCCTCCTATGATTCCTGCCACAGTCCCAATTAGTGGGGTACATCAGAATTTGTTTTTGGTCAGGTCAAGAAAGGAGCTGCAAGTTTCCTTTTGTGCCTTGACTACATTTCTGAATACTGTTGGATAGTCTCAGGTCTGGACTAAGTGATCCTATAGAAGGTTGGGCCTCTGATTGGTACTGGGTTCAGTACCTTCTGAGTTTGTTAAGAAAACATGATGTCTGCAAGCTTTGTTCATTTCTCAACAGAAACCTACCCTGTCATAGACTGTGAGTTTGTTAAGAAAGCATGATGTCTGCAAGCGCATTCATTTCTCAACACAAACCTACTGTCATATACTGTGAGTTTGTTAAGAAAGCATGATGTCTGCAAGCTTGTTCATGTCTTAAAAGAAACCTACCCTGTCATAGACTGTGAGTTTCTTAAGAAAGCATGATGTCTGCAAGCTTGTCCATGTCTCAAAAGAAACCTACCTTGTCATGACTCATCTGGATCCAGTACCTCACAGACATGTGGAGAATGTCCATCTGTTTGTGTCCTCAACCCAATAAAAGAGTGGCTGATATATTTAAACTTCAACATGAGGCTTCGCTTCTCCCAGCATTATGGGGTCTATGAAAATTGCAGTGGGATTGTAATTTGATTACTCTGTGTAGTGCAGAATCTCCAGATCTTCTGGCTCTGGATCCACTACCATTCTCTCCTGGTCCAGAAAACTTACAGGTTGCAATCTCATCAAAAGACACAGTGCAGAGATCAGAAGAGTAGGATCATGGTAAGACATAGCCACTGCGTGATGCAGCTGGTCTTTGTTGCTGCAGCAGCTCTAACAATGGTGACTGCTACAACAAGCTTCCGTACAAATACTCCCGGAGCTTCTGTGAACATCATCAATTATGTAAACCAGTCAGTGTTGGTGCATTGTCAATCCAAAGACTCTGACCTCAGAGAATGACTTGTGGGCCCAGGAATGATGTAGTTCTTCCACTTCCATCCCAACATCTTTGGGGTGACCCTCTTCTCGTGTGACTTCTTCTGGCCAACACACAGACAAAAGTTTGATGTCTGGAAGGGAACTTACTATGACAACCGACCTTCATGCTCAGGCCCTTGCATCTACAAAATTGCACCTGATAGGTTTTATTTTTCGTTGGATTCAGCTGACAAACAGGCAACAACTTGTTCATTTTTCAAGAAGTGGCTGAACAACCCATAGATTCAATAACTCCATTGTTCAAATACACTGGGCATGCAGATTCACTGTCTAGATTCAATCTCTACCAACATGCAGCACAGTTCTCAGAGGTGGTAAGCTACTAGGAGCTTTACTCAAAACAGTCCTGAGACAATAATATTGCATGAAGCTTTCATGTAAATGAGCTCTTGTGGAGCTGACATTACTCCAACTTTGTGCAAGAAATGTTGGATCCTTTTTGTGCACATCCCTGGATGCCAGTCATGGGGAACAGAGCAGCTGAGAAGATAACTCTCAATGACTATCAATCAAATGCAAAAGTTGATGATTTAACCCAACAGAAACTGCAAGAAGATACCTGCTAAGTTCACTTCTACATCACAAATTAGGGAGTTTACATAGTTTCAGTTTCTGCAAGAAGAGAGGGGGGTGGGGGGGGGCTGACATGCCAAGGTGCATCAACAGATTTAGAACCGAATAACTTAGAACTTAGACTGGGGGTTCAGTTCCAAGACTGATTGAGAACAATAACCAGATTGACTTTTTCAAAAAAATCTGATTCCAGTTTCATTTTAGGTCTTTAGGGTTTCATTTTGTTTTGTAGTGTTTTCATTTTTTGAGCACATTG
>Ga0116228_10001808_pt1 | contig 18033 bp, 13 predicted proteins | sample S1TSphfallax_2_FD_89694 | JGI IMG/M metagenome (GOLD analysis project Ga0116228, IMG submission 89694) | Host-associated microbial communities from peat moss isolated from Minnesota, USA - S1T2_Fc - Sphagnum fallax MG | ecosystem: Host-associated > Plants > Peat moss > Unclassified | place... | reverse complement strand
TTTGTGAAAAAGTTGCAACTTCAAAACTTATCCCATATTGTTTGTTTTTCATTCCCAATTTGAACATTATATAAACAAAAGGGTGTGGTCATCCAATTCCACATTAAAAAATTTATGCACATGGGATGAGCCAATCAAAACGCTTGACCCAAAACAAAAAAAAAATTATGCACATTTTAAAAGTACTTACCTTCCTAACCTATTTATCTACCTAGTTAGGTAGGTACCTAATTTGAGCTACCCACCTAGGTTGACCTATGTACCTACCTACCTAAATACCTACCTATATGAATAAATATTTAACCTAGGAAAGTAAAACCTATCTACCTATTTTTTAACCTAAGTAGGTAGGTTGGTATGTAACCTAGGTTTGTAAGCACCTATTTATGTACCTACCTAGGTACCTACCAATTTAATATTTTTATTTTTAAAAAGTAATGCCACGTGGCATACTCACATTGGGCCACGTGTCATAATATAATATCATCAAAGTATTTGAATTGAACGTCCTAGATTATTTCAAAATAATAATAATAATAATTTAAATAATCAAATATTAAGACATGTGGCAACACATCATTTGCCCTCAATTATGACCAAAATAATTGCATCTTAGTCGCATGTGACAATACGTATATAATGAAGTCAAAGGATGAAATGTATTTGTTGACTTTTTTTTCATACAATACCCTTTGTCATTTGCGACTAATTTATCACATGCAACTTGTCTTAGGCGACTAAAGGGATTTTAGTTGCAAAATGTTTCTTGCAACTAAAATTTAGTCGCAAAGACTAGTCGAAAATACATGTTTTTCTTCTAGTGTTAGTGCATAGTTGGAACACTTTTCGTGCTAGGATGAGCCACGGGCAACTTGGACTCACAAAACTCACCATAGCCCGAACTTGGGGGAAGCCACCACCTTCCCCATTATAGTATATTTCGTGACTAACCATGGGACCATCACCCAAATGTCATTTTGTCCCGTGACTCCCAGATGGGAGTCCTGAAATTTCAACAATTAGGACTCCCACGACTTTGGGGGCCCATAACTTCGCGTGTAGACCTCATATTGAAATTAGGTCTGAAGCAAAGTTGTAGCCCTCGTTGAGAAATTTTCAATGGTATGTTGCACGCCACTTGCATGCCAGAAAATTGGGGCAATTCCTGACTTTTAGTGGTCAAGAGTCAAATTGCCAATTTGACTTCCGGCCTTTCTTTTGGTCATAACTTGTGTTTCAGATGTCCAAATGGGTTATGCGAGCCCAATTTAAACATCTTAGTTTTAAGAATTTTCCAATGGTATAAGGAACTCTTCAATCCATTAGGCTTTGACCCTTGCAATTGTTCTTTGAAGATTTGGGAGTCCAATGGGACTTCAACTCCCAAAGTGGAAGCTCCCTTGGGAGTGTGAAGGTTCATTCTTTCACACTTTCCTTCACTCCCAGGCTTCCCTCTTAGCCCGCAACCTTTGCAAGCCTTTGCCTTGGTCACAAGCCCAAGGCTAGGGTTGCAACAATGGATCCCATGGGCTTTGTCATTTTGGATGGATTTGGGTGTTAGTCCTACATGTAAGCAAAATAGATCACATGTCCTAAGTAAGAATGCATTTTGTCTTGGGAACTTGTGTGTATACTCACAAAATAAATCTAATAGCCACATTCACGACAAGTGCATTAGTGATAAGGTTTTCCATAATTGACCATGTTGGAAACTTGGACCCCACTAACATTATAAAAATTTAAAAATCCAACATGGATCAAGTTTATGGTAGTGATGATTCAATTCACCTAAATTATTGTTGGCCTCAACATATCTTATAACAAACTTGCACATTTTTAAGATGTTGGGAGATTACATGTTAGGTTTTGCATGTTTAGAATCCCACGTGGTTTATTCTATAATTCTACATTTCACCCACTCCCAGTCAATTTAAGGTTCTGCCATTAAGTAGTACACACATGAAATTTACATGTATGGTTTAGGCAAGTACTTCATGTTACACTCTTAACAAACTTGAAATACTATTTTGGTTTCCCTTACTTGTTCCGCATGGACTAATATCACCTTCCTTGCCATCATGTTCTTGGGTTTAGTTTAAGGCCACATGGGCATCAAGTTTTTGCACCCCATCCACCTCATCCCCATTTCTCTCTAAGCCTATTGGGGTTTTTGGTTGCAAGCCTTCATACAACGGTGACTTCTACAAGGATTCACACATTTGCACCTCTTGTTCCAACAGAAGATGAACACCAAACCTCTCAAACAATGTTTTTTGCATACTAAAAACTACATTTGTGCTTAATTCTAGGTTTTCATTGACATAAAAGCCTCGTCCACCTTACCATCCATTGCTATAATATTTAGGGATGGTCCTTTTCCTTGTTCCATGTGAACTTCAATAAACAAAAGGCTCAAAATAATGTCAAGCATATCAATGTAATTTATAGTACAATCAGGTCACCCCCAAGTGTTTACTTAGTCTTCATGGCTTCTAGAAATTTACCTTGCACCTATCTAAAGACAGAATACATTGGATGTTCACCTTTCTAGAAGATATAAAAATTTCATGAAGTTGAACTTTTAAAACCGTTACCCCATTATGATTAAAACATTTATCACTACTCATTCATCCAAGAAGTTAGAAGTATCCAACCAAAATTATACATTTTCTTATAACAACAACACAAACCACTACCCAATGTTAAATGCAACATCATGAAGACATGGTATACAATCCTTTTTGCATTAAATGGAAGGTGGAAAATGAAATTTGTTTATCAACAACAACAATTACACATCATCTTAAATCTTAGGCAACAAAACCACCATAAAAATTTCAAAAACTCATGCCAAACACACCAGATAGTTTAGATGTAAGACAAGTTTATGACACCACACTTGATAGGGGATTGATTAACTTACCATAGATGCATTACTTGTTCATTACAAACCTTCATTCCCACTTTGCATCTCTCTTAGTGATGGTTTCCACCCAGTCACAAGCACCTATGAAACCCCAAAAGCCAAGATTAAGATCAGAACAAACATTACATTCAAAATCTTGGGTGAAATATACAAAGTAGTTGGAATAAACACATATGGCTAGAAATTTAGTTGCAGATTAATTTAGTTTGGCACTTACAAACAAAGCCTCTTGTTAGACTAGCCCACCTTGGCCAAACTTGGACATGTTTTTTACTTGTGCTCGTGCATTACTTAGGTGCCCTTGTGTTGCCACAAACTCTAGGGTATTCTAATAAACACATAATGCCACCCAATCTATTTCATCACATTGTTCAAGCTTTGGATGACATGCCAGCAATGTAGACATGTTGTATATATATAACACATGCCTTCTTACATACCACCAAAATTGATGGGAAAACAAAAAGACATGGTCCATTACATTCTATGAACTCATGTAAGTTCCATGCCACAATACCACATAAATGCAAAACAACTTGTAATGCACAAGTAGCAAATTTGCATGTTAATGCAACATCTCATAAACAACACAAACCTTACTTTATGAATTTTGGACCACTCCCACTACCTTGTCTTTAAGATTTCCCAATTGTCATCTGCATGTGGTCAAAATTCAACCCAAGATCGGTATATGTAAATTATTTGTCCAAATCATGTTTCACTTGTTGCTTGTCCATATCTTGACTATCTATGGGTTTAGTTGTTTTTAATATTCATAATGCATGTTGCTATAGAATTGCAATCTATTAATTCCGACTTGGGATTGTTGGAATCCCTTCCATGTTGACAATTATTAACATTTTTTTTTCTTCTATTCTAGGAATTACTGCCAATTCCTTTTTGACCAATTTGGCATTGTTTCAATTACACTTATAAACAATGTTCTGATGTAATCATTTCAAATCAACTTCAAAAATTGTGTTGCTGACAAGGTTCCTCCAATTTGCACACTTGCGGGTTGGGAAATAGATTCTGGAGCTTGGCATTGTTACTTTTACACCCTATTTAATGGCCTTGGAAGGTAGGCATTAGTTCAATAGGATAATATGATTGGGGGAAGAAGATACTCATGGTAAGGATAATAGGGATCTTGACTTTCCACATAATGGTATGGCTATGCAAGTGGTGCATGTGGTCTTGTTGAATATTATGCATAGCTAGGAGGCCTATATGGCCTATATGTACAATAGTCATGTGAAGGTCTAGGGATGTTTGCATGTGAAGTAGGTCGAAGGATGTCGGTTGGAGGTGGTGATGGAAACTTGGGGCCTTGTACCTACACATACTTTTATGGACAACAATATTGTGGAAATCATATTTCTTGTAAGATGGTGGTAACGCAAATTGAATGCAAGCATACAATCATTATGCACAATGCATCAAGTATCATGAACTAAATAGACACACACATCACTACATGTGAAACATTAGTGAAAAATCTTACATTTATCCCTATTGTAAAGTGCATTGGTGCCTTATTTGGTCCCTTTGCACGTTTGGACATAGTGTCCACATCCTCCTCTACACACTAGTCCCTTCATCAACTATAGGGCAATAATCTTCATCAAGATCAAAATTGTTTTCTTCCCAATTTAGGCCAAAAGCAGCATCATCATCATCATCATAATGCTTGGGGCTTTGTTTTTCTACCATATTGAATATTTGGATTGTTGTTATCCTAATGTTGCATTGTGGACGTTCATTAGTGGATTTTGCAAATCTGAAAATAGACTCCTTCTTTCTAGATGTTCTTGTTGACATAATGTGCTCCTTCAAACTTTACAAGATTTTAGACCTATCAATTCCACACCCATGCTTCCAAGCATCTTGTAAAACATAACATTTGTAGGAATCAATTACCTTCGTCCAACCAAGCTACAACAAACACAACACAAAGTTTGACAAAACCACGTAGTAATGATTCAACCCTATATATGTTCTAGCTAAAAGTAAACAACGCACACCATCTTGTCCTTTTAAACCCTACTCGATTGACATTAACAAAAAATATGTTTCTTGCAACTTGTTATTACAATGTGGGTTCTTGTGAGAGCTTACAAGCTTCCACTTTTAAGGTCTACAACAAATCGTATTTCATTTTTGGCTATTGTTCAACACCTAAGTTCTTCATACACATTTACTTCTAGTTGGTCTTTTGTAAGTTCCTCATTTGAGTCTGGTTTTGAGTCCCAATGAACATTCACTTCCGACTACTCCTTGGTCTTGTTTGAGTGCAAAACATTACTTGAACAATGAGTCATCCCCATAGAAAGTGCCCTGCTTTTTGGTGGTCACCCGTCCAATTTTCACATCATAAAAAACCATGGTAGAATTTGATACAAGCAAAAATATGCATACTATTTAAAGTGCGCTTAATGAAATCAACCTTTGGAGATTATGTTCAAAAAAAGGTGGGGCAAGTTTCGTCAAAATCAGACTCCCCTACAACCAATAGCACATTGAAACTTTAACCAATCACAAGTGCACATGCAAACTACCAAAATTGGAATGTCAATTTTCCTTATTAGTCAATATTTGTTTTTTTATTTGAAAAGGACAATTTTTTTTTGGTGAAATTCTTCACAAGTTTGTTAACTATATAATGTTGGGTTGTTAGTTAAAACTACCTAAGAATTGTTTTGTGGACTTGACAAAAAAATGGTTATCACAAGTGTGCATGAACAAGTCTTTCTATGCATTAAAATTGGCAACTTATAATTCTTGTGTATTTGAAGTGAACTTCATCATCCTTATGTGCATCAAAAACCCAAGTAACCAAAATGTGCCAATTACCAAGTTTGGCTTTTGTCTTGGAAAGAATCAATAGATTTTTTTTTATCAACAATTGCATTGAACTTCCTACATTGATTAATCCAAATTAATCTACCAGTTATAGTGAAAAAACCCATGAATTAGCCTAAAACATATATTGGTGATCATGATATGTATCATAACTCCAAAACTTTCAGTATATTAACATTACCCCCAACTAACTATAAATCTACATGATGTTTTTCTATACAAATCCTACACTAAGTAAGTACTCTATCTGTAACTATATAAATCTCCTAAAAATTATGGATTCCCATCTAATTCCTCTATAAGGATAACTTGAATATCTTAACTAATTAGGTTGTCAATCTTTGGGACTAATCTAGATCAAACACAATTTGTCCTTGGCAACCATCGCACAGTTTAGGTCTACATTTTCTTTGATGTTGGATCAACAAATAATTCAAATACAAAGAACATCTTCTTCCACATGGCCTTGAAAGGGTTTGAAATAATTATCTATTTTTATTTACTTTTTGAACTGGCAAAGTGTCTTATGATTAAAAAAACTATAGTAACATTTGCATGGTTATTAAACAAACCCATATGAACCATTTAATCTCCCTGGCAAGTAATGGCGTCAAATTGTTATTATTCACAATTAAGCTTCATTAGCTCCCTTGCTCCAATAGAAGCAAAGTCCTTCACATCAAACTATTATTGTTTATGTGCAATTCATAATGTCATGCATGTGAAGTTTTTATTAACATACTTAATCTATCGGTTAATGTCAGTCTGCAACAAGGTTGATCACATACCCTTCAATGACATCCATGGAGAATTGAATTTAGGTCTTTAATCTATAGGCAATACCTGTTACACCATGCATTGCCATCCACATGGTATTTTAACTCATAATGTCCAGATATATTCCTTAGCAAAAAACTTGAATTTTGCATGAACAATGGTATTAACATTTATTGCATTTCATTGAGAAGCCTTTTCAAAACTTTACATTTCTCCACACTATTCATTATATTACTTCAAACAAAAGGGACCCCAATTGACTAGAATCCATGAAAACCCACAAACAAGGCATTCTTTTACCAAAACAAGTCAAATTAATCTTATTTCCTTCAACCATTGATGTACTCCATAGACCAGAAAAGGACAATGAATGAGATGCAATAACCTGGGAATAACAATAAAAACCACACAACCTAAAAACCACAATGGAATCACACAAATTGTTTATATAATCACTCATGTAGCTTTTAAGAAGGTGGAGACTTTCAAACATTAATTGTATTAGACCACCCTCTTCACTAAAACAAAACATGTCACACATGCATATTAACCATCAAAGGTTTGTACATGCAAAGGAACAAAATTTGACAAAAATCTCTTGAGCTAAAGATAAGATGCAACCCAAAATAAATAATTCTTCTCGATCACAACTATCCTTCAACTACTCCATAATGTTTATTATTAGAACTTCATCTAATCTTGGAAGATGACAACACATGCAAAGTTTTCCATTTTGTGGGCTTCCTCTTAAGAACATCGTCACAACCACTTGCCACCGTGGCTGCATGCTTGAAAATAGCACTAGTTCCTCCCTTGTTGTGATTTGCTTTTGTATGTTACACACTCAAAGATATCACAACTACAATATCTAAAATTGCAATAAAATAAAGGTGCATGACATCTGGGAAGGAAACGTATTCCAAATTAACACAAAATAACTTGGGTTTAAACTTGGCACAATTTTTTCCATCCACACAAGGCTCAATTAGAAATGTTGTCGATTCAACACTAGGCATATTGAAGCCCACATTCATACACCATAACAAATCAAACAAAGACCCACATGCATCATTGCCGCATTTTCCAAACAATTGCAATTCCAACCTAACACACCATACATGGTACATACATTCACATTGGGCAACAAGGATGTCTAAATGATCAAAAACCACTTACACACAAGGCATGGGGTCAAAGTGATTGTCATTGGTTATGTTGTTCGCATACCTAAATGTTCAATGGGCATTGGGTCAAAAAACATGTGCTTACTATTATCCTTGTTTGTTGAAAAGGACTGCAAAATACACTAAATACACTATTGTTTTTCTACACCTTCCAATTGCACCTTGGTTGACATAATCCCAAGGTCCAAGTCATGGTGCTTGGACAAGAGAAACCCATATTCCCTTTCCTCAAGTTTGATTATTCTAGCCTTTTGAACAAAGCCCCATGCTTGTTGAAAACAATTGTCCATTTGTTAATACTCCACCTTTGTTTTAGCCCAAAGCTCATTGGCATGTGTAAGCCATTATAAGTTGCACGTAGGCAATTTTGCCTCCCCCACTATTGCGCCATCTAACTTTTTAAATTTCACCTTAGAAACATTAAAAATTTCACACATTGTTCCAGAACATTGTACAAGTGATTCTCTCAACTTGTTTTGGTGGATAAGCATCTCCTCCAAAATATGCTTGCAATCCTTGAACTTGCAAGACTATTTTTCAATGCATTTGTTTAGATTTTTAGATTCCAACTCAAGTTGATTTAATTTTGTTTTGAAATCAACAACATTAGATTATGTAGCAATAACAAGAACCTATTGCATAGACCAACTCAACTTTCCAGGACCAATGTCCTATCCATCACCATTTCTCTAAAGTCCCACAAAAAAATTGAACAAAATTGGAAATGCAAATTGAACATTGCATTTGATGAAGATGATGTAAATAGAACATGTAAATAAAATATGTTAATTGTACGTTGCTCTTGAAATCAAAGATGCAAACAATGAATGTGAATTGCACACTATTCTTGAAACAAAAGATGCAAACAAAAGCTACAAATTGGGCATTGCTCAAGTTCACAACCAATGAAAATTTTATGTGAAAACATTGTGTCACAGGAACTTGTTCCCACCATGTTGACCTTGACTATAGCTAACATTGACATATGTTAAACAATGGTATGTACAATGAATGCATGAAATTGTATAATATAATTATGTTTTATATGGTCATATATAAATTTTGTACAATTTGTGTTCAAACCGTACATATATGGTATATAAATAATTGAAAAAAAATCATGATATATTATAAATAATAAATATTGAAATAATACACAAATATTATATATATATAATGTAAATAATATTCCATAGTTGTAGGTGTAGTTGCAATGGTGGTTACGATTGTGACCATTTTAACAACTATTGTTATTTATGATGTTGCTGAAATAAAAGCTTTAAATGACAAGGCTAGTTAATATTTTGTAATATTAAGGTTAGGATGCAAAGTTGACTAACAATTTTTTGGCTTGACATGGAAGGCTTGGATAAGGTCTATGGTGGAAATGTTATTATTGAATAATAATTGTGATATCTAAGTTGCCTTAAAATCAAATAAACTAGGTCAATGAAACTATTGGTGTAGGTCGTATTCCAAAAGATTCAGGGTTACATTTATAGTTCTTTGCTTTCACACTTCTATTTTTTAACAAGACTTTTATTACTTTAAATTATTGTTGGTCATATAATATTTTAGTCAAACATACCCATGGGTAAATAAATTGAATAAATATATATTTTATCCAACTAGTATATATTTTAAAGTATTCAACTTATTATTGTATCCAATTAATAAATAAAATTCCAACACCTTAAGTTATGTACTCTACTCAATACACACACACACACACACACACACACAATTATTATGTTTCCTTTACCCAAGGCTTGGTCATGTGTTTTCAACGAGGTAAATGACAATATACCCATCCTATTTCAAATAAGGTAAGCTATAATTTTATAGGTTCAAATTTTGGTCTTTTGGTTGCTTACCACATCCAAACATGTGTACCATTTTTTTTTCTTGCCTCATCTAAAATGAGAGATGGTGGATCAAAAGGCATGATGTAGCTTAACTTTCTGGATGTGCTATGACTATAGCAATGGCTAGTGGTTTCAAGTCTTTGTTGCACAATTCTTGCCCCCCTTCCCCCCCTTTCTTGAAGCTTTAATTTGCTTCCTATGCCTTTTTGTACTAATCATGTATGCACTGGCCAAAAAGATATTTAAATTTTAGTTCAATAGTGTGATGGTGACATTTAACCTCCGTAGTTGAAACAAGCCAATCATTAGGGTAAAAGGATGAGGAGGAGGAAATCTTGGTTGATCAACTTGGTTTCATTTGTTAAAAATTAAATTGAATTTCTTCTCTTCATTATGATATGGATAAGAGATTGTGTTAAAAGTCATTCAAGATCACAACCAAGCAATGTCAATGATATTTTTTCAGCTGAAATGGTGAGGGTGTGGAGTTGTTCAGGAAAGGCTAAGGTTGGAGCTTTCATTTTTTTCTAGAAATATTTTTGCACGAATTCATTATGAGTGATTATGCATTCAACTTTATGTTGAAGAAACTAAGAACTTTGAAGTTCATCTTGACACTTCTTTTCATGCAAAAAATATTTTGAAGAGAAAACACGATGAGTTTAAAATATGTTTGGAGTTTAAGGTCCATTCTCACACAATACATCACATGTACTTTTTTCATATTGTAAATTTTGCTGAAAATGTGTAATATGTTTATAGTGTTAAGTTAATTTGTGAAAATTATTGAAAATTTTGAAAGGTTTGTTTACCCCATGTTGGGTTTGTTGAAACCTATATACCTTTAGTTGACTAAGATATATTTTGAAAATTTTAATTTACCTTTTACCTTGCTGATATTTAAATTCAACATACATCCCCAACACTAATTTAGATGTTTAGAGTTTGGACCGATGAACATGGTTAGTAACTCAATATTGATAACCAACTAAATTGATAATTGCATGGTTTTGAATTTTCAAAAAAATGATAAAAACCATTAAACACTAATACGAAAATTAAAAGAAGGGAAAAAAAATTAATTTTAATTTTCAATAAAACTTATAACCGGCTAATAACCAACCAAGATAATAGGTGATTATCAATTGATTATTTGATAACCTACCCTTATGCATAACCAAAGGTTACTGTCCAAATTTTTGTGATAACCTACATGACAACAAAATAAAATTACATCGATATTGATAAGTTGTGTGATGCCAAAAAAATTACAAAAAAAATAACCTACCAAGTGATTATTAAAAGACCCCAATAACCAGCCAACATTGGTTTAGACTCCACAATGCTGTTTTCCATAATACATTAATCTTCCTGCATTAGATGATAGTTAGTTTTTCAATGGACAATAGGTCCAAATACTAGACAAATTTGTTGAAATGTTAAATGTTACAATCATAGTTGGAAATTTATAGGGATGAGGAAATGTTCCAGTTTTTGGTGTCAGAGCAAAGTTCCCTAACCTTGATTTCCGTTACCGCCACAGTGATTCTCAATCAATTCTTGGTCACAAATTCATACTAACGTTCTCAAGCCTTGTGAAGGCAGTCCCTTGAGTTGTTTTGTATATTTTCTCTGTCATTTTGTAAGAACTTGTCCTTTGAATTAGTAAGTGTTATTATCCATATGTTTGTCAGAAAAAAAGCTGGCAGTTTGCAGCCCACAACTTGATTCCCATACATGGAGGTCACTTCCTATAGTCTCCATACACATCCTGCTCAACTTTTTTGGCTATGTAGTACGAGGCTCTGTTGAGTCTTTTAATGTGGAAAAAGTAGTCGGGGTTCAGGGGTCAGACAATGCTACCGATTACTCACCATCAACGAACTTATCACTCCTGTTCTTTGCAGTTCATTCAAGCATTTCCAACCTTAGCTCAAGAATGGCTTGTACATTATAGGGGGCCTGCCACAACAAAAAGGGGGGACTAGGACATGTCCTCGAAAAGCTCCCCCAATGTTGGGACATTTCAAGGAACGTTTCTTTTCATATTGTCATATTTATACCATAGGTTCTTGCATGTTGAGGATATTAGTGGATTTTTTCTACTTTTCTCTCGGATCTGTTATTATCCCTATGTTTGTTAGAAAAAAAGCTGGCAGTTTGCAGCCCACAACTTGATTTCCATGCATGGAGGTCACTTCCTACAGTCACATCCTGCTCAACTTTTTTGGCTGCATAGTACAAGGCTGTTAAGTCTTTTAATGTGGAAAAAGTAGTCTGGGTTCAGAGGTCAGACAATCTTACCGATTATTCACCAATTACCAACTCATCACTCCTGTGCTTTGCAGTTCATTCAAGCATTTCCAACCTTAGCTCAAGAATGGCCTGTACATTATAGGGGCCTGCCACAACAGAAAGGGGGGACTGGGACATGTCCTCGAAAAGCTCCCCCAAAGTTGGGGTATTTCAAGGAAGGTTTCCTTTCATATTGTCATATTTATATCATAGGTTCTTGCATGTCGACGATACTAGTGGATTTTTTCTACTTTTCTCTCCGATCTGTACCCAAAATTTCACTAAGTTCTCTTGAGGATGATGGCTAGTCCACTTTCCTCACAATCACACAATTGAAACAAAATACCCCTCATTCTGGCCAGCAATTTTTTAAAAACAAATTTTTATCACCTTGCACCAAAAAGATTTGGGTTTTTAAATATTTAATGTAAATTCAGTTATTTTTTCTAGAATTTTGAAACCACAGAATTGAAAAACAGAAAGAAAAGAAAAAGGAACTGTTTGTGACATCTAAGTGACTTTCATGACTGTAATCAAATAGAATAAAAGTTGCAAAGCTTGAAAGATTGGTGCAAGTCCTATTAGAACTAGTTGTGTTTGCCCCCATATATACTTGGTAAAAGCTAAAATCATATATGCATGTTTACTATCTTAAGGCAATAACAATACAAAAAAAAAATCAATTAGAAATTAATTTCATTATGATTTTTCGTTATTAAATGTCCTTCAAAGCCTTATTGAAGTTTTTAAAATAACATCAAATTAATTTTTTTAAAAATCTCAAAACCGAATTTTATATTAAAATTTTAATTTATTAAAAAATTGACGTGTTTTATTTTAATCAATTCTTGCATAATTTTTCAATCATTTTTTTAATAATTTCATTTTAATAAGATTTAAAGGAATCGAGGCTAATTATTTGTATGTTTATCAAACAATTTTTTTTTACATATCATAATGATATGCCTGTGATACAAAAAGGCAAGTGACAACGCTCGAAAAAAAATGATATAGAGCCATGATTAAATGGGTTACCCAATAGTTGTATTTTGAGAAGATACCTAACAAGTAGATGGATAGACTTCAAAACAACCCATAAATTGGATGGGCGCACCCAAAATCTACACATGGACATCCATTAGCTTGGGGCAATAAAAAAATTGGGGACTTACATTTACAGCTACATACTTGAAAATCTCTTTTTGTTAACAAACCATTTACTAGTTTTTCGACCTCACAATGGGCAAAGGTAACACAATAATCTTCTTCCAATAGATAATAGTTACTTTAAAAATGGACAATAGATCAAAATACGAAACAAATTTGCTGAAATGTGTAAAAATACAATCATAATTGATAATTAGGTGTATGTATGGAAGATTGAAGCTGACCAGTTTTTGTTTCAGAGACAGTTCCATGAATTTTGATTTCTTTTCCTGTCAAAGCGATTCACAATCAATTCTTGGTCACCCAGTGAAGGCAGTCCCTTGGGCTGTTCTCCATATTTTCTCTGTTATCGATTTTTGTGATAATTTGGGGCCCATAATTTGTCCTTTGCATAACCGGTGGTGCTGCACAGTTGTTACCAAGCTGGCAGTTTCCCACACACTACTGGCAACACCATAATACGGAAAGCCCATATTTCTCCTGCCTGGAGGTCAGTTCAGTACTAGAGTCTCCATAAACGCCCTGCTCAGCTTTTTTCGTTCTATAGTGTTTGGGTCGTCTTACCGATTATTCAGAATCAATTCTTTGTCACCCTTCTTAAGGCAGCCCTTGGCTGAACCAGCCCCACTCTGGAACCGTGGTAAAAATCTCAAACTGCCTTTAAATTGTTTCTAAAATATTAGAACTGTCCCAGGCTTAGACTAAATCAGGTTCTGTGACTTCAAATCTAACATTTTGTGGACTTAATTAATAGGGTCCCTAAGAGGCCTTAATGAAAAGGTGAAAGTACCCATGTGGGTGCTGGTTCCTACTAGTGGTCATATTAACCCCTAAACATGAGACAAGCCCAAGATGGGCTGCTTTTTGGTGTAAATTCTCTGTGTCCTGAAGTTTCAGTGTCAAGCCCAGAATATGTTTGATTTGAACTGAGAGACCATGATTTCAGTGATTTTCTTTTGACGAATTTTCGCCATTTTGGAAAAAATATTTACAAAAATGAAATATTCTGTCAGAAGTTCTTTATTTTCGTTGAAGACAATTCGCCAAATTTTTTACAATTGCTTACAACATGAAAGGGTGCTTAAGATTTTTCACTTTCATATTTTTAATATTGCTAAATTTGGAAAAATTTATGTATGGACTATCACTAATTGAGCAACATCAGGAAGTTGAAAAACAAAACCACTGCCTGATTTAGTTAAAGAATATTTAGAAATAATTTAAGTAAATTTTGAGCTTTTTTATTTACCATGGCACGAACGTGGGAGCTGGTTCACTCAAGACTGAGGAAGAGGGTTTGGATTGTCTTACCGATTGTTCGCAAATAACCGACGCTCTTACCGATTATTGACAAACAACCTACCTACTTCCACTGTACTTTGGAGTTCATTCAAGTACCTCCACCCAGAGAACTAAAATGGCTACTGCACTACAGTCTCTATGAAATGTAATAATATTAAAATAATGTGAAAGAGTCATTGCGCCTGTGACCATAGTACAGTGCCCGCCAGTAACGTCCTTTTATGAAGGTCATTTACGAAGTACTGCACTTTTGTCAGTCACTTTCATAAAAACGGGCTTGTAGGACTTGACTTCTACCCACTGTACAGAAAATGTGCACCACTTTCTCTTAGTTTGGGAAATTGTCCATCAACTTCATAGAAGACCCTCCATCGATGGCAACCTCCTAATTCCATGGGCTGCGCCGCCCCTATGGCACTAGCCTATGTAGATGATATCACCTGATGATATAGCAACGAACGTGGTTGTCAGTCCTACAAGCTTCGCTTAGCCTAACCTACTAGCCTGGGCAGGGCAAAACAATTCCAGCCCTCTAAAGTTTGAATTACAAATGCACAACTTCTTTCTGCCATGAAAATTCTCACTCAAACAGTGCGACACAGAAGATATCTTTGCACTTGCACAGACCTACGATACTCTATGAGCTGTCACGCTTCAAATGAAATTATGATATATTATTTTATAAATAATAAATATTTATATTACATACACAAATATATATTATATATATTATATGTAAATAATATTCTATACTGCAATTGCAATGGTAGTTACACTCAAACCATTTGAGTAGCTAATGTTATTTATAATGCGGTCTTTTGAATTACATAGTCATGTAGTCACAACCAATTGTAAATGACATTTGTGACTAGTTTTGTAGTTGTAAATGTAATTGTAAATGTCACATTTTGAAGTCATGTCACGCGTTGCTGAAATAAAACCTTGAATGATAAGACTAATTAATATTTTGTAAATCAGGGTTATGATGTGGAGTTGAACAACATTTTTGTGGCTTGACATCATTAGGTTGTCGAAGACTTGGATAAGGTCTATGGTGCAAATGCTCTGATTGGAAAGTAATTGTGATATCTTAATTGCATTAGAATCAACTAAACCAGGTAAATGGAATTATTGGTGTAGGTCATATAATTATTTTAGTCAAACATACCCATGGGTAAATAAATTGAGTAAATAAAGATTTTATCCAACTAGTATAGTTTTTGAAGTACTCAACTTATTATTGTATCCAATTAGTAAATAAAAGTCCAATACATTAACTTATGTACTCTATTCAATTGATATATATATATATATATAAGATTTTCCTTTACCCAAGGCATCGTCATGTGTTTTCAACGAGGGTAAATGTCGATATAGCCTTTTTATTTCAAATAAGGGAAGCTAGAATTTTATAGGTTCAAATTTTGGTCTTTTGGTTGCTTATGCACATCCAAACATGTGTACCATCTTTTTTTCTTGCCTCATCTAAAATTAGAGATGGTGGATCAGAAGGCATGATGTAGATTAACTTTCTTGATGTGCTATGACTATAGCAATGGCTAGTGTTTTCAAGTCTTGTTTGCACAATTCTTGCCCCCTTTCCCCCTCCCCCCTTTCTTGAAGCTTTAATTTGCTTGCTATGCCTTTTTCTACTAATCATGCATCCATTGGCCAAAAGGATATTTAAGTTTTAGTTCAATAGTGTGATGGTGACATGTAAACTCCATAGTCGAAACAAGCCAATCATTAGGGTAAAAGGATGAGGAGGAAATCTAATTCTTGGTTGTTCAACTTGGTTTCATTTGTTAAAAAATAAATTGAATTTCTTCTCTTTCATTATGATTTGGATAAGAGATTGTGTTAAAAGTCATTCAAGATCACAACCAAGCAATGTCAAGGTTACTTTTTCAGCTGAAAAGGTGATGGTGTGGAGTTGTTCAAGAAAGGCTTTCATTTTTCTCTAGAAATATTTGTGCACAAATTCATTGTAAGTCTTTATGCATTCAACTCTATGTTCAAGAAACTAAGAACTTTGACGTTGATCTTGACACTTTTTTTCATGCAAAAAATATTTCGAAAAGAAAACATGTCAAATTTAAATTAAGTTTGGAGTTTAAGGTCCATTCTCACACAATACATCACATGTACTTTTTTCATATTGTATTTGCTGAAGATGTGTAATATGTTCATAGTGTTAAGTTAATTTGTGAAAATTATTGAAAATTTTGAAAGGTTTGTTTACCCAGTGGTGGGTTTGTTGAAACCTATATACCTTTAGTTGACTAAGATATATTTTTAAGATTTTAATTTACCTTTTTCCTTGTTGGTATTTAAAATCAACACACATGCCCAACGTTGGTTTAGATGTTTAGAGTTTGGACAGGTGAACATGGCTTGTAGTTCAATATTGATAACCAACTAAATTGATAATTGCATGGTATTGAATTTTCAAAACCTATTTATCATCCAAGTAGGTTATCAATCATTAAACATTAATATGAATATTAAAAGAAAGAAAAATAATTTTAATTTTAAAAGAAACTTATAACTAGCTAATAAATGACCAAGATAATAGGTGATTATCAATTAATTATTTGATAACCTACCCTTATGCATAACCAATGGTTACTATCCAAATTTTTGTGACCCTACATGACAACAAAAGAAAATTACATTGATATTGATAAGTTGTGTGATGCCAAAATAAAATTTAAAAAAAAAAAAAAAACTGTCAAGTGATTATTAAAAGAAACCAATAACCAGCCAACATTGGTTAAAACTTCACAGTGCTCTTTTCCATAATACATTAATCTTCCTGCATTAGGTGATAGTTAGTTTTTCTGTGGACCACAGGTCCAAATACTAGACAAATTTGTTGAAATGTCAAATGTTACAATCATAGTTGGAAATTTATAGGGATGATGAAATGGACCAGATTTTGGTTTGACAGCAAAGTTCCCTAACCTTGATTGCCTTTACCGCCAAAGTGATTGTCGGTCAATTCCTGGTCACCAATTCATACTTACGTTGTCAAGCCTTGTGAAGGCAGTCCCTTGAGTTGTTCTATCCATTTTGTCTGTCATTTTGTAAGAACTTGTGCTTTGAACTAGCAAGGGTTATTATCCATACGTTTGCTAGAAAAAAAGCTGGCAGTTTCCAGGCTCACAACTGGCGAAAACCATAATAATGAAAACACTTGATTCCCGTGCTTGGAGCAGGGCCTGGAGGTTACTTCCTACAGTCTCCATACACATCCTGCTCAACTTTTTTGGCTACATAGTACTAGGCTCTATTGGGTGTTTAAATGTGGAAAAAATTACTCTGGGTTCAGAGTTCAGACTGTCTTACCGATTATTCATGAACAACCAAACCATCACTCCTGTGCTTTGCAGTTCATTCAAGCATCTCCAACCCCAGCTGAAGAATGACCCCTACATTATACAGGGCCTGCAACAAGAAAAAGGGGGGACTGTGACATTTTGTCAAAAAAGGTCCCTCAATGTCACAATATTTCAAAGAATGTGTTTTTTTACATGGTCATATTTAGACCATAGGATCTTGCATGTCCACACTATTAGTGGATTTTTTCAACTTTTCTCTCCCATCTGTACCCAGAATTTGGCTAAGTCCTCTTGAGGATAATGGCTAGTCCACA
>Ga0116228_10001806_pt1 | contig 18036 bp, 16 predicted proteins | sample S1TSphfallax_2_FD_89694 | JGI IMG/M metagenome (GOLD analysis project Ga0116228, IMG submission 89694) | Host-associated microbial communities from peat moss isolated from Minnesota, USA - S1T2_Fc - Sphagnum fallax MG | ecosystem: Host-associated > Plants > Peat moss > Unclassified | place... | reverse complement strand
GTCGAGAACCGGCCCGCCGGAAGTTTCTCCGCGATATAGGCGGCCGTCGCGGCGGGATCGGTGCGCAAGCGCTCTTCCCACACGCCGCCCTCGGTCACGACGGTGCCGGGCGAGACCGCGCTGACGACGACGCCGTCGGCGATGACCTCGCGTGCCAACCCGCGCACGTAGGCGTTGAGGCCGGCCTTCGCCGACGCGTACGCGAGGGCGCCCTGGTGTTCGGAACCCGCGACCGAGGTGATCGCCACGACGCGCCCCCAGCCGGCGCGCCGCATCGGCGGCACGAGTGCCGCGTTCAACTCGATCGCCACTTCGAGGTTCGCTCGCCAGACCGCGCGCCAACCGTCGAGCGATCCGAACGGATCGCGCACGCCGAGCGTGCCGCCGAGATTGTGCACGACGATCTCGCACGTTGCGCCGGCGGCGCGCACGGCGTCGATCGCGCGCGCCGGGCCGTCGGCGGCGAGCAGATCGGCGACGACGGCGCGGTGACCGCGCGACGCGCCGCCCATCGCTTCCACGACCGCATCGAGGTCGGGGCCGGTGCGCGCGCAGACCGTGACGTGCGCGCCCTCGGCCGCGAGCGCCAGCGCGCACGCGCGGCCGATGCCGCGGCTCGCGGCCGTGACGAGCGCGGATTTTCCGGCGATTCCGAGATTCACGGCCTCGCCATTCGCGTAAGAGGCATCCGCTCCCACGTGCCGATACGTTGGATGAGATGCGTCCGTTCGTCGACTACTACCGGAGCAACGATATCTCGCCCGTCGCGCAACCGCTCGATGCGCGGCACGCGAGCCGGCGCGATTCGCTCTACCGCGAGCTCGGTCTCGCACCGGTGTTGATCCGCGGCAAGCACGTGATCGAGTTCGGGCCGGGTTCGGGCCACAACGCCGCCTACACCGCATCGCTCGGACCCGCGCGCTACGTGCTCGTCGACGCGAACCCGCGCGGTCTGCGCGAAACGGCCGCGAATCTCGCGCCCTTCGCGCACCTCGACATCACGATCGTCGACGCGCTGATCGAGTCGTTCGCCACCGACGAACGCTTCGAGATCGTGTTGGCCGAGAACGTGATCCCGACGCAGCACGAGCCCGCGGCGTTCCTGCGGCATGTCGCGTCGTTCGCCGGCCCGGGCGGCGTCGTCGTGTGCACGACCGCCGATGCCGTCTCGGTGTTCGCGGAATCCGGCCGCCGCGCGCTCGCCCAGCGTCTGGCGCCGATCGGTTTGCCGCTGGCCGAGCGCGTCGAGCGGCTGCGGCCCGTGTTCGCCCCGCACGTCGCGACGCTGGCGGGGATGAGCCGCACGCTCGACGATTGGATTCTCGACAACGTGACGCAGCCGTTTCTCGGCTCGCTCATCGGCGCGGTCGAAGCGATCCGCGCGCTCGACGGTGACTTCGAGATCTACGGCGGATCGCCGCACGTGCTGGTCGATTGGCGCTGGTACAAAGATCTCGTCGGCGACGCGCGGCGCTTCAACGAGCGCGCGATCGAGGCGTACGAAACGCAGGCGCTCAACCTGCTCGACACGCGCGAGACCTTCGCCGCGCACGACGCCGCGTTCGGCCGCGAACTGCAAGCGGCGGCGCTGATGCTCTTCCAAGAACTGCAGCGGCGCGAAGCCGACGGCACGGCCGGCGATCCGGCCGCCTATCGCGACGCGATCGAAACCGTCCGCGCGCTCGTCGCCGCACGCGCGCCGCACACGGCGGCCGCGATCGCCGAGTTGCTGCGTCAGCTCGACGGCGAGACGAACGGTCCCGACGACGCGCAGAATTTGGCCGCGTTCTGGGGGCGCGGCACGCAGTACCTGAGCTTCCTGCGGAACGAGCCCGCCGATCGGGTCGGCGCTACTTCAGCAGCGCTTCGATGAACTTGAGCGTTTGCACGCGACCGATCGACGCGCGGTTGCCCATGATCTCAACCGCTTGCGCGCCGATGACGTTCGCGAAGAACGCGACGATGTCGCTCGGCATCCCCGCTGCGATGCCGACCGACGTGAGCGCAAGCACGGCATCGCCCGATCCGGTGCGGTCGACGACGCGCGAGGTGAGCGACGGGCTCGGGAATGCCGTCGACCCATCGTAGTACATCACGCCCTGGCTACCGCGCGTGACCATGAACCGCTCGCACGCGAGCTTCCCGGAGAGCCCGCGCACGAGTTCGTCGACGCCGTCGTGCCGGTTGCGCGCGTCGAGCCGCAGTTCGCCCTCGTTGATGCAGACGTAGTCGGCGCGCGCGTAGCTCGAGATGGCGTGATAGCGGATGTTGGCCGCGTTGATCTGCGTGTTGACCGCGAGAAACCGGCCGCACGCGCCCAAGCGCTGCTTCGCCGCGGGCGAGATCAGGCCGTGGCCGAAGTCGGCGCAGACGATCGCATCGGCCGATTGCACGCGCGCGTCGATCAACGCGCAGAACTCCGCATCGTCGCTCGGGTTGAGCACGTCGTCGTTGATCACGTAGACTTCGAAGAGCTTCGAGTTGAGCGTGGCCTCGACGTAGCGGCGCTTGACGATCGTCGGCGAGTCCGATTTGTAGATGAAGTTCGCGCGAATCTTCGGCTTGAGATTGGAGCGCACGAACTTTTCGTGATCGTCGGTCGAACCGAGATACGTGATCAGCTCGACCGAGTGGCAGAATTCGGCCAGATGGTTCGCCACCGCGAGCGCGCCGCCGGGATACGTCTCGGTCTTGTTGTACCGCATCGCGAGCACGGGATCTTTGGCCGACTTGCCCATTTGATCGACGTACACGTACTCATCGAGGATCGCCTCGCCGATCACCACGACGCGCATGTCGCGCAGTTTCTCGATCGCCGCGACGACGTCGCTCGCCGAATACCGCGAGCGGAAGCTGGTGAGATAGGCCTCGACGTCGGGCGTGAAGCTCGGCAGATAGCGGTTGATCAGGGCCGACGAGCTGAACGTGAGGTCCTCGGTGATGTGCAACACGCCGCCCGCCGCGAGCACCGCGTCGGCCTCGCGCGCGATGCCGCCGGTGACGTCCTGCGCCGGCTGTTTGTAGTCCGGCCCCTTCACGTACACGTCGGGCCGGATCGCCGCGATCGCGTCGATCGCGTTGGGCGTGCGGTTGATCGTGACGGCGTCGACGTATTCCAGCGCCGCCAATGCCTCGGCGCGCAGCGATTCGGTGAACGCCGGCCGGTTCGGGCCCTTGTTCACGTGCCGGTCCTCGGTCAACGTGACGATCAGCGCGTCGCCCTGCTCGCGCGCCTCGCGCAAATGCCGGATGTGGCCGACGTGGAGCAGATCGAACACGCCGTGCGCCAACACGATCCGCTTGCCGCTCGCGCGCAGCGTCTCGACGTGCGCGGCGAGCGCCGCGAGGTCCGGGAAGATCTTCGCTGCGGCGCGCGCGGCTTCACGTGAAGAAGATGAAACCATAATCCCCTCGATAGCCGAGATGCGTGTAGATCCACGCCCAATCGTCGACGCTGTAGAAGCTGCGGCACGTCAACTGCCAATAGAGCAGGTTCGCTTTCTCGCGTTCGTCGCGATACGACTCGACCATCACGTACGCGTTCCCGCCGGGCGCGGTGACCCGCTCGAGCTCGCCGATCGCGGCGAACAATCCGGCGATCGCGAGGTTGTGGAGCGCGCCGAGCGAGACCACGAGATCGAACGATCCGTCGGCGAACGGCAGCGCGGCCGCGTCGCCCTCGACCAGCCGCTCCGCGACCTCCGGCTTCGCGTGCTCGAGCGCGTAGCGCGAGATGTCGAGCCCCGTGATCTCGATGCCGGGAACGATCCGCGTCAACTCGTAGAGCAGATAGCCCTTGCCGCAGCCGATGTCGAGCACGCGCTGCCCCGCGCGCAGGTCGTACTCGCTCGCCAACCGTTCGGCGAGCGCCGCCCAGCGGCCGTCGTAGCGATACCCGCCGTAGCCGAAGCGCCGGTCGCCGTCCCAGTAGTCCGCGCCGAACTGCGAGGCGACCATCGCACTCTCGGCCTTGTCGTGCTCGACGACGCGCGCGATGTAGTCGCGCTTCGTCGACGCGTGCAGCGACTGCACGAGATCGAGACGGCGTCCGCGCGGCTCGGCGAGCGTCACGTGAAGAATCCGTTGACCGAAGCCGCGACGTACGCGACGTCGTCGGCCGAGAGCGTCTGGTGGATCGGCAGCGAGAGGATGCGCTCCGACTGACGCTCGGTCTCGGGCAGCGAACCGCGTGCGTAGCCGAGTCCGCGCGACGCGGGCTGCAGATGGATCGGGATCGGATAATGCACCTTCGTCTGCACGCCGCGCGCTGCCAGATGCTCGATCAGAGCCGCGCGCTCGTCGACCTGCACGACGAAGAGATGGTACGTGTGCTCGTCGCGCGCGTCGACCGCCGGCCACCACGCGCGGTCGCGATCGAGGTCGCGTTCGTAGATCGCGGCGAGCGCGCGGCGCCGCGCGATGACGTCGGGCAACCGTCGCAGGCGCACGCGCAGCACGGCGGCCTGCAGCGTATCGAGTCGCGAGCAGAACCCGAACGCTTCGACCGTGTCGCGATCGACGAGACCGTGATTGCGCAGCGAGCGCGCGCGACGCGCGATCGCCGGATCGTTCGTGACGACGAACCCGCCGTCGCCGGCGGCGTTGAGGTTCTTGAGCGGATGCGCCGAGAACGCGCCGACCGCGCCGAAGGTGCCGCTCTTGCGCCCGCGGTGCGCGCTGCCGATCGATTGCGCCGCATCCTCGATCACGGCCAAGCCGTGCTTGCGCGCGATCGCATCGATGGCCGTCATGTCGGCGACGCGGCCGGTGAGGTGCACGGGCATGATCGCGGTCGTGCGCGGCGTGATCGCGGCTTCGATCGCGGCCGGATCGATCATCTGATCGGGCAGCACATCCGCGAAGACGGGCTTCGCGCCGACGTGGACGATCGTCGCCGTCGAGGCGATGAACGAGTTGGACGGCGTGATGACTTCGTCGCCGGGCTTCACCCCCGCCGCGACGAGCGCGAACAGCAACGCATCGGTGCCCGAGTTGACCGCGACCACGTGCGCCGCATCGAGCCACGCCGCGAGTTCGTCCTCGAGCGCCGCGACGTCGCGACCGCCGACGAAATCACCGCGCTCGAACACCGCCGTGACGGCGGCGAGCAGTTCGTCGCGTTCCTCGCTGAATTGCGCCGGAAAACCGGTGAACGAAACGGTGCGCGCGGCCGCCTCAACGGGCGCCATAAAACTCCCGCACCGCCGCGATGACCTCGTCCTGCTCGTCGCGCGAGAGGTGCTGATCGACCGGAAACGAGATGACCGACGCCGCGTGCCGGTCGGTGACCGGGAAATCGCCCGGGGCATGGCCGAGGTGCGCGAGCGCGGGTTGGCGGTAGATCGGAATCGGATAGTGGATCTTCGCCTGGATGCCGCGCGCGCGAGCGTGCTCGTAGAGCGCGTCGCGATCCTCGGCGAAGATCATGTAGAGGTGGAACACGCGCTTCGCGTTCGGCCGGCGCGGCGGCACGCGCACGCCCGGAATCTCCGCGAAGGCCGCGTCGTAATACGCCGCGTTGCTGATGCGCTGATCGGTGATCTCGTGCGTCGATCCGATCAGCCACAGCCCGACCACCGCCTGCAGCGAGTCGAGCCGCGAGTTGTAGCCGAGGATCTCGACCTCGTCGCGATTCGAGAGGCCGTGATTGCGCAACAAGCGCAGCTTGGCGGCGAACGCGTCGTCGTTCGTCACGATGACGCCGGCATCGCCCCACACGTTGAGGTTCTTGAGCGGGTGCAGCGAGAACGAGCCCGCGATGCCCCAGCTGCCCGCGCGCCGGCCGGCCGATTCGCCCAGGATCGACTGACACGCGTCCTCGACGATCGGAATGCCGTGACGCGTCGCGATCTCGGTGAGCGCGGGCATGTCGACCGTCTCGCCGGTGAAGTGCACCGGCACGATCGCCTTCGTTCGCGGCGTGATCGCGGCTTCGACCTGCGCGACGTTCATGCAGAACGAGTCGTCGCAATCGACGAACACCGGCGTCGCACCGACCTCGGCGATCGCGCCGACGGTGGCAACGAACGTGTTCGCCGCGGTGATCACCTCGTCACCCGGACCGACGCCGAGCGCGCGCAACGGTAGCTTGATCGCATCGGTTCCCGAACCCACGCCGATCGCGTGACGTACACCGATCAATTCCGCGAACTTCGCCTCGAACGCGCGCACCGGCGGCCCGAGCGTGAAGAGACCCGACTCGACCAATTCGCGGATGCCGTCGAGGATCTCGCTCGGATCGGCGAATTGCTGCCCAAGATAGGAATAGCGGACCGGCATCGGCGGTAAGGTACTGCCCATACGACTTCTTTCTACTATCGGACGCGCGCGCGAAGCGCTTTAGACGGGCGCCGCCGCTCCCTGCAGGCGATGGCGTGCCGCGCTTGCGATGTCTGACGCCGTCAGGCCGGCGCGCGTCAGAACGTGCTCCTGATTGCCGTAGTCGCGCGAGAACGCGTCGGGCAATCCGAGCCGCAGCAACGGCCGCAAGACGCCCTCGTCGGCGAGCGTCTCCGCGACGAGCGATCCCAGGCCGCCCACGCGCGTGTGCTCTTCGACCGTCACGATCAGGCGCGCCGCGGCGGCTTGGTCGCACAGCGCGGCCGCATCGAACGGCTTGATCGTGTGCGCGTGGAGCACGCCGCACGCGATGCCCTCACGCTCGAGGATGTCGGCCGCGGCCAGCGCGCGGGTCGTCGCGACGCCCGTTCCCACGAAGAGAATCTCGCCCGCCGGGCGCATCACCACGGCGCGGCCGATGGCGAACGGCGCCGCCGGATCGCTCACCACCGGATCGTCGCCCTTGGCGATCCGCACGTAGAGCGGACCCGGCACGTCGAGTGAGGCGTCCATCACCCGCTTCATCTCGGGTGCGTCGCACGGCGCGACGACCGTCATGTGCGGCAACGCGCGCAAGATGGCGAGGTCTTCGGTGGCCATGTGCGTCGGCCCGAGCGGCGCGTAGACCGTGCCGCCGCCGCTGGCGATCAGGCGCACCGGCAGGCGGTGCAGGCACAGATCGATCGCGATCTGTTCGTAGCACCGGCGGGTGAGGAACGTGGCGATCGTGTTGATGTAGGGGATGTAGCCGTCCATCGCGAGGCCGGCGGCCATGCCGATGATGGCCTGCTCCGAGACGCCCTCCATGAAGAAGCGGTCGGGAAACTCGGCCCGCATCGCATCGAGCACGCCGGCGCCGAGGTCGGAACCGACGAACACGACGCGCGGGTCGCGGCGCGCGAGCGCGTGGATGCCGTCGATCGCGACACGACGCACTTAGGGTGCCTCCGCGATCGCCCGGCGCAGCGCGTCGGCGGCCTCGGGCGAGAACGAGGCTTTGTGGTGCCAGGCCGCGTTGTGCTCGGCCTCGGGCAGGCCGCGGCCCTTCACCGTGTGCGCGATCACCACGCTCGGCCGGTCGGCGGCGAGCGGCAAGCGCGCGAAGGTCGCGCGGAGCGCCGCGACGTCGTGGCCGTCGACCTCGGTCACGGCCCAGCCGAACGCGTGCCATTTCTCGGCGAGCGGCTCCAGCGGCTGCACGTCGGCGACCGTGCCGTACGACTGCATCTTGTTGTAGTCGACCACCACCGTGAGATCGCGCAGGCCGTGCTTGGCGCCGATCATCGCGGCCTCCCAATTCGACCCCTCGCCGAGCTCGCCGTCGCCGAGAATCGCAAACGTGCGGCTGGGCCGTCCGCGCAAGCGCGAGGCGAGCGCCATGCCGACGGCGATCGGCAGCCCGTGACCGAGTGCGCCGGTCGACGCCTCGATGCCGGGGATGTGCACCTCGGGATGCCCGCCGAGCAGCGCATCCGCGCGGCACTGCCGCAGCAGCTCCTCGCGCGGGAAGAATCCCGCATCGGCGAGCACGACGTAGAGCCCGAGCGATCCGTGCCCCTTGCTGAGGATCAGGCGGTCGCGATCGGGCCACTCCGGCTCGGCCGGGCGCACGCGCAACACGTCGTCGTAGAGTACGCGAACGATCTCGACGACGGAGAGCGCGGAGCCGACGTGTCCCCGCCGGCCGCCCTCGAGCGCGTCGATGATCGCGATCCGCAGGTCGCGGGAGCGCGCGTCGAGCCGCGCCACGGTTGCCGTCGTCATCTGAGAGTTCTATCGGCAAGTCGCCGCGCGCCCTCAACCGCCGAAGGCGGCGCCCGTGATCTCGCTCCACGAACCGAAGACGCGATCGGCGCTCACCCCCGCATCGGCACCACCCGGTGCGAACAGCCAGCGTTCGACCGTGGGCGGAAACGCCGGATCGCCGAGCACTTCCACCAGGTCGTCGACGAACACGGCGACGTCGGCCGCCGCGATCGCCTCGATCTTGCGCTCGCGCGTCTCGGCGAACTCGACCGGCACGCCGGCGGCGAAGGGCTGGCGCGCGAGCCACGCGCGCGCCGCGGCACGCAGATCGACGTCCGAGCGCGCCGCGGCGGTGCTCGTCTTGTGACTGATCACGCGCAGCGGCACGCCCAGCGCGCGAGCGCGATGAAAGAACGCATCGACGCCCGGAAACGGGCGCGCGCGATCCATCCCCGGACCGTACGCGTACGCCTGCACCTCACGCCAGCGCTGCTCGCCGCCGGGCAGCGCGCGCAGCGCGTCGCGAAGCGCGGTCTTCCCGCCGGGCGGGACGTCGATGCCGAGCGTCGCCGCCGCGTGGGCGAACGCGCCGGTGTAGTCGACGATCGTGTTGTCGAGGTCGAGCCCGATCGCGCGCGGCGCGCTCACGCGAACACCGAGTCCTGATGGCTCCGCTCGACCAGGGCCGCCGCCTTCGCGAGTTGGCGCCGCAGCGTCGCCGGCCGGTCCACCGCACCGGCCGCTTCGCGCCGGGCCCATACCTCGGGCAAGAACTCGCCGAGCACGATCAACGCCCACCGCAGCCCGTAGATCGGCGCGTCGCGCTCGAAGCGCGCGCGGAAGTCCGGGTCGACGTCGTAGCACGGCGCGACCGCGTCGAAGAACTGCTCCCGGGCGGCCGGCGCGAGCGCCATGCCCGGGTGCCACACGACGTCGGCCACCAGTTTGACCGGGTCGTCCCAGCCGAAGTACTCGAAGTCGAGGAAGGCGAGGCCGCTCGCCGTTCGCAGCGCGTTGTGGAAGCCGAAGTCGGAGGGCGAGAGCGTCCGCAGGTGCGCCGGCAACGGCAACGCGCCGGTCAGCGGGGCGCGCCGCTCGACCTCCGATTCGATCTCGCGCAACAGCGGCGAGAGCTCGGGGTGCGCGGGCTCGGCATGGCGCAGGCGCAAGAGTCGCCCGCGCATCTGGCCGCCGAGGTCGTCGCGCGAGAGCACGGCCTCGCGCGCCAAGGGCAGTCCCGCGGCGCCCGGATCGTCCGTGCGATCGTTGAGCGAACACGCGAAGTCCGCCAGCGCGCCGATGTCGCCGTCACCGGGCACGCCGACCGGCACGCCGTCGATCCAGCCGTAGAGCGCGATCGCCGCGGTGGCGTCGAGCGCGATCGGCTCGGGCACGCGGCGCTCACCGCGCGACCAGAGGAACGTGAGTCCGCGGAACTCGCGATGGAATCGCTCGTAGGCGTCGTCGGGATCGTCGGGATAGCATTTGAGCGCGTAGGTACGGCCCGCGCTCCGCACGCGATAGATCCGGTTGTTGCCGCCGCCCCGCACGACGGCGAGCGGCTCGAGCGTTTCACCCGCGAGCCCACACGCGCGCGCGTAGATCTGCTCCTCGGTCACGCGATCGCAGTTCTCTCGGGCAAGGACATCCACTCCGGCGGGCGTAGGGCGACGATCATGGCGTTTTTTCACCCCGACGAAGCGCGCCTGTGCGCGACGTTTCTGGAACGCGGGTACGTCATCGCGCCGGCGGAAGATCGCGCCGCACTCGATCGCATCCGCGCGTTCGTCGCGGCGACCGCCGCCGCATTTCTCGGTCTGCCCGAACCCGGCGATCCGGCACCGTTCTTGGACGGCATCGGCAGCCACGTCGACGACGCGCGGCTCAACGATCTGCGCCTCGCCGTCATCGATGCGTTGCTCGCGGCGCCGTGGTTTCGCGACGCCTACTTCGCCTGCGGAAAGCGCCTCCTCGAGGTCCTCGTCGGCAACGAGCTCGCGATGCAGCGCGGTCTGGGCTTCTCGGTGCAACTGCCCGACGACCCGAGTTCGGTGCTGCCGCTGCACAGCGACGTGTGGTCGGAGGACTCGCCGTTCGAAGTGGTGCTGTGGATCCCGCTGGTCGACGTCGCGCGTACCAAGAGCATGTTCGCGCTGCCGCTCGATCGCGATGCGGTCTGGCGCGAACGGCTCGGTGCGTTCGCCGGGCGCACGGTCGAGGAGCTCTTCAGCGCGGTCGAAGCGGACGTCGAGTTTCTCGATATCCCCTATGGCAACGTGCTGCTCTTCACGCACACGATCATGCACGGCAACCGGATGAATCGCGAAGCGACGGCGCGCTGGTCGATGAACGTGCGGTTCAAGTCGCTCTTCACGCCGTACAGCGACAAGAAGCTCGGCGACTTCTTCACCCCGATCACGTTGCGGCCGGCGTCGCGCATCGGCATGCAGTACCGGCTGCCCGGCGGCTTCGATGTCTGAGGGCGGCTATCGCGGCTACATCGTGAGCGCGCCGGTGCGCGGCACCGCGTTTCCGCAGCGCGTGCAGAACCTCGTCGTGCGCGACTACGCGCAGCGGCGCGGGTTGACGTATCGGCTCAGCGCGACCGAATACGCGATGCCCGGCTCGGCGATGATGCTGCGCACGTTGCTCGACGAACTCGCCACGATCGACGGCATCATCCTCTTCTCCCTCTTCACGCTGCCCGCCGATCCGCGTCGCCGGCGCGCGATCTACGATCGCGTGCTCGCGGCCGGAAAGACGTTGCACGCCGCGCTCGAGGGCATGGTGTTGCGCGACGAACGCGACGTGCGCGAGTGGGACGACCTGATCGCGATCGACGCGACGCTCGCCGCGACGCCGTTCGGGGGACGATTCGAGAAAGACGCGACGCCGCTCGGCGCCGATGCCGCCGCGCAGATCGCCGCCTTCGGACTCTCGGGAGGCTAGACAGCCGTCGCGGCTTTGAGCAGCTTCACGTTGTAGTAGCGCGGATCGTCGAGCGCGTTCGGGAAGCGGCCGGCGCGATGCCAACGGCAGATGTCGCGCACGGCGTCTTCGATCGAGAAGCGCGGCACGAAGCCGAGTTCGGCCGCGATGCGATCCGAGTTCACGCGATACGAGCGCTTGTCGTCGCTCGGCGTGGTGACGATCTCGATCGGCCCGCCAGCGGGGAATTCGCGCTCGACGATCGTCTTCGCGATCGTGGCGAGGTCGGCGATCGTGCGGTTCTGATAGCCCGCGTTCCAGGTCTTGCCCGCGATGCGCGCGGCCGGTTCGAGCAGCAGGCTCTCGTAGAGATCGGTCACGTCTTCGATGTGCAGGTTCGGCCGCAGCTGCAGGCCGCCGAAGACGGTGATGCGGCGGTTGAGGATCGCGTGGTTGGTGAGGATGTTGACCGAGAGGTCGAAACGCATGCGGTTCGAGACGCCGCAGACCGTCGCCGGACGCAACACGGTGACGGTGAAGTCGGGGCTCTGTGCCGCGAGCACGATCGGCTCGCACAGCGCCTTGTACTTCGAATAGTCGGTCAACGCGAGCAGCGGGTGCTCCTCGGTCACGTCGGGCGCGTCGCTCACGCCGTAGACCGAACTCGACGAGGCGAAGACGAACCGGCGCACGCCGGCGCGCTGCGCTTCTTCGACCATCATCGGGAAGCAGTCGTAGTTGATGCTCTTCGAGAGATCGGGGTCGAGCTCGTAGCTCGGATCGTTCGACACGCACGCGAGGTGCACGACCGCATCGCAGCCGGCGAGCGCGTCGCGAACCGCGCTGCGATCGCGCACGTCGCCGACGACCTCGCGCAGCCCCTCCGCGCCGCGCAGGGTCGCGAATACGTCGCGGCCGTATTGGAAATTGTCCAGCACGGTGACGCGGTGGCCGCGCGCGAGCAGCTTGGGCACGAGCACCGCACCGACATAGCCGGCGCCGCCGGGTACGCAGACATGGCTCATGACGTTCGCCCTCCGAGGTGCGTGAACCACGACCGCGTCGCGGTCGCGATCGACTCCTGATCCCACACCGGCGCGTCGCGCCAATCGTCGATGCGCTCGAGCATCCGCGCCACGCCGTCTTCGAGTGAGGTCTGCGCGCGCCACCCGAGCGTCGCCGCGATGCGGCTCACGTCGGCGAACGTGCAATCCGGCTCGCCCGGCCGCTTGGGAATGTGCACGACCTCGCCGCCGAGCAGTTCGACGAGCCGGTTCACGCTGTAGGTACCGCCCGAACCGACGTTGAGCACGACGTCGGCGGCCGGCGCATCCATCGCCGCCGCGAACGCCGCCGCGACGTCGGCGACGTAGGTGAAATCGCGCGTCTGCATTCCGTCGCCCACGACCGTCATCGGCTTGCCGGCGAGCTTCTGCGCGAGGAAGACGCCGAACACCGCGCCGTACGTGCCGCTCGTGCGCGAACGCGGCCCGAACACGTTGAACAGCCGCAGCGAAACCGCCGGGATGCCGTACACCCGGCCCCAGTGGAGCACGATCTGTTCGCCGAGTTCTTTGGTGAGCGCGTAGGGATACTGCGGGCGGATCGCGGCGCTCTCGGGCGTGGGGAAGACATCGGGAATGCCGTAGCACGACGACGATGCGGCGTAGACGAGTTTGCGCACGCCGCTCGCGCGCACGGCTTCGCACACGCGGAACGTGCCGTGCACGTTCGCGCGATAGTAGTCGCCGGGGCGTTCGATCGAGGGCACGATGTCGGCGAGTCCGGCGAGATGGAACACGCCGTCGGCGCCCGCGAAGGCCTGCTCGAGCGCATCGCCGTCGTCGGCGACGTCGGCGCGCACCAAGCTGAACGCGGGCGACGCGAGCGCCGAGGCGAGATTCTTCTCGCGGCCGGTCGCGAAATTGTCGACCGCGACGACGCGATGACCGCGGGCGAGCAGCAGATCGACGAGGTGGCTGCCGATGAATCCGGCGCCACCCGTGACGACGTAGCGCGCCACGGTCAGACGGAGACGGCCGGTTCGGTCGCGTGCGCGCGCACGCTGATGCGCTCGTGGAGCGCGAGCGCGATCGTGTGGTTGAGGATCAGGTGGCCGTCTTCTTGCTGGCCGATGCGCGCCGCCGGTATGCATACCGCGAGATCGGCCTGCGTCGCGAGCTTGCCACCGGTATCGCCGCAGAGACCGACGGTCCATGCGCCGGCTTCGCGCGCGTAGGCGATCGCGCGCAACACGTTCGGCGAATTGCCGGAGCCCGAAAGCGCCACGACCACGTCACCCGGCGCCAGCAGCGACCGTAGCTGTTCGCTGAAGATCTCTTCGTAGGCGATGTCGTTGGCGAACGCCGTCATCGTCGGCACGTTGTCGGTGAGCGCGATCGCGCGGAAGCGCGGCTGCCCCTCGACCAGCGTGCACTTCATCAGGTCGTTCATCATGTGCGAGGCGGTCGCGGCGCTGCCGCCGTTCCCGATGACGAACGTCGTGCCGCGCCGTTCCCAGCAGAGAAACAGCACGTCGACGACGGCCCGTACCGCGTCCCGATCGATCTTGCGCACCGCCGCCTCGATTTCGTCGAGGTAGCGTCCGACCATATCCATACCTTGGGCTTATCGGCCACGGGCCGCGCCCGCCTTAGGCGGCGTCCCTACGAGATGGTGAACGTCGGGGCGAACGCCGCTTCGCCGGGCGCGCGGCGGGCGATGCGCTCGAGCGCTCGCCGGCGCATGTCGGCGAGGAACTCGCGCCCCGGAAAGGGGTGGAGGTCGGCGTACACGGCAGCGAGCGCCGCGCCGAGATCGGCGTCCTTGCCCATGCTGGGTCGATCGTAGTCGCGGAATTCGCAGGTCGCGTTCGGCACGAACACCGGCGTGTGCCGTTGCAGCAAGCGCATGTGGAATTCGTTGTCGCCGACGGCGCTGTCGTTGAGGAGCCAACCCACGTCGGCGAACACCCGCCGGTCGAAGATGCATTGGTTCATCGAGACGGGCGAGGCGACGAGCGCCTCGGGCAACGTGAGCGTTTGCGAGAAGATCGTGGCGTTGAGCCCGCGCAGCACGTCCTCACCCGCCGGCGAGCGCCGCAGATACCGCATCAGGGCCGTGGCGTGGGCCACGGCGCCGCCGCCGCGGAGCAGGGCCGCCATCAGGCGAGTGACGTGATCGGGGTAGATCCAGTCGTCGTCGGGGAGAAACATCACGTACGCCCCGCGCGATGCGTCGAAGCCGGTCTCGACCGCCGCATGGGCACCCTTGTTCGTCGCGTGATCGATCAGCCGCGCGAACGGGAAGCGCGCGACCACGTCGTCGACCGCTTCACCCGCATCGTTCACGACGACCGCCTCGATGCGCGGGTACGTCTGCGCGGCGACGGCGCCGAGCACGCGCGCGAGCAGGTCGCGCCGGTTGTACGTCGGCATGATGATGCTCACCAGCGGCAACGCGTCGCGCGCCGGAAGCGCCGGAACGCGCAAGCGCGGCGGCGCCGGCGGACGTTCGGCCACCGACGACGGCCGGCCGAGCGCCGTGACGACGGCCGCGTAGAGGTGGTACGGGAAGTGCCCGTTCCACACGTGCGCATCGCGCACGTACTCGTGCACGCCGGCGGTGAGCGGCGCGACCACGCCGTAGCCGAGCGCCGCGAACGCGACGGCGTCGGCCGGATCGTTGGGCTCGACGCAGACGACGCAGGTCGCACGCGCCAGCGCCTCGCCGACGCGCGGATCGTCGGGCGTCACCACGGTCGCGGGCATACCCGGCAACGAGCCGCCCGAGACGACGCACGTCACCTCGCCGTGCACGTCGGCCAGCGCCGAGCCGTGCAACGAGAGGTAGGACGCATCGCGGAGCGGCGCCCACACGACGATACCCGGCTGGGTGGGCGGCCGGCGCTCGACGGCCGGCACGCGGCGGTGCGGCAGGATGCGAACGACCGGCGGCGCCGGACGGCGCGTGAAGAGACTCGTCACCCACGCGTACTCCGCGTACGACCGCACCAGAATCGCATCCGCGAGCGCGTAGAATTCGTATGCCGGGCCCGACATCTCGGGACCGAGCGGAAAGAGCTTCGTGACCGGGCCGTCGTTGACGATCAGCTCGCCCGTGGAGAGCCGGTTGAGCAGCACCACGCGGAAATCCGGATCCGCTTCCTTCGCGCACACGCTCGCGGCCACGCGATAGGTGATCGCGAGCCGATTCTCCTCGAAGAGAATCATCGCGTAGAACGGTTCGCCGCGTTCGCGCCGCTGCAGCGCGGCGAGCACGGCTTGCGGCACCGTGTTCAGATCAGTGATGATCGCGTCGACGTCGTCGAGCTCGCGCGCGTAGATCTGGGCCGCGCTGCCGACGGCCGTGATCACGGCAGCACGACCGACGGTTCGAACGGCGAGACGCCGGCCGGCCGCGCGTTGATCGAGGCCAACGTGCGTTCGCGAATTTCCGCCAGCACCGGACGATTCGGGAACGGGTGGACCTCGTCGTACACGTGCTTGAGCGCGGCGCCGAGATCGGCGTTCTTGCCGAAACTGCCGCGCTCGTAGTCGCGGAATTCGCAGGTCACGTTGGGCACGAACACCGGCGTATGGTGCTGCAGGAGCCGCATGTGAAATTCGTTGTCGCTCACCGGGCTGTCGTTCAAGAACCAGCCGAGTTCATCGAACACGCGCCGATGTTGGATGCATTGGTTCACCGAGATCGTCGATGCCACCAGGGCTTCGCGCAGATCGATCGTCTTCGCGAACGTCGACATGTTGAAACCGCGCAGCGCGTCGCTTCCGTCGGCGGCACGTTTGAAATAGCGCAGCAGGGCCGCGCCGTGCGCGAAGACCGCGCCGCCGCGGAGGAGGGCGGCCATGATGCGCGCGACGTGATCCGGATAGATCCAATCGTCGTCGGGCAAGAACGCGACGTACTCGCCGACGGACGCGCGAAATCCGGTTTCCGTGGCGTGCACCGCCCCGCGGTTCTGCTCGTGGACGATGAGCCGCGCGAACGGGAAGCGCGCGACGACGGCGTCGACCGGCGCGCCGGCGTCGTTGACCACGATCGCCTCGATGCGCGGATAGGTCTGCGCGGCGACCGAGGTCAGCACGTTCGCCAACAGCTCCGGGCGATTGTAGGTCGGCATCACGATGCTCACCAGCGGCGGCGCGTCGGCGACGGCGATCGGCAGCCGCACGTCGGCGACGAGCGGCTCCGGCGGCGGCGGAATGCTCGCGACCGAGCTCGGCCGGCCGATCGCCGCCACCGCCGCGGCGTGCAGCAGTTCCACCGAAGTGCCGTCCCACACCGCAACGTCGGCGGCGTACTCGTGCGCGCCGCTCGTGAACGGCGCGACGACGCCGTAGCCGCGCCGGGCGAACGCGACGGCATCGCCGGGATCGTTCGCCTCGACGCAGACGACGCCGGTCGCGCGCGCGAGCACCTCGCCGACGCGCGGATCATCGGGCGTGAGCACCGGCAGCGTGAGGCCGGGCGGCAACGTGCCGCCCGCGGCGACGCACGTCACCTCACCGTGCACGTTCGCGAGCGCGAAGGCATGCAAGGCGATCGAGTCGGCGGGCCGGTGCGGCGCCCACACGACGATGCCCGGGCGGTCGGGAGCGGCCGCGGGCGATGCCGGCGGCAGCGTCGGCTCGACCAGCACGCGCACGAACGGCGGCGGCGTGCGTTCCTCGAAATGCTGCGCGATCCGCACGTAGTCACCGAACGAACGCACCAGCAACGCGTCGACCAGCGCGCAGAATTCGCGAATCGTCTGCACGAGCAACGGCGGGGTCGCCCACATCTCGTCGAGCGTCGTGCCGTTGACGACGAACGAACCGCGCGTGAGTTGTTGCAGCAACACGTCGCAGCGCTCGGGATCGGGCGTTACGTCGATCAAGCGCTTCGCGACGTCGTAATTCACGGCCGTGCGGCGATCGTCGAGCAGGATCATGCCGTAGAACGGCTCGGCGCGTTCGCGTCGCCGGACGGCTTCCAGAAACGCCATCCCGATCGACGCTTCATCGGTGATGACCGCGCTCACGCCGTGGAGCCCTGCCGCAAAGCGCTCGGCCGCCGCGCCGAACGCCGAGATCATCGGAGTTGGCGAACGGCACCGGTGGCGGCGATCGCCGCCTCGCGCGCGGCGGCGTCGGCACGCCGCACCGCGTCGAGCGTCAACGGCTCGGCCGGTACCTCACGCAGCGCGGCGGCGATGCATGGCGCGATGTCACCGAAGCGAATGCGACCGTCGACGAAGGCGGCGACGACGATCTCGTTCGCCGCGGAGAGCGCGGCGGGAACGGTGCCGCCCGCTCGCAGCGCGTCGTAGGCGAGGCCGAGACAGGGAAACCGCTCGAGATCCGGGCGCTCGAAGCCGAGTGCCGTCGCCGACGCCTCGGCCGCGCCGCCGAGTGCGACCAGCGCGTCGACCTCGTTGCGATCGGGCAAGCGATCGGGATAGGCGAGCGCGTAGCCGATCGGCAGCCGCATGTCGGGCGGCGCGAATTGGCCGAGCACGTTGCCGTCGGTGAAGATCGCAAAGCCGTGCGCGACGCTCGTGCGGTGGACGAGCACGTGGATCTGCTCCGCGGGCATCGCGAAGAAGCGGCTCGCTTCGATCACCTCGAGCCCCTTGTTCATGAGCGACGCCGAATCGATCGTGTTCTTCACGCCCATGTTCCACGTCGGGTGACGCAGCGCGTCGGCGACGGTGACGTTCTGCATCTCCTCGCTCGTGCGATTCCAGAACGGTCCGCCCGAGGCGGTCAACACGATGCCGGCGACGCGGTCGCGCGCTTGCCCTTCGAGGCATTGGAAGATCGCGCTGTGCTCGCTGTCGACCGGCAACAGTTTCGCGCCGCTGCGCTTGGCGTGCGCGAAGAGCAACTCGCCCGCCGCGACGACGAGCTCTTTGTTGGCGATCGCGATGTCGATGCCGGCGTCGACCGCGGCGAACACGGCGTCGAAGGCGACCGCGCCGTCGGTCGCGGCGAGCACGATGTCGGCGCCGCTCTCGACCGC
>Ga0116228_10001805_pt1 | contig 18041 bp, 18 predicted proteins | sample S1TSphfallax_2_FD_89694 | JGI IMG/M metagenome (GOLD analysis project Ga0116228, IMG submission 89694) | Host-associated microbial communities from peat moss isolated from Minnesota, USA - S1T2_Fc - Sphagnum fallax MG | ecosystem: Host-associated > Plants > Peat moss > Unclassified | place... | reverse complement strand
TGCTTTTGAATAGTTTTTGGAGATGACTGCTTTGGATTGTGTTCCTAGTTTTCTATCAACTTTTTTGAGATCTCTATTGCATTGAATTTTATGATAGAAGGTTAAGGAAGTTCATGTAAATATTAGGTAAGATGAAGTGTGAAAATGATGAAAAATACAAGAGATTACTAAGTTAATCTATAGAGGCATCACAATTTCAAGAAGGACTATGCTTGGGAATAAATTTATCTTGTGAAGATTGTATGGGTTGTTGGGGGTTTTGTTGGGGTTGGGGGTGAAAACCCATCTCTACATGAATTCCAAGATTTGTCATATGTACATCATGGTTTATTTGTCATAATTATTTGGTGATTGAACACTTGTCAAGACCTTTAGTTTTTGGAGACATGAGTGTTGGGATATTCATGAAACAAACTGATGGGACAATATGGGAATATTTTTAGGTTGAACATGTTCAATTATGTGTCTATGATGCCCACAAAAGACCATGGTAGGTCATGAGAAAATCCGAAGGGATATGATCCACATCAATTCCATGTAAAATAGAATAACTTGCATTCAACTTGGCTAAAATATATGTTGATATTTACATCAATGTTTATGTAATTGAAACTGTAAACATGATATCACCATAATGTTGATCTTGATCATGTTGTAATGAAGATGGAGGAAGTGTTGCAATTAATTTACTACCCTTCTATGTAATTTGTTGAGTCATTTGTGGTTGAGGCTCTCCATGATGATCTCAAGACGATATTTAATCTCTTTATGCTTGCAAATCTTTAGGCAGTTTTTTATGCTTTTATTGTGCCACACCCAACACCTAGGTTGCTTGCTTCGTATAATGTTCCCATCTCTAGGTATTTTGCAACATTATGCCGAGTTCGATACTCGTATTAAAATTTTGTGGGAGAAGTTACTTGGTACAAGATCTTTTGGTGGTTTTATTGGTCACCTAGTTCGTTGTCAGGCCATTTTTCTTGTTTCTTCGAGCGGGTTTGGCCTCCCTTTTGTGGTTCGAATTGTTGCCCTCACATTCTTGAGGTGTTTGGCATTAATCGCTCTTACATTTGTCATTCGTTTTCAACAAGATGATCACCTTATTTTTCTAGATGTAGTAGCACATGTTGAAATCAACACTTCCCCATTCTAAATGGCATTACGAGATGTTCGAGCCATGTTACCCCAAGGTGTTTATTTTCATGTCCCACCTTTTGAAAGCTTAGTGGTTTTGTCTTACCCCCAGTTGTAAGTTTCTTTGGTGGATTGTTTACATGAGTAAAAGTTTGTTTCACTTCTAATAGACATTCCTTTGAATATTGCACAAACACCTTTTCGTTCATGTGTAGGTCTAGGGGTAAGCATTTGGTTATTAATTCATCTTACCACACTAACATTTCATTTGTTATTAACTCATTTTCTCACACATTACATACCTGTCTTGGTTTGCCACATCCTACAATTGCCCACCTTTCACAATGTTAGTGTGATCATACCATTGACAATCTAGATATCCATTTGCTTTGATGCCATGTGGAAGTGAACATATAATAGTTCATAACACACGTTGGGATATTGTTGTAACTATTGCTTTGGAAAACGGAACACATGTTCAGAGGGAGGTTTCCCACCTTTTCCTTCAACACATCCAATGACAAATGGATATTCTTATTACTAGAAACAACTTTTGTACTTTGATGGGCATTGTCATTGTTGACCCAACTCACATAAATATGGTTTAGCAAATATTGGCAACAATAGCACATGCAACAATGATGGATGTTAAAAAAAAGACACAATCCTATGCGGAATGAACACCAAGTGATGATTTCATTTCCCTTTAATATTGAGACATATGGGTGTTTTTATTCTTGTTTTGATTCTTGTTTTGATCACTTGTGCACAAACCATAATTACACATCATCAACAATTTTTTTTAGTCCCCTCGATGTTCATTTCTCACTACCAATAGCGTGTGTTCATAACCCTACAGCATGCGCAAGCCATAACAATTCTGTAGTGGGTTGATGCATTTGGTTGGGGTTTTTCATCTCTTCCACACATCGTAACTAGTGCACCTTCATCATTAGCTGATTTGTGGTAGACGAAATTTTTTTCATCTTAAGTCTTTTTTTGTTATCGTTTGATTGTCATTTCATAGCCTTAGGTCCTACTTGCATAGGATTTTTTTTTCCTTATATTTTCTGTTGATTGTTTATTTCTATTTTTTCTTTGGGTTGTGTCTATTAGTGTTCTCATTTGCCTTGTACTTTTGATGGATGGGTTTTTGTCCTTGATTTTATATATAAGGTTTTTCTTTTTTTTCTTTTTGGTGACAAACCAACAAAACAACTTTTCACTTGACATTTTCACCAAGGAAAAAACATTGAAAATCAAGTACACAGTGTCATCGTAGTTGTTATTGTCTCAAACAAATAACTAATATTTCCATCCAACATCACATGGTCACACACACAAAATAACCATCCTAGTTCTTAGTGTCCCAAATAAGCAACCATTATTTTTCAACCATGGTCAAGATCACACATTCAAAACAACTATCATAGTAGACAACAATGACCTACCATCATCCATGAAAAAAATAATATCCTAATTTCCACAACTCACATTCACACTTTTGAATCACAAACTATCTTTGAAATGATTTATCACATATAGCTCTATCCTTTATTACAAGTATCAAAGTTTTGAAAAATAGATTCATATATCATAGCATTGAAAACAACACCACCCAATCCTCTTATTTGGACTTGTAACATTGTTAATTATATGGTCAAACATGGTGATACAATTGTTTGACAATCCCCACTGATAAACACGGGAAAATGAGACAATATAAAATGAAAAACTATTTAAATGCAAACCATGTAAGCCAATCATTATAATCAACCAATCAAAAGATCAAATTAAAATCAATTAAGCTTGTGTTCAACACTCATGTTGTGTGCCTTCATCTTGTCCTATAATAATCACCTTCAATCTTTACCTTATACACATAAAATATGCATACTTGATACCAAAAAAACAAATTTATTGATGAAATTAAAATCAAAATGTCCAAAAATGAAGTGATTTTAGAAGGTTTAATTTCGATTGCCAAAAATGCACCCAAAAAACGAATAAAAAATTGCTAGATTTCTATAGTTGGTTTTTAGAGTGTAAACATGAATATAAAAGGTTGATTAAATTTTTTTTTTTTTTACTTCATGTGGAGTTTATAACCAGATTTGGCTAAAATCTTCCTAGGGATAATATAGCCACTTAGGCTAGATTTTTAAAATCCTAAATAAAATAAAATAAAATAAAATAAAATAAAATAAAGCACTGCTTGATGTTCCAAGTTACCTATATTCATACATGGAGAGATATAAAATTTAAAAAAAAGAAAAAAAGAAAAAAAAAGAGATATACATTCTCGTATTTCTCGTGGAAGAAGATTTCGGGGTCGACGCTGCAACGACCGCACCGTCGTCAAATCCCCGTCCACGCGCTCCCCGTTCTCCCGGCCTTGAATTCGCGGCACGCTGCTAGATCGGTACGTACGACGAGGAAGTAAACGCTCGCTTCTCTGCCTGCGCTTTCTGCCGATTCCAAACACGCTGATCGCGCCGAGCTTCGCAATTGTAGCCACTATATACATATATCTACTCGCGTGTGTCTGTGTCTGCGCTTGTGTGTCTGTGTTTGTTTGATTGTGTTGTGTTTTGTAGTGTGTGCATTCGGTGATTTTACGAATTGCAGTTTGTTTGTAAGATCTTCTTGATCCTTCTTCTTTTCTCTTACCTTCCTTTCCTCCGTTTTAGACAGAACGCAAGCTGCTGCCGCTGCAAACAGCCTTGGTAGGTCATCTTGGTGTACGACAGACAGACATACTCTCTCTGGTTTGAATTTTCGTCTCCATGGTCTTGTTGCAGAATTGTGACTTTGGTCGAGAAGAAGAGGATTCCAGACATTCCTTCAAAAAATTGTGTGTGTCATTCTTAGGTCAAAATAATTGGAAGAAAAGTGCGACATAAGATTTCGGTCGGTGATTTGAGCTTTGTGCAAAGTAGCAGCAGCTTTTGGGTGGTGAAGATTTGGATTCGAGAGTGAGACTGCATTCCCAACAGAGCTGCTAGACTTGCTAAGTTTCTCTTATTTGTGGATCTGCCGCCGCATTTCTCGGTCTCTCGGATACACACTCCAAGGATTTGGGTCACCCCGTCTGGTCGCTTACTTTGTGTGCCAGGACAACAACAACAAGGGTAGCATTTGTTTTGGGTGTGCATCTCTCTGGATCCATAGCAGAAGCTGAAAATGGGTTGGTTTTTGCCATCACACATGGATCAGGGGCTCATCTTCGGGTTGCTAGGGATATGGCACATGTACAACACATTACAGCACTTCATCACAACACCCAAAGAGTTTCGAGCAAGGACGTGGTTTTTAGCTAAAGGATTACCGACAGTATTGAGGAGCATGGAGCTTTGGGTGCTCATGTTCATAGTGGTGGTGTTTGTGTGCAAGCAATTGTCCCATGCAGGCCAAGACATAGCTACTGGAATCATCCTAGCTGAGCATCTCCAGAGATTCCAGCATGTTACATTCGCTGCCTTCTTCTTGATCTATGTGGTGGTAGGGCTTGTGACAGAGCATTTTCCAACAATCCTGCCTCTTCCTCAAGGAACAGTGCATGCAACTTTTGCTTTAGGGTTCTTGATGGAACTTGTGGTTTTCCACTTGGGACATCACCCTGGAACTGATCTCGAGAGCTTTGTCCACATGCTGATGCAGCTCATTCTCGTCTGTTTGGTGACCTTCATGTTTCTGGAGATTCTATGGCCTCGCAGCATTCTGATTGCAGTTGCCAGATGCATGGCGCTGCTAATGAAAGGCACATGGTTTTTCCAGATTGGCTTGCTCATCAACGTACCTTACCACATTCCTCTTGGCTGCAGCATTGGTGAAAATGATGACTATCCACTGTGTGCAACCAAGCAAGCTGAGATGCGGGCCAAATCTCTTCAGGTTTTGATCTTTGGCTGGCAGGCAGTTGCAATTGTATTGGGGACTTTCATCAGCTACGCATGTATGCTGCATTACTCTCGTTACTTTTCCTCCAGACCAACCATCCTTATTCCTGGTGTCACAACCCCAAGGTTTAAAGACCAGCAAGTCTACTTTGTGGTGCCAGAGGTCGGTGATAAAGAGGATCATGATAGTGGTGAATCTGATGGTGGTGACCTTGATGCTGATGGTATTCCCATCAATACTGACTCTTCCACAACTATGTCAAGACGATTGAGCAGTAGAAACCATGTCCTCTCCACTGACATAGTCTAGTTGGCATTGGCTCTTTTGTCACATGGATTCAGTATAAGAAGATTTCTCTCTCTTCATGCTCACAACTGTACTGCCGCTTCATCAGAGGTGGACAATTTGTGCCAGTGATAAGAGGAGGTGGCACTGTGTTCCTGTCCAAATCTTTACTTCATGGTAAAGACACTAGGTAAGTCCTGATGTGGCTACCTACATTGGACCAGCTCACCATCACATGGGACAATTGAGTGACTCCCCTGCAATAATCTTATGATCTGACATTTCATGACCTATTGGTGAGGTGGTAGTGCACTAGGTATCAGGATTGGTTTGATGCCAAATGAGCATGCTCCAAAACATTTGTTGTGTTTGGAGAGTTGTTTGGAGTTTGTGATGGCAAGTACTTACACGATAGATCAGGAAGCTTTAAGAAAGAGTCATCATATATGGAGTCCTGCTGGTCATTAGGTACTTGAACCAACATGTTAGCAGTTTTACTAGTTCCGGTATGGAACTCTCATCTTTATATGTCAAGTTGTGCAATTCAATTTGACATTGAGGTTTTGCACTATAGCAAAGACGGATATTGCACATGAACATCTGACAGTGCAGCTCAGGGAGAGCACTGTTTGCTGTTCCTCTTGTTCACTGCAACCTCCTGTTTATTGGCTTGGCTCTGCCTCTAAGGGGAGAGACTACGGAATGATTTAGTTTTCATTTGAGACCACATATTTTAGGAATGTTCGCCAGGTGTTATTATAAACTATGAGTTGGACTGTTGGCTTCATATTCACTGAAAGTGGCATGTCATGCATCACATAATAACAAAAGCTCAAAAGTGAGGGAAAGTAGATGAGTTTGAGAGCAAGCTAAAAAGAAATACCCATTCTGAGCACCAACACAAAGAGCAGTTGCACTTGTCTTTGACACATTCTGCAAAATGAAAAAAGATCCAGAAGCTTGCCACTGAGAGTGAAGAGACAAATCCCTAAACAATATGGGATTGAGAAAAGAGAAATCACAGATTGATGTCAAACAGGCACTGTACAGGAATTGAAAATTCTTGGCAATCACAAATCCTAGCTGAGATTGTCAGATTTAAGGTCTCTTTTGAAAACTGAAACCACAAGAAATAGGACCAATCCATGCTTGATAGGAGCAACCTGTAGCACAAATGTCCTAGTTGAAGAATGCTTCAAATGAATAGAGCACAAGAAGGTGATCTCATGTGAACTTATTCCCAAACCTGCAATCAAAAGTAATTTTGTACCTTGTTTTCATGGGTATGATACTGCAAGCAGAGCGTTACATGGGTCAATCTATCTCCAGAACCATTTGATAAGAGTCATATAGGACTGACTGGCTACAAAAAAGTCTTGAACTTTATAACCCCAACACTAAAGAAGGCAATAGCCTCTTAAAAAAGCACTTTATATTACAGGCCAGTTTACGTACAGAAACTTCATGACACATTTACATGAACCAATTGCCTTAACATAGAGGAGGCAACCGTAGATTTGCATATTCACACCCTCACATATCAAATCCAGGGACTGCTGCAATCTCTAGATTCTTCAGATAACCATGATCAACTGAAAATCCTACCTGCTGCTTTTCTTGATTCTATCCATGCTCCCAGAATCAATCCACAAAAGAGAGGAGAGAGATCTAATTGGTAAATGATCTCCAAGAAGGTCAGAATTGCAGATCAACTGTTAAAAGTTGGGAATGGAGTCATGGGTAAAAATGCACACTGTGAGAAAAACTTAGTAGGATTTTCTACATTGAAATTGGAATGCTGTAGTTTGTTTGAAACAGATTGTTAGTTTGTTGCTTCAAAAAATTTCTGGCCCATTTACCTGCAGTGATCGCTATCACACAAACAACAAAGACTGCTACTTCCTTGCTTGTTCTGCACATTTTTGGTTCTGCTGAAGACCTCCATATATCTAAATGGGACTGCACCAACCACTGCAGAGCATTCCCATGTCTAAAAACTAAAACCCCTCAAGAGAGCAACTACAGTCTCCAGATTTGAAACATTGAGCATTCAGGACCAAACATTGCTGCTTACACAGCATCATTCAGGCTGGGCTGCACACTAAAGTACTGTTCCATTCCATCTGGATTGCTGCAGGAAGGAGGATAACTCATCGGCAACATGTGCCAAACATTCTTCATGACCTCATAGGCAACTATAGGCCTCCTGAAATTGCTGATGAAGTAGATTGAGTCACATATCCGCATGCAATTTACACGTGATGGAAAACCGGGAGTATCAAGATTGAAGTCTGCAAACAGTTGAGAAGGCATTTCAGCAACAATCTCCCATCCCATCGTCCAAAGTTTCAGTCGCCAAAGCCTGATGCCAACTCCTCTGATCAATCCAGCCATCAAGATGCGCCCCTTGTGTTCCACGAGACACGGAGATTGCAGATCCCGGCTTGGTAAAGGAGCTGATGGTGTGTGCCACTCACGATGGTGAATGTCATATGCCCTTACAAACATCCCTCCACGAAGAGGACCACCCTCTACCAAAAAGTACAGTAATCCTTCACAAACAGTGCTTTGCATGCTCTTAAAGCTTAGAAAGCTCACAGGGCAGCGACCAATAACAGTCCAGGTTGAATTTCTGGAATCATACTGCACAATCGGTCCTCTATCTGGCCATACTGTGATGATTTTGTAGCAAAAATTCTGTCGGTCATGCAGCATACCCATGATGGGCTGTCCAATTTGAGGACATTCTGGAGGCAGCGGAGGCAAACAGCGCCATGATTTTGTCAAGAGGTTGCATACCAGAAGCTGGCGCAATGTACAATTGCTGTCTTGTGCAGCATATTTACCAAGAATGCAAACCAGTCCTCCTGCTGCTGCAGTCACAGCACGCTCCATCATGTTGTAAAGAGTACTGAGAGGAGAGTCCACCAGAGGCAGCAAGTGCCATTTGCTGGAGATTGGGTTGTACATCATGGCCTCACAAGTTGAGACCACAAACACAAGAACATGATCTTCCCCATAACAGAATCTGCAGTCATATCGCTGTAGGAAGCTTGGAGATGACAAGAGGGAGTGCCATTGCTTGCACACTGCTCGCATGCGGGACAAGCTGTGGCTGGGCAAGCAGAGCAGGACTTTGTCGAGAATGTCATCTGGCAATCCACTCCATACTACTACTGCTTCTTCATCATCCATGATGTGCACACAAGCAAGCTCCTTCTTCTTCTACATCCTTTTGAACACAAACAATGAGGCCTGATGTGCATGCAGAGGCACATCTAGAAGTACCCTTGATGCCACAAGAGCATGGCTGAACACACAGAGAACACTTTCTGGCTACCTCTATACTTCCGGAAGAAAGAAATGCATTCCGGCTACCAATTCTTCGTAAACAAACCCTGTACAAAGATATGCAAAGCAGCTTTCTTACATCACGAGCAAATCCATGGAAAAGATCCCTTCTCAACCAGCAATTCCAGTACAATCTTTCTTTGCGCATGCTCTGTTACTCTGTAATCACAATATTTTCTTCACCGGAACAGGCACTGACTTGCTTCAGACTAGAAGAGAAAATTCACCAAAAGAAATCTCCATGGAGATGATCCAAGAAAAAAAACAACAGTTTGCCGGCGGAAGAAGAAACAATCAGGTACGTACCTATAAAGAAGCAATTGCAAACAAGCTCTAACATACGTCGAGCAGCAACGCGGAAAGGAGCAGGAGGAGGGCGTATTCTTTATCGGTTGCCACTCTTTGTCTTCGAATACCAGCAAGTTCACCAAAATCGCGCAACAACGGTACGCTGGAAGAAGAAGTGGAAAAAAAGAAGAAGAATCGCGCATCAAACTCTCTCCGCGACCATCACCAGAGAAGAGGAGACAAAACATCGCTAAGAAAAACAAAAGAGGGATAGAGGGAGAGACAGATAGTGCGCGGGACAAAGCAGGCGTTTGTCCTATTCGTTCGTGGGCGAACAACAAGCGCGCGCGGGGCGGGAGAGCAGGCGACGAACGAGGGTTTCGTCGGTTTCTTCTTTCGTCTTCTTTCGTCATCTTCTTCCATTCGGCCAAGAGTTCTGTCCTCGTCTGATGTTCAACACGTGTGCATCAGCAAGCCTCATTGCCTTTTCCTTGGCAAAGAATTTTAAGGGAGAAAAAAAGCTCTGAGGGGGTTTAATATGTCCGTCTGTTGTCATGCTCAGCTTCAGTTCTCATGTGCATGATGATGAGCTTGGGAAGTTTAGAAGGAGAAGTCTTGTGCAATACGAAGACAGAAATATACACTTGAAGCAAGTAGCTGCTCCTATTGCAGTTCTTGGCATTCAGCAAATGCCAAAATCTGTTGACCCATATGGGTCAGGGGGGCTCCTTGTTATTCCAGACTTCTGCATTTGATGCTTGGACATCCTCTTTGTCAATTGCCAAAATGCAAAATAGATTCTTTAGACCTAATGGGTTTGCCTTGAAAATTTCCGTGGATTATCATCAGATACTTACCTACACCCACTGTCAGAAGTTGATGAATAAGTAGTCATGGGTAGTCATGGCAGCTGAGCTGATGAAGTCAATGGGTTAGCCATGGCAGCAGCTAGCTTGTCATTGCTATTCCTGATGAAGATGATAGTCAATTCTTTGTGAGCAACTCTCATAAGGTTTCGTTATGACTGCATGCATGTTACCTTCAAATTTGTTGTTGTGGATGGTGATCTCTCTGCAATTTCAGAGATAGTTCTGTCATACAATCTGACACTGCTCCTGCAGGTTGGCAACTGAGTTTAGAGGTCAAAGAATGTGGAGTATGCTGCATGGATCATCAGTAAGGCACTTTTGATATTGTCAGGATCAACATGAAATGGGTGGGGAACGAGGGATTTCTTTCTTAGAGAAGTTGCCATGGTCAATATCACATATGCATGCTCAGCCCAGAGAAAAGCTCAGAGTAACAATTCAACAGCTTCTTCTTACCTATCTAGAGCTTCTTCGCTTATAAAGTCCAGGACCATCAAGCTAAAGCTCAAGCTCCAGATAAATGCTCCAGATGTATATTGCAGCTGATGCAAGAACTGGCTTGATTTGGTTGGGGGAGCATATGAGCCTTCTCAGTTGCCTCAAGTGGTGATGATCCATCATCATCTGCAGATCTCCGTGTCGTTATCACCATCACGGAGCTTGGTTTCCTTTCACCTTCTGCAGACAGCATCCATACCTGCTGCTGCCTCGTTTCCCTCTTGTGTCTGTTGGACTTCATGTTTCAGTTTTCTACAAGTTACATTCCTCTGCTTTGATCTGTCAATTGCAGTAACTGGTTGTTAATAGACTCGCCTTTGACAACAGCTCAAATTCCAGAGAGACGTTGATATCCAGGACGAGGAGGAAGAGGTCCTTGAGCTGTTGTTGCAACCTCATTGAAATCCTACTGCTGTAACCCACCCATTACCCCAGTTTGCAAGCCCAGTCCCTGCAGCATTATTCACCCACCTTGCTTGATTGCGTACTTACTGGCTTGCTTGTTCTCCTTCTACTGCCAGTCAATTACACACGCCTCCTTCTGAACCCCCCCATCCATTCCTTCTTCCTCTTAAGAACTCGTCAACAAATAGATCGCTTTCTCTCTTGTCCTGCAACAAATGACGACACAGAAAAATGTGTTCATCGTCTTCACACAACGTCTGCACGAAATTTACCAATGATGGGGAAGAGCGTGACAACGGCGCCCTGTAAGTCGCTCGCGCATGCCATAGCGCTCAATCTTCTACTGCATATTTTGTCGCCTTGTTCTCGGGAAGTGGGTTCTAGGGTTGCTGCGTAAGGACAGCGTGATTAGGGTTAGGGTTTAGAGCTCTAGGGTTTGGAGGTTTAGGGGTTGGTGTTTGGGCAATTGTGCGGGGTACGTGCTGCTTGTATTCTCTTCGTGTTCCAGAGAACTTGGAGAGTTTTCTAGTGATGGCGCGGACGAAGAAAAAAGCACATGGCGGCAAGAAATCGAAGGTAGTTATACCTATTTGATGCTCATTTTGTCTCGTTGTGGAAGAATTCGCCTTGTGTGAGGCCTGGTTTGCGTTCTGGCAACTTTCTCTTTGGAAGGCAGGCTCTTGTTGATTGAAGATCACGTTTTTTGCTTGTGCTTTCACCACACTGTTTCCTTTGGCTGTTTTTTTTTGTTTTTTTTCCCAGAAGAAACAAACTAGCAGAGGTTTGAAACTTGCTGCAAAGTTTGCTGTCTTTGTAGCCCTTCACTTCCTGTGTTTTTTTCGAGCTGCTGTTAGTCTCTTTTTTTTCCTTTCGTTCCGGAAGGAAATGGTTCCGGAAGACTGCATTTTAGTAGTGGCAACAAAACTTACGAAGAATGTGTTGGGGGGGATGATGACCAGGCCACCCGGAACGATGTCATGCAAGTGGGAGAAGCGTCGAATGCCATTCAGCAGCCTCAGCAGCCAACTAAGGTTCACTTTGTGTCCTCTTTAAACGCTCCCCTTTGTAAAGGCATTGGAAAACCCTGAAGCCTCTCTCTCTCTCTCCTGTGTGCATCATATGCTTGCAACCCCATTTAGCTTTTGGTTGCTGATAAATGTGCAAAGAATTGTAATGTATGTGGCCGGGGATGTCATGTAGCATTCTCAATCTTTTTGTAGAATTCTCAATGTTGGTGTCCAGATTTGAAGGTCTTGAAGGATGATAGATAAGAGTGTTGAAAAGGAGGTGTATGAGCACAGGTGTGGCAGCCAGGTGTGGATGGAATGGAAGATGGGGAGGAGCTTCAGTTTGATCCAACAGCATATGATTGCCTGCATGCTTTCCATCTTGGTTGGCCTTGCCTTAGGTGCGAGCATTTTTCCTTCCCTGGTTTGGAAGGGCTAATGTAAAATCTTCTGAATGCTGCACAGGATACTAGGTATCTGGTTGAACTTGTTGGTGTTGAAATTCAGCCCTCAGATGGATGACCAGGGCATATCCTAATTGTGTGACTTATGTGCATGGATCCAGCTTTGACGTAATGCGAGATTCACAAGGAGTCTTGCGCACAGATTTTCCCCATTCTCTTTTCTGTGTTTCCGGCACACAGGTGGGTTTGTTCACACCTTAGGTGTAGACTTGGAAAGTGTTCTGCACTCAATGGTGTTTGATGCTTCCATACTATCAAAGGGCCATCTTGAGGTGCTTTGCTCTGTCAAAAGCTTCACAAGTGTAGGTGACCCATGGTAGTACCCAACCACAGGATGCTTTTTGTAGTGTATTGCAATAGAATCCGGACCACCTTGACACCCAACAGGGCACATAACCAATTACTAGGACATCACACTAATGGTCCCCTGTCATGGCCCACATATCTTTTGCAGTGTGAATGGCACGTTGTGTGGTCTGTCTTTAACAAGTTCAAGAACAATGACACTGCAAGTAGTAATGTTTTGTTGTGCAGGCAGATCAGCCGGCGAATAATGCAGTTGCTGTGGTGCGACTTGCTAATATAACAGGGCAGCGGCGTAAACCAAAGACACCATCTGCTATGGAGGAGGATGAGAGTGAAAGTGAAAGTGAGAGTGAGAGTGATGAGGAAGAAGATGAGAGCATGGGGACTGAACCCAACCAAGTGTCTCAATCCAAGCACCCTGTATTGCAGGTAGCATTCACTCCCCTGTAAGCAGGACCAAAAACACCTATACCAGTGAGGCAACGACATACCACTGCAGGTGTGTTAAATAGTTTCCATGGACTGATGAACAGTAAACACTTTTGTTTACTATTGTAATTTATGCAGGTTCGTTTTGTGGCACATCAAGGGTGTGTGAATAGAGTGCGGGCCATGATGCAACAACCCCACATTGTGGCAACTTGGGGGGACTCCGGCTATGTCCAAGTAATAATCCCATTTTCCCAACAAACCCTGCTCACACACCACCCTGTTGACTGCTGAGGTTTGAGAGCATTGGGATAGAAGAAGTTATGGTGAATTGATATGCATGGAAATGTGATGAGCAGGTGTGGGATATGGCAGCACACATCCGATCAATGTCTGGAGGTATTCCAGATGGTCCAGGTCTTCGCACAACTGTCCGTCAGGCTCCTCTCCAAATTTTCACAGGCCATAAGGATGAAGGCTTTGCTCTTGATTGGAGCCCTATAACTGCTGGTCGTCTCCTTTCTGGTCAGCCCTTCTCGTTCAATTTTAAAGGGCCCAACAGATTGTGGTTGTTGACTCAACAGTTTCTTGATTGCTCCTGGCACTTCTATCTTCCCTATTTTACCATTTGGGTCAGTGGGCATCACAATCATGTTCTTGTTTGCTATAGGGGATTGCAGGAATGCAATTCATTTATGGGAACCTACAACCGGTGGCAAATGGATAGTTGATAAGAAGCCCTTTCAGGGTCATTCTGCCAGCGTTGAGGATTTGCAGGTATTTCTTGGTAGCTGTCAATTGGCAGCAATTGAACTTACATTGTGCAGAAACAAATAAAAACAATTATATCAGATTATGTGACTTTGGTACTTTCATGTAATTGAATTTTGTTCTCTATGAATCTTCTTTGCTGACAGCAAGGTAGTTGAGTATGTGCTGATTTATGAATCTTTTCTGCTTCAAATGCAGTGGAGTCCTACAGAAGCAGATGTATTTGCATCGTGTTCTGTGGATGGGACCCTCCGGATATGGGACACACGGCATCGGGAGCAATCAGCCATCTCCATAAAAGCCCATGATGCAGATATTAATGTCATTTCTTGGAACAGGTAGAGCTGATTTTCCTTTCAATCTGATCTTTGGTAACTCTTCTGCAGTTGATACTTTCCAAGTGTATCAACTTCCTTTGTTGTGAGAGTAATGACTGTGAACATCTTTGCAATCATATGTTCTACAGAAGTACGTCATAGTTCATACTCTTTAGCAGTATATGGAATGCCCATGTGGTAGTTGCATCTCCAGCTTTACTTACTGCATTTGATGGCATGAAATTGCAGGTTAGCAAGCTGTATGATTGCATCAGGTTGTGATGATGGAACTTTCCGGATTTGGGATCTAAGGTCACTCAAGGTGTGTTACTGTCTGAGCTTCAGGAGCTTCAGTCTCTTCCATTCATTTGAATGAAAAAAGGAGATTTTGGACAATTGAGCCTGAGATGTTATTGGCAATGTTTTGAATTGCAGGAGGATGCATTTGTAGCTCATTTCAAGTACCATAAGGGTGCAATAACATCCATAGAATGGAGCCCACATGAAGCATCCACCCTTTCTGTAACATCTGCTGATCACCAACTGACGTATGAACTCTTCACCCCTGTAAATTATTGTGAACTTCCACAACTGCCTAGGGTACACTTAATGTATGTGCGTTCTTGCATTTTACAATCTCCTACTGTTTAGTGTTGTCATTTGTTGACCACTTTGTCTTCACATTTAACACCTTAACTTCAGCTCGGGCTGTAATGAAAGATCAAAGCAGTTTTGAGGTAAATAACAGGTAGACTCCAGAAGCCCTGGCTGGTTTTAAGATTCACTGTTTAGGCAACACAGGATTTGGGATCTGTCATTGGAACGGGACGCTGAAGAGGAGGCAGAGTACCAAGCCTTCCTCAAACAACAACAAGCTGAGGCCCCTGCTGACTTGCCTCCCCAACTCCTATTTGTCCACCAGGCAAGAACAAACTCCCCCATTTTATGTTGACAGGACTACGAAGAGGAGTCTTCTGCTAGCATACCAGTTTGGGGATCGTGAATTATGAGTTCAAACTTGGCTTGGCAAAACATGTACTACAAAACCATTCATTGTGAATCAATGAGAAGATGAATAATCATAGTTGGGACATGGGTTCACTGGCTGTGCCTTGCAGGGACAAAAGGATTTGAAAGAAGTCCATTGGCATCCACAAATTAAAGACTTGTTGATTTCAACTGCTGCAGATGGTTTTAACATATTACGACCATCAAATCTTGAAAACTTGCCAGGGGCCTAAGGTTTGAGGCCTACGTAATAGTACTCATCATGCTTGGATTGTGTTTTGCATTCAGAGATGCAAACTTTTGTGAATGCCTTGTTTTTGTAAGCTGAATGTTATCCTTTTGTAAAGTGATGGTTGTCATCATAATTGTGTCAGATGCCAGCCTGATCTCCTTCACTGCTGTACGAAAGAGCTCTGTGGAAATCAAGCAAGGATGAATATACTCCTCACTAGGACTACACCCAATGTCCCGTGTCAGGTTTTATGATGGTTGTATGTTGTCCTAGGACTGCTTATCTTCAGATCTCATCACAACAGTCTGAGGATCTGGTTTCTTATTTGTTCCTGGAACTTCTCTTTTTTAGTCCGGATTTGGATTGTCAAGGGGGCAGTCATGTGCTCCTTCGAAAGAGATATACTGAAACGGAAACTTGCAATCCCTGAATGGAATTTCTACCTTGAACAGCATGAAGATTTGATTCAAAATAAGTGCAGATAACTGTAGCAATGTGTTCAAACCAGAACTTTGGTCACAGGGCCCCCCCATGAGAAAGCAGCTCAGCTTTCCCCAGTGTTGCCCGAAACCCACAATTTGTGGACATATAGACAGTAGTGGATCAGTGTGCATGTAGCTGTCAATGTAGAGGTCTATATCCAATCCTTGTATGCAATATGCAGTGAGATATATGCATTATGTGTGTAGGCTTGGCAACATGCATTTGGATGTGTCTTTCCTATAGGGAGGACCTGTGTTGGACACCTGCACTGTTTGTGGAGGCTTGGCAACACGTGTGGATGTCCAATCTCTGCATGTACTGCTCGTATTGGACAACTCTGTTGTAGGCTTGACAGCCTCATGCTGAGCAGTGGGTAGCTGTAGAGAGTCAGATAATTGAAAAGGTCAATGAAAATACCCTGTAATTTATGTTGTCTTCGAAATTGTTCCTGTTAAAAGCCCCCTTTTATTTGTGCTTGTACACTTAGCAAGTGATTCACCTTTGAGCAGTAGCAGTGAAAGAGATTCTGTGCAGCAGAAACAAGGCAAAGAATGGTGGTAGCTGATCTGGGTGCAAGGACTATGATGTGACCTGGTTCAACTCACACTACAAGTGAGGTAAGCTGTTGGATGTTATACTCCCACCCACTTATGACAGCTACCAGAATTGCATTGCAGCTCAACATGCATGTTGCTGGTCCAGGTGCAAACCAATAGACCAAATCCCCAAAACCAGTTTCTGGAAAGAAGTGAAGAGTTGGTGGTACATGCCAACTGAAACTTCTACACAAAGATAAACGGTAGGAGATGCTTGTTGTGTAGACAAGTTTTTTTTTTGTCTTCTAGGTACAGTGTTAGCTGGCATATTACAAACTGTTTTACTGCTTATCTTCAATGACAAGTAGCTAGCTCTGAATGTGTGATGGCAGGCATTACCAAGCAAAATGATCAAGGCAGGCCAGTACAGCAGGAAGTTATGAAACATAATTTTACTGCCATATGGGCTTTGCCCTGTGTGTGGGCATTAGGCAAAACAGAATGCTCACCCGCAAGGTCATCAGAACATTTGGACTGCTATTGATCAAATGAGAATGCTCAAAGGATCAACCAAGCAACCTTCTATAAAACTCCCAGCCATTTCATGAAAACTGCTGGTTCAGTCCTTGAGGAAAAAACCAGAACTGGAGGTTCTTTGATTCCAAAATTTTCAAAAAACTGGAACAACTGGAGGTAGTAAAGAAAAATCAAAATAACAGCCCAACACCGGTAAGTATCTATACCAGGCAAGGTGGGACAGTGGGTTCTGCCATAGTATGCATGGAGTGCAACACACTTTTGGCTGTGGGTTTGTCGAACCTTTCATGATGCAGCTTCTGGTTGGTGATACTATGCCAGAGTGGTCAGCTAGTCCAGGAAAAGTATTGAAGAAAAGTTCCATTCCTTGCAGAAAGTGAGAGAACCATCAACTAATGATCATCAAATATCCAACAGTAAGTCTGCTACAAAGCCATATGCAACTTATATTGCTCATCAACATATTGCGCATCCCACAACATGTAGAATTGCAAAAATATATCTTTTAAAGTGTCTGTTCTGATGGTACATTTTATGCAAGATGGACAACTCAACAAGGTGGAAACACTGTTAGAAAACTGTAAAAAACTGTTGCTGTTTTGCCTTTGTCACTTAGGGCAATTGTGAAGCAGAATTTTGCTCAGTTTTGAATCTTGTTGACCAATATTTTCATCTTGTGTTTATGGAAACCCGAGATGAATTCAATGGAACAAGTTGCAGCACAAACATAAGATGAAAATCTTGTTGAACTCATTCCATATGGAAGGAAGGGTCTTAACATTATGACTACTCATCTTACATGTGTGACATGTAAGATGAGGTAAAAAATCTCCATTAATGGCCACCATCCATCTTGCATGTGTTATACAATATACAGTAGCATATAGCAAAAGACAAAATGCACCCATCACAAACTGAATTTGTGCCTTGGAAGGTAGAATCAACCAGTTCTCATTGGTATCTACTAGTGTAGTACATTGGATGCAATACCTCATCACCTTTGTAATATTCTAGTTTGCCCATAATGAAAAATGAAGAAATTGCAACCTGCCTAACTTCTTGCTTAACTAGTACTTACTTACATAATGATCTCACCTATTATGGCAACAACCCACGCAAGAAAAACCTTGATTTTAGCCACAATGAGCATGGTTGCAAGCCACTTCCTTACTTGCCATGTTACCACCTTCTTGGAATCATGGCTTTGGAATATGGGGGGGG
>Ga0116228_10001804_pt1 | contig 18044 bp, 13 predicted proteins | sample S1TSphfallax_2_FD_89694 | JGI IMG/M metagenome (GOLD analysis project Ga0116228, IMG submission 89694) | Host-associated microbial communities from peat moss isolated from Minnesota, USA - S1T2_Fc - Sphagnum fallax MG | ecosystem: Host-associated > Plants > Peat moss > Unclassified | place... | reverse complement strand
CGGGAGTTATGAGCTCCCAAAGTCCCGGGACTCCAACTCGGACAGTTTCGGGACAATTTCGGGACTCCAACCGGGACAGTTTCAGGACAATTTTGGGACTCCAACCGGGACAATTTCGGGACAATTTCGGGACTCCAACCGGGACAGTTTCGGGACAATTTCGGGACTCCAACCGGGACAATTTCGGGACAATTTCGGGACTCCAACCAGGACAGTTTCGGGACAATTTCGGGACTTCAACTTGGGAGTCCTGAGAAAAAGAGCCATTTGGATGTAGTCCCCGTGGAGTGGCGTAGAGAATACTATATGGGGGAAGGTGGTGGCTTCCCCCGAATTCGGGCCGTGGTGAGTCTTGTGTGTCAAAGTGCTCGTGGCTTGTCCCAACACCCAAGGGTGTCCCGAATGTGAACTAACCCTCTCGTGGTTGGTTCTTGGTTGGAGATTCAAGCTTGATCTTCTAGTCCCTCTTCCTAGTCTAATCCCGGGACTTCTAGCACGCCCCTCTACCCCTCTTTAGTGCTAGAAGTCGGGAGCGCCCTCCAAGTTCCATAATTCTACAATTCAACACACTTGGACCCTCAAGTGGGTTCAACGAGGAACTTAGGAGTGCGTCATTTTGGCCTTGAAAACATAGGCTCAAGTGATTTATTTTGCCAATACCTAAAGGAACACAAATAAAGACTTGCACCTCCTATCCAAAATTTTGTGGCACATTTTAACATCAAATCATTTGAGGTAGTGTCAAATTAAATTCTCCCTTCTTCCATAATTGTCATTATCATAAGACTCATCAACATTAGTAGTAGTCTTGAGACTACCTATGATGCTACTTTCTACATAACCAACAAAGGTTAATGACCAGCACTCAATGGCATAACTTTGTTATGGTAGCCTTGTCATGTGTCAACTTGCAACTCCATGTATGATCAACAATGTTTTCATGATTTGATGCTAACGAATGTTTTGGTGCATTGTCTGTTACAAAGATTTCAAGTGTTTGGGTTAATGCTAGCCTTTCCAAAAGAAACATTCTATAATGCATGACACGTTCACTAACCTGTTCAAAGTGATTTATTTTCTTCTCCACCAATCTATGTAGTTTTTTTTTTAATCCTAATCAATTATTAAAGACACACCCTCCTCCCACTTACTCATCAGGTTTTGTTTCAAGGCTCATGTGTCATGCACTCCCAAGATTGAATAAACCATGTATGGATTGGTTGGACAAAATATGTTGAAGTGGGGCTTGATATGTAGCCAAATCTTGTTATGTTCGTGGCTTTGATGTAAGGAGATCATGATAATTGTGTTTCCTAAAGGGATCACAAGTTTAATCTGCATATCCTTTGAAGTTTTTACAAATGTGCAAAATGGACATTGATGGACTATTGAAGTTCTTGCAAATGTGGAAAATGGACATTGATAGATTATTGAAGTTCTTGTAGGTGTGGGAAATGAACATCAATGGATGTTGAACTTTTTGCAGATGTGCAAAATGGACATTGATGGACAATTGAATGTAATATTAGATATAGATGGACTATCTAAGACTATGAATCCATTTGATCAATTTAGTGTTATGTATGGGTGGACCTAGTCTACATTTTCTTCTAATATTAATTAAAATAGTTTGAACACATTGTGTCAACTATCTAATTTTTATATATGTTGTTTCCAATTTAGTCATTAGCATTAAGCTACATGCTTTTGACTATTAACATTAGTAGTGTAACACTTGTGATATTAAGTTTAATTGTGAATTATGTAATGAAAATAATCAATGATCAACACCATGATCCAATGCAATACATTAACACATAGTTGCAAATGCATTCACTTTTTCAAGTTGACAATAAAGGATATTGTTTCCAACTTTATAAGCTTCCAACTCTCATTGTCATTGCAAACATTTTAAAAGACCAAAGCTTCTAGCTGTCACTATTAACTATCATTATTACATACCCAAAGTAAGGTGCACAAGTGATAAAAAATGCAAATTCTTCTAATGATTTATATATTTACATGTCTTCATTGTTTTACCAATTTCATTTGACATAATTTCATATTGAATTTCTTTGTATTGCAAATATCAACCAAACCTTCATGAATTGAAATACAACAAAAAAAGAAGAGGTGGGGGCGAAAAAGCAAGTAGTGGACATGTACTGGTGAGTGTGAAGGACTTGATGGTCTGCATGGAAGATACAAGGATGCATATCAAGTTTACATTGCCTAACATGTTACCAAGGTAGAAAATAAATGACATTGGCACAATGCAACTTTAATGATCAACTATATTGACTTCAACAATTTCAATTGTAGCACCTTTAGCTATGTGGACACTAATTGCAAAACAAAGAAAGGGCATGGTCAACACTATCATTTAAGAAAATTGAAGCCCAATTTATGTTTGCATTGATCCATTTGTAGAACAATACATGTTCAGCACAAACATTGAAACTCGTTAAACACCAAAAAATCTTTCAAGGGGATTTTAAATGGGAAAAAAATATGAAACAAAAATACCAACTTGGAAAATCCACTTGTTCAGGATGATTACAAGAAAATTGAAACCCCACCAAATTGTACAATGAAATGCAAACTATAAATAACTGACAGTCATTTCTTTTGAAAGGTTTTTGGATCTCCATAGTTCACATTACCTTAATAGCTTCCATGGCATAAATTCCACTTGAAAAATGTTGCAAAGGAACACCCAATTATAGGTTCTAAGACCTAGGCACATGTGCATACATAATGGTATTTTTCTTGTCCTCTCTACACATCAAACCACTCCACCTTATAAATTCCCACTGAAAGCAATGATAGTACATAGCACTTGAAGAACTAAAAATAAAAATAATTCAAGGATTTGATAGCAACAAGGAAGCCTTGAATTGGTATTAGTAAACTAATAATTCAATTTATATTTAAAGAACATAAAAGAAATGTATATAAACACTTTCATAGGATCATAATCACTTGAGTTTGCAGTAAAGGGTGTGAATCCACAAATTATGTGTTTGAAGAAGCATAAGCAAGTCATAATTCAAATAATCTACACCAACACCTGGACATCATACCACACGCTTTTAGTTACTAAAAATCCATACATTGCATAGTTAATTTTGGACAATTCAACCCTAGCATGGGATTGAGAAAGACAAATAAATAATGTAAAAGAAATTGAACATAAACAATTGAACACAACATCTTTTATCAAGTTCATGTTCATGCCAAGCTTGTTGAAATTGCGGTTCCTCCTCATTTCAACTCTTCTATATATATAAAAAACCTAATAGAATGCAAAATTGCAAATTTTGCCCATGAATTTAAAAAAAGAGCTTGAGTCATCAAGGTAAACAAAATATAATGTCATGAAACAAAGTCCAAATGTTGTGTCTAATTGTCCATACATTATAGACCAAAATTAAAATGTTGTTTACAACAAACATTCATCTAACTGTAGTTACAAAACAAGGTCATAGTTTATAAGCAAAAACATCTACACAAGAACATAAATTGTCACCCAATATTACTACAAGGATGTTAAAGCCTTAGCTTGCCTATTGTTCTTTGTAGTCAATGCCTATCGAATGTTTGTTGCATCATTAACCTTCTCTACAATTAGCCTTTTTTTTTCTTACCTTTTTTTGAAGGTGATGAACCTTTTACACTATGGGCATTCTTACCACTATTGCCAAGGGTCTTTGCTTTCTTAGCAACAAGCATTTCAAGCTCCCCCTATTCATCATGGTCTTTTGCAAGTTCATCATCAATGTGTTTTAATCTTGCATAATTCAAATTATGATCTTTAATAGCAACATCGAGATTTTCCAGCTTGCTTGGACTTGAACATTTCAACTCCATGTTGTTGTCAACAATTGTCACCCTTGTTGGTTTAGAAATCAGAGGCTAAATTGTTAAAGCTTTTGACTTCTTGGGAGTTGAAACTTCTACAAGCTCATTGTCATCTACAGATTTGGAATTCACATGGAAATTATCGATGCTTGGAGTGATATTGTGATAACAATTTGCCATACTTGGAGTTAGTTGAACTTTTGAAAAGGACGTTGATGCCCTTTTTGGTTGTTTCATGAAATGAGTTTCTACAATACATCAAAGGCTAATTCAATCATTGCAATGGTTAGAATATCATGTACAACCATCTAAACAACTTCTAATCAAACAGTAACTTTAAAGAACTTCAATGCACACCAAATGGTAATCATTTTTTCTTTAGGACTTTTATGTAGAAAAGTTGTGAACAATCTAAAGTTGTAAACAAATATAGCAATGTTAGGGACATCTACTGACATTTATTAATTATTGGGGACTTTTATAAACAAAAATTATGTAGTTTCAATGGAATTTTATGGATGCACATGGTTAACACCAAGGACTAACATGAATTAATCAAAAGAATTATAGATGCATAAGGCCAACTTTAAGGACTCATATGAATTATTATTGAAAAAAATCCATTTTCTGAAGTTTTACAACTAAAATGGATGATTTGGGAAAACACATATATCACCAAGAATTTCACACATGTTTGATGTACTTACTATTGCACAAACAACCAATATTGAAATGTTTATGGAAAAAACTTTACCTTTAGGAGAAAATTTGACCTTTGGTGGGAATTTTGGTTTTGAACTAGAAGCTTTGAAACCAATGTCAGAAATTTGAAAAGTCCCAAGTTTCCCAATTCCTGCAAAACTCCACCACATCTCATGCATTTCCTTTTCACACCTTGCCTTTATGCACTTTGAACAAGAATTAAAATGAATAGTTGCATGCCAACAATGATAAAAATGCTTGTAAGAAGCTAGTTTGCATGCCCACATAGGAGCAAATCCAAGCCCACAATAAGGGCAACACCCAACCATGAAACATTCTTGAAACCCAACAACATTTTTCTCAACCAAATTAGTAAATAATGGCATACATACATTTTTTCAACCTAAACATTTTTGATTGAGGAAAAGAAGGACCTTGCACCATCTTAGTTCCTTTTTGTAACAATGATTTTTTGTTATAAAGTAAACAATTTACTACCAATCTTGTATTCTTTAACCCCATCATCCGCAAGAATTTGAAACACATTAACCAAAACCTTATGGGAATCAATTTGCTTCTGCAAAGCCTCCTGTGATTCATATATTGCCTTAGTAAAGGCCTCTAACCCCTCTAACTTTGAGATCAACAATGAAAACTTGTCCTTCCCAGCCACAAGGTTGTTCATAAACCCTTTCATCATGCCCTAGTCTTTCATGCTCATGGTCTTGATTTCTTCTTTTGTTTGCATATTCAAACATTCATTCTCTTCAAGACCAGTCGCCAACTTGTTTGAAAACTCCAAGTAACACAACAATTCATTAAGCACCACTTCTATGCAAATGCTACTTGGATGTTGGTCTCCTTCTTGCTCACATGTTGGCTCTACGTCAACCTCGTCATCACTCAACACTTCTAGCATACCTTTCTTTTGTTGTTGTTGTTCCTGGTTTATCCATTCAGTATACAATGCCCAATTCATCCTTCTACTTTAAAACTCCATTGCCATCCCTTTAACAGAATCCAAAGACACATTACTTTTGTAGCAGGAACACAAGCTTGCTAATGAACAAACATCCACAACCTTTCAACTTTTGTTATCAAGACAAGATCTTCATTATGCACATAATTATGACCATTCTTGTTTTGTATTGGACTAATTTTTTTGGAAACCTCTTTAGTTGTTAGATCTTTAAGGATCCTAGTTTTCTTTAGGTTCATGCCCTTTACAAAAAGCCCATATATCTCTGCAAACTCTATGAGAGACATGATTACTATCACTGATTTCTAGAACCTCAGTATACAAAGGACAAGCAAACCTTATGGGTTTCAAAAAACTACCCTTCAAATTGTTGGATTCGTGTTCAACTTTTACCTTCTTACCTAAGTAATTCAACTTATTACTACCAGAAGGAGCTATGTGTGCCATTTTTCCCATGTGAATATTTCACATTCATCAACAACTTGTGATGATAAAAAATGACAAACATAGTCAAAACCCCCATGTGTTGTAACCTTAACCTTGGGCTCACGACCAAGGTAAGGGCTTGCAAGGGTGCGGGCCAAGAAGGAAGCCTAGGAATCACATCTCATGCTTTTGGGAGTGGAAGAGATTGTGAAGGAATGAACCCTCACACTCCCAAGTGAGTTTTCACTTTGGAAGTTGGAATCCTAGTGGACTCCCAAATCTTCATAGAACAATTTCAGGGGCCAAAACCTATTGAATTGAAGAGTTCCTTATATCATTGGAAATCTTTTTGGAACTTAGATGTCTAAAATGGGCTCGCATGACCTATTTGGATGCTTAAAACACAAGTTATGGCCAAAAGAAAGGTCAAGAATCAAATTGGAAATTTGACTCTCGACCACTAAAAGTTTGGAATCGCCCTGATTTCCTTACGTGCAGGTGGCGTGCCACATACCGTTGGAAAGCTCTCGACGAGGGCTACAACTTTGCTTTAGACCTCATCTCAATCGGAGATTTTCACACAAAGTTATGGGCCCCCAAAGTTGTGGAAGCCCAGTTGTGGAAATTTCGGGACTCCCACTTGGGAGTCTTGGGCCAAAATGACATTTGGGTGTTGGTCTTGTGGCCTGACACATAATATACTATAAGGGGGAAGGTGGTGGCTTCCCTCAAGTCCGGGCCATGGTGAGTTTCGTGAATCCATGTTTGCCCGAAGTTCATCCATGCACCAAAGTGCTCCAACTATGCATTAACCAACTTGTGGTTTGGTTTGTGCAGGTCCATGTAAATAATTGAGTTGTTTGTCAATCTTCCTAGTCCCCATCCCAAAACTCCATCACGCCCCTCTACCCTCGAAGTGTTGTGAACCAGGGAGCGCGCCCCAACTCTTTCTCCTTCTGTTGTTTTCACTTTTGGACTCATAATGAGTCCATCAAGGAGCTTGGGGGTGCGTCACCATGGCAAAGACTTGGCGTAAGAAGTTTTAATCTTCAAACCCTAAATGTCCTTTGGGAAAGTTTGATGCAAAATACGTGCAACATAAATTGAATTTCCCACACTATCTTTTTGCCATCCCACATAGCTACCAGCTAAATTTGGTAGAGATGTAGAATCCTGCTATTTTTTCATAGCTTTCTTCCTAGAAATCTGGTGACATTTTTTTAAAAAAAATCAAAGAAGACCTTTGACAATGTCGCTAGGCCATATGGCCAAAATTCGCCACACAAAAAAAACCCACGGTCTGATAGACTCGCAAAAGACAATTACGGTAGAAGTCAAGGTTGACAATCTCCTGGAAGTTCGAGCTGTTTTATTTATGTATGAACTTGGATGGACATTTATAGACGACTTTATATCAGCCGCCCACACGTAAGCACAGCAAGGTGCCCAGCAGCGACTCCGTTATAAGTTGTAAACTTACACTTACTACAACGTGCAGAACTTCGACATGAGAATATTATGAAAACGTTGCTTACAATATGACGACTGCATGCACGATCATGATATATGATCTCCAACAGTTGACTTAGTCAGTACCTGATTGCTCAAACTTCTTACATGTTGTTCGGGTGTGCACACTGATCATACATACATAGACTCCACCACCCACGATCTTACATCTCCGCTCCTTCATTTCTCATGGATGCATTCCTCAGCAGTGCGCCTACAACAGCTTAAACTGGAGATACCAGCCATAACGATCGCCGAATTACAGGTCGACAGCGGATCTAATAATACCAACCCCGATCATGACGTCCTCATGTACGCACCCTCGTCATTATTTGTTATCTGCATTTGCTGCACTCGGCTTGTAAAAGTTTTCCAACGATGTTCTAAGTTAGCTGGTGGTGGTTGAGACAAATAAACATAGGGAGGACTGATCAGCAGGAGGCGATTAAAGCTTGGGAGATGGAGGAGGAGAAGGTATTGGAGAATTAGAAACTGGATATGGCACGGTGAAGACTTACGACCATAAGGACGCCATGAGTAAATGAGAGACGATTAAGGTTCTGGAAGTGGAGGCTTGCTTTTTACAGCACAATCGAATTTAACACATAGCAAGCTTCTCCCTCCAGCTCGGTAATTTCCCCGGTCTGTTGCAAGAGCTGGTAAGACCAGAGCTTGAGCTACAATCAAACCCAAAAGCAACAACAACAATGCCATGGAATGAAATCCCCGACTCCTCACTGCAAGATCCATGATTGCCAGACCTTTCTTTCTCCCCTGTTAGACACCACTAAATAGACTCATAGCTCCGGTTTAGGGTGAACTCCGGGCCGGTTCATAAAAGCGTAAAGGTGGCATTGATTTTACTGGCGAAAAATCGCCAGAAAGCGCTTTTGATTTAGTCTTTTCTTTTTTGTTAAAGAAAATCTCAAGATTTTTTAATTATAAACTCACCTAAATTATACCTTCTGATTTCATAGAGGAGCCAGAAAGTGGTTATACTAGCTCCTCACCCTGTTGCCTCATTATCCTTTTCATAATTCATCTATGTGTCCTGATTATTTCCTTTGCCGGTTCAGTATTTATGGGCAATCAGGCTTCCTCTGCCATTAATTAGTATAAGAATTGATTTCATTTTTTAGTAAGTTTTGACCTGTACAGTCATTTTATTTTCAATTTAAAAATACAGGGTCACCACTTTTTTTGTGCTCTTACATTATTGAATTCGCAATATACCTTTTTTCTTTCCGAAGAAAAATCAACAAAATTTGAAAAACAATTGGAAAACTTTTTGCCACATTTGGACCAACAGTTTTTTGGCAAATTACTCGGGTACATCAACTGGGGAGGATTCCAAGATTAATTAGCATTAAATGGCTTCTGTCCTAGTTGGGCTGTAACGCTTTTACAACAGTGCTCCTACGAGTGACAATGTGACTACTTTAATTATTTTTATTTCGAAAAATGGCGGAAAACACTTTTTAAATCACAAATTTTCGGTTTTTTTCATTTTTTGAAAATATTCACCAAGTTTCAAAATTGCACCAAAAAAAGCATACATTGGAGTTTGATTAGTTTGGTAGCATTTTTAAAACGAGTTTTTAAAATGTTTACACAAGTTCTAACAACTTGTTGCCATTTAATGATAAATTCCTCTTGGGATGCTAGCCAATGACACAAATTAGAAACTTGAAAAAAGAACTATTGCTTGGCAGGATTTTTCTTGGACTTTTTGGATTTTGACGGGTGGCTCTTTCTATTAAAAAATTGAGAGTATTTCTAGCAAATTTTGAAAAAACAAATTCACACATGAATGTTTATAACCTTTTGGGTAAAATGATTTCTTCATTTTCGAGTGCTTCTGACAATGGCTGTTGCATCAAAATAACGAACAATGTGTATGAAAAAATGATTGAAATATGAGTTTGATGAAACTCTATTGCAAAAATAAGAAGATAAGTACAATCCATTTCCAAGCCGTGGGTGAATTAGCACCACCATTGGTACCATGGTAAAAACCTCAAAATCCATTTAAATTGCTTTTAAATATTATTTAGAAATATCCAATGGTTAGACTAAATCAGGGCCTCTGAGTCCAAATCTAACATTTTTCAGCCTTATGAACACTGGTGGGGGTCGCTAAAACATGAAGGTGCCAATGTAGGTGTTGGTCACCTTGGCCCATCACCTTTGTAAGAGTACAGATTTTACGAATCACATACACAACCAGAGATAATGCAAGTTCATCCCAACAATGACAATGGGATGAGATGCACACTTCATTCATGCAATAGCAATGAAACCTTTAGCCTTCCAATGAAAAATGAGTAAATCCATGAATTTATGTGGACTACTTTAGTATATGTGTAGCGGTCTAGACTATCGACATTATTGTGGAATGGTTACAGTGACACGAAAAATAGATCAATCATAGTCATATTTTCATTTTTGTCTTGCTTATTTTCCGTAATATTTTTAGCACCATATTTTTATCAAAGCCTTTTGGCTATTCTTAACCACCAAAAAAACCTGCTGCTGCTAGGGAGCAGCCTTCAAAAAAATTTAAAAATCTTTAAAAAAACATTGCATAGAAATAAGTTTTTTTTCCTCAATTTTCTCATGTTGCTGAAAAAGTAGCGATCAGCCACAAGAGGATTTAGCCAAATCTGACTATAGGACAACTAGAGAAATAGAAAATCTAGGAATCCTATAACATGTTGAGGAACCACTAAAATCTGCCCAAACCCTCCAAAAATCTTGGCGATTTCAAAACTTTTTTCCTCAAAATGTGGCAACTTTTTTGGAAATTTTCCAAAAAGTTCCTTTGACCATGTTGGTTAGGAATTTTTTTGAAAAAAAGCAAAATGGCGACTTTTCGCTGTAATGACATCCCTCTGTCGTCACCTCGTCATCATCATCCCTAGTACTTTATACCCTCACTTGAATAAAGAATTTAACAAGGCCCCACGTCCTGGCCACCTTGTGCTGCTCGGTACGCTTTTACACAGTCTCACCAATACTACTGTAGTAGTCTACGTGAAAAGATGGCTGCTAAGAAACACATTTGGCGCAGTGCAGACGTCACACTAGCACCCGTATAGTTTGTTGGCGGGCAGGTGTTCAAAGTGCTATAACCATGCCGGCCCAATGGGTGCTTGAAAGAACCTACTTGGCCATTAGAGCACAGTTGTGATGATGAAAATGATGTAAGAGTTATTCCTGCAGGAGTTGATTCCACACTTGTGCTCCAATAGATTGTGACACACTATTAACCACCACCACTGACACCAACGTGTTTTGACCTGAGTTGGATGGGTTTCTAAAGGAGGGCTACGTATGGGGCTTTGAACAAGAGACGCTAAATACCCCACTTCGAGCTCTGTCCGTTGCTTATTTTTCTTGTCTTCTTGCACACTCAAATGTTTAAAAATAAAGTAATCACCAAGTCACTAATGACCAAGGCTCCAAACTTGTTCCAATCATGGAAACAAAATCACTAAAGTCCAAGAGACAATAATGGAATGGACAAGAACAATTAAATGGCAACACCAATCTGCAGTTTTTGATATTTCCAACTTGTAATTGCATCCATGTAAAGCTAACAGAATGTTTCATGAGTTAAAAAACTCTTGTGCAAAGATGCAACCAATAATGTTCAAGTGCAGCCTGAATCAATTGTGCAATTTGTTTTTCATGAATGTCAAAATCATGGAGAAAGTTTATTCACCATCTATAGATCTAACACTAACACAATGGCTATTTCAACAAACTTCAAATACTCACTTAGTAGACTTTGATTCAAGAATGCATTGTTACTGATCACATAACACAATTTGGTCATTGGATTGGTGTCAAATGGTTCAATCATTGCCTTGGGTGCTTGTCTTTTCATAATCAATTTAACCATACACATTTACATATTGGTGTTTAAAGGTTCTGTAATTTGCAAAAATGAAGGCTTCACAATTTTCATTTCACAATGATGTTTTTTAATGACACCAAGATGCAAGGAGAAAGATGAATCACCATTAAAATGCATCCAAAATTGTGAAGACGCAATGCCTAAAACATTCATCAATTTGGAATTTGGGAATCATCTCTTCAATTCATTAACAATCTTGTATATTGCATTAGAACATTAACATTTCATTTCCATGATGGATGTCATGAAATCATCCATGCACACTAGTGGTTGGCTCCAACAATTACATAAAACATGTGAACTAGATAGTTGTGATTAGCCATGTGGAAAACAAGGTTTTATGTACTGTGTAAATATCAATTATCGAATCTTGGTTGATTGTGGCAAAAATATTTTCCACCACATCATAAAAAACTTGGAAATGTTCATGTTGGTAGTTGTTCATAAGGTTAATGTATTTCACAAAAAGATTTACAGGGCAAATTTTTACAATTACCATAAAATCTAAAATGAAAAAATCTTTTCCTTGGTGTCACAACCTTAGCCTTGGGCTCACAACCAAGGCAAAGGCTTGCAAGGTTGCAAGCCAAGAGGGAAGCCCGGGAATGAAAGAAAGTGTGAGGGAATGAACCCTCACACTCCTAAAGGAGCTTCCACCTTGGGAGTTAGAGTCTCGATGGACTCTCGAATGTTCAGAGAGCGATTGCAAGGGTCAAAACCCAATGGATCCAAGAGTTTTTCATACCATTGGAAAGTTATTGAAACTTAAATGTCTAAAATGGGCTCGTATGACCCATTTGGACATCTGATTTACAAGTTATGGCCAAAAGAAAGGTTGGGAGTCAAATTGGCAATTTGATTCCCAACCACTAAAAGTCAAGAATCGACCTGATTCCCTTGTGTGCAGGTGACGTGAGACATATCATTGAAAAGCTCTCGACAAGGGCTATAACTTTGTTTTAGACTTCATCTCAATCAAAGGTTTGCACCCAAAGTTATGGGGGCCCAAAGTCATGTGAGTCCCAACTTTGGCAATTTCGGGACTCCCATTTGGGAGTCCCAAGACAAAATGCCATTTGGATGTGGGCCTTGTGGAGAGGCACATAGTATACTATGAGGGGGAAAATGGTGGCTTCCCCCAAGTTCGAGCCATGGTGAGTCTTGTGAATCCGAGTTTGCCCATGGTTTGTCACCAAAAGTGCTCCAACTATGCACTAAGCACCTTGTGTTTGGTTTGTGCAGGTCCATGTGAGTAATTGTTGTTTGTCATTCTTCCTAATCCCATCCCGAAACTTTAGCACGCCCCTTCACCCCCAAAGTGCTACGAGCCAAAAAGTGTGTTTCGACTCCTTGCTCTTTCGTTGTTTTCAGTTTAGATTCACATTTGAATCCATCAAGGAGCTTGGGAGCACGTCACTTGGGAAAATTTGATCAAAAAATTCAGTACCTCTAATAGTGACAACATATAAAACAATGTCAACAATGTTTTGACATCACAAAGGAGATCAAGATTCAACCTTGCTTGAACAATCACAATGTTGTTTTGTGGCATTTTGATAATAAATATCTTATATTCTATGAAGACACATTTCAAGTGCTCCAACATATTTGGACCATGTTTTGAAGGTAAATGCATATTACAGTGGACCAAAAACTGCATTAAAAAAGTCCATATCTACATTTTTTTGGTGTTGTCATCACCTTTAAAATGAGTTTTTTAATTATAAATTAATTTTTTGCAAGAACTATATGTTGTACATTTTTTTTAATAAATTATAAAACAAATTCAATGAAAACATTTGAATCAAACTCAAAAAATACATATTGAAAAGCACTTGTGAATTTTGACTTTCCAAAAAAGTACTCAAATGCCCACTTTCATTAATAATGACATCCTTAATAAGAATTTTTGTCTCCATTTTGATCATACAACATGTGGCAAAGTATTATCAAATAATTAATTTAATAACCCAAGATCTATGAGTCCATTATTATTTAAGGATTAAATAAAAATTGTGATTGAATTTAAAACGCAAGTTTTAAAGTCCCCTTAAACCAAAAAATGAACCTATGGTTGTTTTTTTTTAAATATGTTATTTTAACAATAATATAGATCATATATGTGAGTCCATTTTTTCAAAAAAAATTAAAAAATTTAACTTAAAAAACATCATGTAGTTAGAGGGTCAAGAATTTTTACCCTATGACACAAAAAAAGGACATCATAGTATCCATTTACCCTTGACATTCCTCAAGGATTTTAGTCCTCTTGTTTCACAATCTCAACAAGTTTAGTGAATTCCAAATGTCACTTAAGGGAGCTTGAAAAATAAGAATACAAAGATTGAAGCAAATCTTCCAACATAACCACCATAGCAAATTAGACAATGGTTGCATAGCCAAATTAATTCTATAGGCCATGCAATGTTGCCATCATGTAAAAAGTATGTTTTTCCTTTAATTGTGATGTTACCTCAATGTAACAACCTTGAAAAAAAGAGGCTCCATTTGCACCAAAACAAATGAACCTCTCAATTATTTTTTAGTTGGTCAAACCACCTTGTTGCATGAAGGATTCAATAATCATAAGGGTTAGATTGTTAATAATTCCCGCTTCAATAACATGTTACAATGTGAAAAGGATAAGCACTCTTCTCCATGCCTACATCACATACACATGGATTGAAATCCATGATTGGTTATCAATAGTAGTTATTTCATCAACATTCAAAGAAATAAACCTTGCCCCAAGAATTGCGCTTTGAGTTTTCTTAAGCATTAGTTCACACATCACATCTACAATCTCCTAACTAACTCCATTTAAAGACCAATGTTTCTTTGGAATATCAAGCACATTTAGCTATAGAAACCAACATTGCATTATATTGCAATAACTCATAGGGTGGTCATGAGTGAACAAGTGAAAAATTATAAAATTTTGAACAATCTTCTTCTTCTTTTCAATAATTACACCATAAACATTAGTAGAAATATTGTCATATGCAACCAATCACTATGCAACTTGCATGTAACTAGCCATTGTTTGAAACTACATTGATAAGCTTGCAACTACAAAATTGAAATCATATAATTTTTGGGCCATATGGTTGTGTGTAATTAACATGCAATTAATGATGTAAAACGTGGACACGTGTCATAAAAATACTACCTTAAGTTGATACATACCTAAGTTACTATACCCAATATATCTACTTAGGTTATATATAGTAGTATTATACAAATAGTACTAAGGTTAAACCCATATTAACTAAAGCTAAACAAGACTAAACATTGGCTACAATTTTTTATTTTTTCTTTTTTTAAGTGTAAATTTGATGAAAATAATAATAATAATGGATAAAATTTTGAGCTCACAATTCTTTTTTTTATAAACCTAACCTTCTTTAATGATATATAAAGATTAATATTAATATGAATATTTAATATTACTAATTCTTAAATATTATAGGTAATCATAGGGATAAAAAATATGAAGTTTAATTATATGTTATTATTACTATTTTTAATATTATAATTATAATTATTTTATTTTAATAATTATTTTTAAAATACTATTCATTATGTTAATATACCTATGGCTAATAAGAAACAACATTTAATTTAAAAACATTGTAACCTAGGCCAATTACCTATTATTATAATATTTTAAGTTATTATAGTTAATCAATATTTAAAATTTAAAATTATAATAATTATCATGCTTATTATTATTATTATATTATTTCAATAAGTGTTATGTATTTAAATATTATTATTTATGTTAAAATACTTATGGTAAATATGCCACATTAACTAACCTATAAATATCAGAACATTTTAAGTTAGTTATTATTTTTAAGTTAAGTAATAATATTTGAAATTATGAAAAATTTTAATTATTCATAATTCTTAAAAATATGAAATTTTTATATTTAAAATAAGTAATATTACTAGTTTGTAAGACAAAATCTTAGTTTTAATTTTTAATAATATTAAATTTGAATAACTATACTATTATCTTTCCATAAATTTTCTTTTTAAATCATTACTTATAATAAATATTTAAAATAATATTACTAATGAAATGCATAATTGTATTATTTCATATTATTATTATTACCACCATAATAATACTATATTATTACCTATTAGTTATTATTATTTCTATTATTGTTCATATATAGCTAGTAAAAAAACTAAGGTATTACATAACATAAATAGTAATAGTAGTTGCATTTAATGTGCAACTAAGTTGGTCATGTTTGCAATTGAATTTTTTATCCCATATTTTTTGGATATCAATCCAATTTTTCACACTATATAATTAAGTGCAATAGCCATGTTCAAAAACCAAATGCTAATGGGGATGAGCTAATAAAAGAAGCTTAAACCTAAATGAATAAACCAAAAAATGAAATTGAATTAATCTAAGCCTACTTTTCAACCTACTTACATACCTAGGCCTACTTATATAATAAGGCATAATAAATACTTATGTACCTAGGCACCACGTGGCAACATTTTATTAACCCCAAATTGGATGATCTACATTTCATTAATTAATATAAAAACAAGAAATGATAATTGGGCCTTAAAATTACCATGTATCACCATATAATTGGTGTTTTAAAAATGGGCACATGTCAAATGGCCAATGGATGTTCCATCGTGTGCCACGTGTCATCATCCTAATTGTGGAAAGCTTTAATGATTCAGATTAATCCAATGAACTTTTAATTTTGAGAACAAAATAAAATAAAAAGTGATATTATCAAGCAATTCACCCAATCTTAAAACATGACACATATTTAATTAATTTAAAATTTTATAAAAGTCCAAAAATGTTAAAACAAAATTTACAATGTATTTTTTTCTGAGTTGTTCAATTTATAAATGACCTTGTGGACACCATGGGAGGTTTTTGTTTAAAAAGAAAAAAAGAAATTTGGAGGATGTCAATTTAATGAAATACAATTTACAAATATCAAGCATACATGATCGAATTGAATCCAAATTGAACCTTGAGGCATGATGGCCACTAGGCCTATAACAAAAGGGAAAATAATAATAACACAATGAAAATCTAAATTACATAACAAGTTTATTTAAAGAAGGCATTACCATTGGAAAAACCTCCAGCACATCTTCAACTTTCATACAAGACCAAATTGTGACGTGAAATTTTTCAAATGCCTTTGCAAAAAAATCTTCCACTCTAACTTTAACTTCCACTTTGGCCTTTTCAACATTTCTTCCAAACACTTTAACATTCCCTTGCTGAATAACTAAAGGTGGGAAATAACACAACACACCATTGACGCTGAAAATCAACAAACTTTTTGGTCCAAGAAGTGATGAACATACACACGAATGTGTTGAACTACCTTTGGTCATTGCTATAAGGCCCCAAGGCCACATTTAACTAAAACAACAAAAAAATTACACTTTCATGAAATGATAATGTGTTATCCAAATTTTAAAAATCAATTCATGTGCTAAGAATATTAATTGGTTTTTAGGTTAAATATGAAATACCAAAAAACATAACTATATCCAAGTAGTTGCTTGGTGGTCACCAAGCGACACAACAATACTATAAAAAACAAAACAAAACAAATCAAATATTCAACTATGTACATGAGGCACATGGTGGCCACCAAGCCACATGCAAACAAAATCATGGAATGGAATATGGCAACCTAAAAATATGTTTCAAAAATCAGCAATTTTCAAATGAGAAGGTCCAATTTGCATTTGAAAATGACCAAGTCATATGGACAAATACATTAAGTTGGACTAGAATTAATTAGCCTTGAAAACAAAATTAATGAAAAAAAAGTATCCACCCATATTAATTCAACATATTAAACTATTCATGCATAATAATTTAACAATAAAACAATAAATGTTTCACCTTTTTTTATTTACAAATTTGGATTTAACTTTGTTACAAAAAGTTTCATCGCATTTCACATAACAACGAGCATTCAAATTTTCATATCGAGGGTCATTGGGAGGCATGTCGGTAGTGCTACTGAAAGGATTCAATTCTACAAATTTATAAACCCACATTCCAGATGAATGCAACAATTCCAAGTATGGGAAAATAGTATTGAACAAATAATTATTGTTAATGGGAGACCCATAAAAAGTCTCAAAGAAAATGGCACTACAAGGAAGATTAAACATATTCTTGTGAGGTGTGTCATCTATTGTATTTTGAAAACTCATGTTAGGAAAAAAGAATGAAAGAATTTTTTTTTTAATTTTTATGAAAAACAAGTTTGTCCGACTTCTCTAACAAAAAGTGATCATTTTTTAAGCAAAGAGTCTAGTCTAGGATCTGGAAGTTGGAAGGAGACTGCATGTTTTTTCGGCAATTATGTCCAAGCACAAAAAAGTTCCTCTTCATTGCCAATGACCATATGTACACTGTGAATTTCTTTACACAAGCATAAAAGAACTCTTTCAAGCCAAGCCTCAAAGCAACATGGCAAGATCTAGTTTCACTACTACATATTGTGCCTTTTTGCGAAGGGCCAAATGAAAAACCTAAAGGGTTTGCGAAGCAAAAACAAAAAACCTGAAGGGTTTGCGAAGCAAAAATAATCTGCCATATTTGCGATGTGACACGCATCGCAACTTGTG
>Ga0116228_10001803_pt1 | contig 18046 bp, 10 predicted proteins | sample S1TSphfallax_2_FD_89694 | JGI IMG/M metagenome (GOLD analysis project Ga0116228, IMG submission 89694) | Host-associated microbial communities from peat moss isolated from Minnesota, USA - S1T2_Fc - Sphagnum fallax MG | ecosystem: Host-associated > Plants > Peat moss > Unclassified | place... | reverse complement strand
CCGGGAAGGTTAAGCGTTTTTACTAGTGTTGAGTACCCCTTCACACCTGGTGTTAACTTGGTGTTTATATAAGACAAAATCAAGATGCCTATTCACATTAGAGCTCCGTGCTGCTGCACATTATCATTGACCATCAACTATTTTATTTTTTTACTTATGTTTTCATATGGTTTTCAATAATTCATCATTATTTATGTCAATGTTTAATTTCATTTAACTTAATATCCATTTCATGGACATGCAAAGACACATATTGATTTGTTTTTTCATATCCATGTTGGTGGATAGGGAAAAAGAGTGAGGTAGTTATAAAATGGAGGTAGTTACGAGGAAAGGTGGAAGATAGATATTAAGAAAGTTAATAGGAAAACGAAGTATTTATTAAGAAAAAAATGAAATAGTTAGGCTTGAAAATGAAGTAGTTATTTTTTAAATTGTTTTTAGAATGGTCCCCAAATGACTATTTGAAGGAATTCAAAAAATCTCTTGTTATACAAGTTTCGATTGCTTGTCATTGTAAAAAAATAATATAACAAATTAGTTGGGGTGGATCCTACGCAAAACACAATGTTCTCTCCATGTTAAAGTAGAAAGTTTTGTAACTCTACATCGGGTTTAAAAAATAGCATTGTGTAGAATGTCAAAAATGACCTTGTAAGTCAATACTAGCAAAGTTAAAGAAGAAAAACTACAATTCAATCATCACAAGCGCCATCATTGAGATGCTTAGCAACTTCACTACTCACCATTATCGAAAGTTTCATTCCCTACCACCACTTGCCATTGTCAAAACCTTCACTTGCCTACCTTGTTCAAATTGCATCTACCATCAAAATTGCATTCACCACAAAAATAAAATAAATAAATAAAAATAAAAAATAAAATAAAATTCTACCACAAAGCTCATAGTGGTTTTAATAGTCTCCTAAAAAGCATCGCCAACAAACATTCACTTGTGTCAAACAAGAAGATTGACTATTCAACACTTTTTAGCTTTGAAAATTCAAGTGGTGTACTTCGTGAAGGTTCTTTCCAAAACCTTAGAAACAAAAAACACATGAAATTCAAATCAAATATGCATAGTTTTGCACAAAAAGTTAGAATTTTGCAAAGTTATCAAATGCATGTATTCTAGACTTCTTCCATGCAAAATTTAGAACAAAGGTTAGAAGTGAGTGTCCACGATTCACAATTCAAACTATATGCATAATTTTTCAATGCATTTTAATTACAAATTGAATGTATAGAGTCAAGATTTTTGTAGAGTTACCAAATGCATGTATTCCAAACAACTTCCATGCACAATCCAAGATATATTTAGCAAAAATAAAAAAAGAGTGTCCATTTGCGTCCAAATTCACAATTCAAATTAAATGCATAGTTTTTCAATGCATTTTAATTACAAGTTGAATGCACAAAGGATCAAGAGTTTTGTAGAGTTACTAAGTGCAAGTACTCTAAACTACTTCCATGCACAATCCATAATATAATTAACAAAGATTGAAATTGAGTGTCCATTTGCATCCACAATTCACAATGCTAACTAGATGCATAATTTTTCAATGCATTTTAATTACAAATTGAATGTTCAAATAATCACTAATTTTATAGAATTACCAAGTGCATGTACTCCAAATTGCTTCCATGCATAATCCATAATATAATCAACAATGATTGAAAATGAATGTCCATCTACATCCATAGAAATTGTTGATTCACAATTCACTATTTGAAATTCAATGTAAAGATCCATATCATTGATGAGGGACGTTCAACATAAAAGAAAAACAAAGGCAAGAGGGCATATTCACAATCATGGTATCACTTTTTCACCATAGGATTCAAGGACTTTGTTTTTGTTATTTTCCAAATACAAAATCCAAATAGAATAAATTCAAATGAAAGATATTGCATAATCCAAACTATGATAATGGCGGTGGTGGTTTTTTGCATTTGTATGTAATTATGCATAATTATTTTGTTAAAAATTTAAAAATGCAGAAAATGAATACATAAATCTTTATATACAACTTAACATGTTTCTTTGCATGAAAATTTCTTGCACATTTTGCCGGCATTTGGGGCCACAAATTTTAAGCCTATTAAATAGAAAAATCAACCAAGTGGGGGGAAAAAATAATTTTGCTTATAGCCTTTTCAAAATGGATTTTGTAGCTTTCAAAAAATTTGTATCTTACATTATTTAATCAAATGCATTATATCAACATTGCCAAACATAGATGTATGCATTACTTATCCATGAGAGAAAATTGAAGTCAATTGCATTGTTTACTACATTCCTTTTGATTCCTTTAAGATAAAAAATTACTTTAAGATGAAGTTCATATTATAAAACCACGATAATCAAATTGGGAGCATGGGGAAATAATGGTCTTCATCAAGGCCAAAATAAACAAACATGTATTATATAGCCTTGGACAAAGTTGACCCACAAGACCAATTTGAAATTGTTCCTACCAAGTGGAAAAAAATTCTTTTATCATGATGTTTGCAAGTTGTTTTGAACATTTGAAAAATGGACTTACATCAAAAGACAAATGGATTCAATTTTAGGTGAATTCAAAAGATTTTTTTATTACATGTCTAACATTGGGCACAATGAGGATAATTCACCAACAAGCTAGTAAAAGAAGGCTACATTTCATTTTCCCAAGTTTTTTAACAAGAATGTATATGACATGTTTTATGAATTCATGGGAAGTAGACCCATATTCACCCCACCTCATGTGCGAGATCTAATAAATGATTGTGACACAACTTTTAATCCCAATAACTTGAATCCAATATAACCAACTGACAACACTAGGTTGATAAAAAAAAACATTGACTTAACTAATGAAAATATTTTAAGAACTAATGAGAGTTAACATTTCATGAACTTTGGTGGACAAACATTATTCGTGCCACCTTTTCCTCAATCTAGGTCTTTCAATGAAGTTATAACTACGACATAATCTTTTACATAACCTTTAATAGGACCTATGACAATAACCCCAATGTGTATTATTCGATAAACACCACAAGGTTTAGACCTATCATTGAAATTGTAATTACAATTGAACCCTTAACAAAACCTATGACTACAACCCCACACACACAATCCCATCCACACATTAGTTGACACCCCATTACCCAAGTCTACGACCCCAACCTTAATGAATAGAATAATTTAAAATGCAAGTGGTGGATCTCAAACTCCTTGTAGCACTAATGTCAAAATGAGTTATTCTTTTATGCATAAAAGCATTGTTGAAGCCACACACAAGGGGAGCCAAGTGTTGGTTGATTCAATTGACAAAATGCATGAGATAAGTTTGTTAATTGAAAATAAACTTGCAAAAACATAAGAAAGAATATATGAAAAACAACTAGAATATTTCAAAGGTAGAGACAAGCTAGTCAACGAAACTCATATCAACATTTAAAAAACCATCACATGTTTGACATCTAGGTCATGAACATGGTTCTTATGAAAAATGAAGGGGTTGGAGATTTCAGTAATATTGAACTTGCATTAAAGGATTTTCCCACTAACAATGATTTTGTAAATCACAACAACTAACAAAAAAATGATTTGAAGTTGAAAGCAAAATTTGATGTAAAATGAGATGAAACCTTGTGATGAGATCATAGAATGATAGTTTTGTTGTCTAAGGAAACTACATAATTCCCTATGTATTGCTTTTCTAGACATTTCTCGCCGTTTAATTGAATTTACTTGATATTCTTCAATATTTGTATTGAATTATTTGTGTGCCATGTTTGTTCTTGAGTTACTTGGACATCATTCATTTCAATGATTTTCATCAACTTTCAATATATTAGATTTAGTTTGAAATTGAAGTAGGTTATGTAATAGACAACAATTAGTAAAAATATTTAACAAGAAATACACATGCAAATCAGATCTTATTAGTAATTCTCAAAAGGTTTTATTCAATATGCCAAAAACATTATCCATCATGAAATTTTCTTCCAACAAGATTTTTGGCTATAAATAAATCTCATTCTACTTGCCATTGAAAATGAAAATGGTAAGGAAATATGAATTTTTTTTTTTTTTGAAACCCTATTTGTTCTCTATTTACATTGCATAACACCTATTGGTGAAAAGGGGCAATATTGGAGTCAATTTATAGGTTTACAAAATTATGACATATTAGACATGTTAAGTGTCAATATTGGTACCATTGGATCACCATATGGAGTAATGAAGGTATTTTAGGAGAATGTTGTGAAGTAGCATTGATTTCCATATGAAGTAATGAACTATTACAACAAGTTTATACCATTTTATTTGGTTTGTAAGATTAGGATTAATTTTAACCTATGTACAAAGGTTCCATTATATATGTACTTGCCTAATACTATTTTTTATAAGCTTGTTACTTTCAAGCCTATTTTTATTATATGTATGTGATAACTCCCATGGTTAAAATTTAATATAAATTTTTACATGTATTTTTTACCATGCCAAATATAAACAAATTGCATATATGAGTTCTCAATTGAAGGTTCACTTGCATTAAAAAGCCATACATGATATAGTAAAAAATTATACAACTAACTCTATCCAAGTGAAAGCAAGGTAAAGGAGGTAGATCATTGTTTTGTGTCAAAAAAATTATAAGTAGCCATGAACTTTTTTTAATGTATTGAAAGTGTAAATATTATCTTGTACACAACTAACTAGATGATATTTTTCATTTTATATTTAAAATGTTGAAAAGCCCCATCTTGAAAGGAAATTTAAATAGAACTTTTTAAAATGGATCTACTTGCAGAAGATGTTCAATCTTACAAAATGAGCTACATGTAGATGAAATATTGATTTAAAAAAAAATTCAAGTTAACGAGGCCCTAAAAGATACTTATGTATTATCAAATTATGCATGTTATAATCATAACATATCAATTATTTAATACAAAATAGGTTTGAACACCGTATTGACCCAATCAATTTCAAATGTAGTTTTAACTTACTTTTATGATACCAAAGTTTTTCAAATTTCATATTTAACTTCCCATAAACTAAATGTAGTGACATGTTTTTTCATATTTTTATTTGAATATATTTTGAATCTACTTGCTTGTGTCTATATCAAAAATTATTTTATTTTCAAATGGGATCTGGGTGGACTATTTGTTTTTGTCTATTTTACCTTGTTGACACCCCCTTGTTTACAATTTTAATCAAATTTAACCTTTATTCTCTAAAAGTTTATAATTTGAATTTTTTAATCATGGGTATGATGTGCATAGCTTAAAAAATAATAGACCAACAAGAAAAATATATATATATTCAAAATTTTCAGTAAAAAAATTGAAAACTTCATTATTACAAATTTTTGCAATGTAAAAATTACTCTTGTTACTATTTTAATCCTATTTCCATTAATGTAATACAACATCACAATTACTTAGAAATGAAAAGATTGCAAGCACATGATGAAGTTTGACAACATTGCAAGTTCTTAATTTGTTAAAGGCGACATTAGAAACCTTAACCAATGAAAAAGTATTTAATTATAGTCATTTAGTAGAACAAACCTTTAGTTGGGAACTTGTTATAAAAATACCTTGTGTTCCTAGCTTCAACAACCTACATGATAACAATAAGAATTTGTAGAACACAATCATTAGTCACAATCTCTTTAATGAGTTTGGGACACAACAATGCCCTCAAATCACATCAATAGGCAACAAATCTTGCTAATTACAACTCAACAAGTCTCATGTACATCAATAAATACAAACTAGGTGAGTTTGGGAAGTTTGTTTTACAAGTTTGCCATCATGATTAACATGTGTTGAGACCTAAACCTCACAATAAAAAGAATTATTATGTACAACAACATTTTACAGAGCCAACATATACTTCAAACTAGAAAGAAAAAACACAAAACCAAGAACTTCCATTAAAAGTTGTTGGAACTTGCCATACCTTTGTTGCTTTAAGTTGCTTGTTTCACATCCTTACACCACAAGCTTCTTGGTAAATCAAATCACACAAGATTCCAAAAAAATCAACATTGTGTAAAAATACTACATTCATTGTTCATTTCTAAGCAACATCAAGCCACCAATCAAATATTACACAACACTTCAACATCGAGTGTGAAAGTTTGTTGTTTTTCGCACAATTTATCAACATCAAATTGCTCATTGCCCATCATGCGAGAACAAACAAGTCACCCAAATAGTTCGTCAAATGTTGCAAACATCAACAGAAATTGCAATTTGTGTTAAACAACAAGCAACTAACCCCGATTGTAAATTTAGACAACATGTGCCTATGACTTCTAAAACCTTGCAAAATTAAGGACACATGTCCCATGACATCATCATCTTCATAATCCAATTTTTTTAGAATCACCTTTTTGAAAAAAATGACTTGAAACCATTTAACATATCCTCTGTTAGAATTTTAATATTTAAGGAAAATTTGATGAAAATCAGGTGTAAAGGACTTTGCCATTTTGGGTTAATTTTGATGTGCATGAAAGTGTATAGAACATAGATGCCTTGTTGAAATTGTGTGGAGACCTCTATTTTGAGTTGTGAATTACATGTATCAATTTTGGAAAGAAAATTTTCCTATTTCATTACAAGTCATGACTCAACTATGGTGAGTGCAATTATAAGCTTTTTTCATGTATTCGGACCTTGTAGGTTGTCCAAATTCAAAAGTGCATCATTTATTGAAAAGAATTAGTTTTCAAATAATTCCAATCTTATATTAAGCCAAATTATGTATGAATGTTATATGTCCTTTCATAAAATTTGAGAATCATTTAGTGTGAGCTATTTTATCATCTACAAAGGTGTAAAAAAAACTACTTGATGACATCCATTCATGCACATCTTAACTTGCAAACACCTTATCCGGAACTCAATGAATGGGAGAATAATTTTTTTTTATCAAGTCCATCTTGCAATCAAATTTCCCTACCATGTAGCGTTGTTTCATCATTTTTCATTATTTTGTCCAAACTTGCAATAAAGTCTGGAACCATTGCACATTTTTTCTCAACATTGCAGTGTAGCACCTTTAGTTTGGTTTACACCAAATGCCTTCACCTTGTGGTGTACAATTGTTTAGCTTGCATTGTAAGATGTGTTGTGGGATAGGATTTTAGACTACTAGAAGTAAAGGCAAGATGATTGTCTCCTTTTTTTTAGCTGCATTGTGCAATGGGCACTGCAATCATTAGGTTCATAATGGTGTGCACTTATGTGTGGAAGGGAAATTTTTGGTGGTATTGCATTTATTGCAATGATATGGAGGCAAGCACTACAAGCTTTTAATACAGTTCAAGTTAAAGCAATTTTGGTGTGTAATACAATGGTACCGTCATTAGTGACAGCAAAAGTCCATCAACTAAATGAGCTGAACATAGAAAAATGACATTGTTATCAACCAAGAATGGTTAATCAGAAGACATTAACAAAAGCAATACCAGGGCTTGCGTTCTACTCTGATAAAACAGATTGACTAATGTCATGCAAGTTCCCAGATCCCATGCTAATATGGATCATGCGAAAGACACGAAGAGAAAGATGGAGAACTGAAAGCTTATAAGACACAGACATTCAATGACTTGCAAAAGACAAATTTCAAATGTAGTCCTTTCTGGAACCCAAACTGTTTCATAAAACTATACAGAGAGAGAGCTCATCAATCCATACTTTCAATTAGGACAGAAGTTCTTCAAATAGGGTGAACACAGCAATACTTGAAACAAGAAATGACCATAAGCCATGCCCACCTCCCTTCTTGTGAGTGCAGTTAAATTGTTTGACCTATACATTCACAAGAACCCATGCATCATCAAATGGCAAACTATCTGCAGATCAGCAAGCATCCACACAATGCTGACCTGCACAACTGAGTGATTTCAGCACATGATCTTTTCTCATTTGTGCTGCTTACTAATTTACAATTGTCTACTGAGGCAAAGTGATCTCACACAAAAGACAAAGGAAGGATCACCAATGCAAATTTTAGTGCCAATTGCCCTCTTTAACACAGTTTAAGAGCTTCATGCTTTCTTCAAACTGGTCAATGCCTATCTGCTGCTCTCTAGCAATTTACAAGTAATATGGTTGCTATGAATGGAAGAAAACAACTAGAAATGAAAAAGATACTTCACACGTCTAGAGAAAAACCCAAAAATAAATTTTTCAATCAGGGTGTAGTTGAAATTCCTAGTCTTGAAATGTTGCTTCTTGTAACCTTCTGATGCAAGCACCATATGCTGTTTGATCCTTCATCTTGCACACCCATGTAAATACCATACTGCTTGAGCTGAAAAGATGATCTGCAAAGTGTGTGTTTTAATCAGACAATCACAAACTTTGGTTACAAAGATCACATCTGAATTCAACAATGCAAGAGTTATCTGGATAGAACATCATCTGTTGAGAAGGTGTAGAGAGGTCAGCAAAAGTTTGAAAAGGTTGGTCGGATGCAATTTTGACATGACTGGAGGCCAATAGAAGTAGATGATGGAAGAGAAAATGAATCATGAAGTTCCTGGGACCTAAGAATTTTGCTTGTGATGACCATAGAAGATATAATCCTTACCACAAGGTACATGAATCCCATTTCATAGACTCTGAAACATCTGGTATACTCCATCCTGCCTTCTTCAATGAAGTGGATAGAAACTCAACTTCCTTTGCCAAACTTAGCAGCACTGCCTGCCAACAAATTTCAACAACCACATCCATTATGATTCCAGAAGGCACTGCAACACCACTGGAATTGAAGAGCTGTTTGTTTACAAGCTTTTGTTTGATTCCAAACAGCACTCCAATGTCCCTAGAATTGAAGAGCTGTTGATTACAAGCTTTTGTTTGATTCCAGAGAGTACTGCAATGCCCCTTGCAAATGAAAAGCTGGAGTTTATCAGCTTTTCTTTCATTCCAGACAGTACTGCCATGCTTCTAGACTTGCAGAACTGTTTGTTTGCACGCTTTCATTTCATTCTAAGAGCACAATCAGCAGGGCAATTGACACCAGTGTTGCACTCACAGAACAGATTGCTAGATTTTCACCTGCGCATCCAGTTGATGGTCCCATATTGTAGGCAGTCTAGCTTCAGCTCCCATCATGTCAGAGATGTCATCCTCTCTCCACCCTCCCTGGCGAAGCACGATCGACATCTCCTCAAGATAGCAACTCACCCATTTGCTGACCTTGGGCACAGCTTGATCTGCATCTGAAGAATGCGCAGTGATAGAATCCAATCTCGGGGACTGTCTTGTGATGATATCATGATCATCATTCATGTTGCAGCAAGGAGGAGAGGACAGCACATCTAGTACTTGAGCTCCAACAGAAGAGGAGGCTTTCTGCTGATGAGCAGCAATATCACTCCAGAAATCAATGAGTCGTGGTGTTCTTGCCGAACAGGGAGGCATCATCAGTGAGACGTTTGACATCAATGCTTTGCTAGGGAGAGCCTTCTCTGGTCTGTGAATCCTCCCAGACTCCTGGGATCTTTTATCAAAGCTTCTTGACAATGTTACAAGCTGCCGGGTGGTTGTTGCAAGTCTCCCTTCTTTCAATTTTGATGCCTCACTCAAGACACATCCAGTCGTTGTCCTCTTGACATTCCCATGCAGCAAACCCTCTGATTGCTTGGCGAGAAAATCCAGACTCCGCCCCCACATCTCTTCTCCTGCACCACCTTCCGATGCTCCTGAGCTCGATGCCTCCGAAGAGTCTCCACCTGAAGACGCAATTGAGCTTCTGCGCAACGAATCCAGAGTCGTGTAGTGAAAGCTCTCCCCTCCTCCATTGCTCACCTTCTGAAGAGGGAACTCGCGCAATGGAAATCCAGTTTCTTCCCCCCAATTCGCGACATCCACAGGAGGATCCATGCATGGATGCACTAAGAATAGCTCACGATCGAAGAAATCCGCAACATCGTAAGCGCAGTAGACGACATCCTTCTTGTACACAAAGAAAATCGGGTTGCCGGCCACGGTAGGGGAGGAAGGAATGTAGCAATGACCACACAAGGGAATCAGGAGAGGGAGCGCTCGTAAGGCAGTCCTGGCGATGTGGACAGCATGATGGGTTTGTGCAGGCCTTTGTCCCCACTGCTTCCACCAGAAGCTTCTAAGCTCGACTTCGTGCAATACTCCCGCGCGCGGCAGCTCGATCCTTGTTCTCAGTAGCTCCAAATTCCTCGCCCGCCAGTTGGGAAAACCAGCCCCGAGCGGTAACCCTTCTTGCAAAATTGCCTTGAGGTCCGGGGGAAATGTGAAGCCGAAAGTCGCTTCGATTCTGTCCAACTCTCTATCCGACAGTCCAGCAGCAACAGGCACTTGCGCCCTCTTGAGATGCTCGATCACGCTCTTGGCGTAAGCAGAGAAGGAGAAGTAGACTCTTCGTGTGCCTGCTGCCTTTGGCGGCCCTGCAGCCGCCCTTGCGGATAGCCGCTTCAGCCCTGCGAGCTGCGCTTGATGTAGATAACTGCTCCCTCTCTGCTGCTGTCGCTGCCGCTGCTGCTCGCCTCCTTGTCCTCCTCCTATTTGCTCCACTTCTAACATTGTACCGCTACCCCACTCTCCGTTCTCTCTCCTTCTTGGCTTCAGATTTTCACCAACGTCTTCTCCTCCGCAAGTGTTCTGCCATCATCTCAACAAGTTGCTGCGTATCCATTGCTCCTGTTTTCCCCTCTTCTTCCACTGTGTTCCTTCACCAGCCACAGCTATGTATCATCTGAGCTTCGACCCATTCTCCTCCCTCGCTCCTCCGACTTTCCAGTCCTCGCAATCTACGAAAGAAGAACAAGCGGAACACCCCACTCCAAGTGCAAATAAAACTTGGGCTGCAGTAGCACAGCCACGGATCCTAGCAGAAACTCTAGAATGTACAGATTGGAAGCAACCAAATGCAGCACGACCCTTGAAAGAACTGCCGGCAGCGAGAGAGAAAAATTGTACGTGAAGAAACAGACAGACAACAACATGATGGACCACCATGACAAAAGCCTTCCGTTCCCTCCCGACAGCAAAAGAACGATAAAGAAAACTTCGACATCATGACGTTCACATGAAGCTCAAAGTGACAGAAAAAAGTAGGTGGCCCACCCATTCCGCGACGTGGTCTTTGGGGCGGAGGACACTGGGACCCCACAACGGATCACCTGTTTGTGTCGTAGCGGGTACCACCGGCGGCGGCGGCGGCGGCGCCCACAAAACCTTACATATGCTGCTGCTGTTGCTGAACACCTCTTGGTCTGAATCCACAAGAGATCCATTGCAATGCCTCAGGGAATAGCTTCCACCTTCCCTGGCAAGATGACTTCGCTGCGACTGGTGTCCATGCTTAGAAATCTGTTAAGAGTCCAGTTTTGCACATGTGCAAACATCTGACTGATGATGGAGAAATCTTGACATGACATAATCATGGTGCTCCAGAGATCACCAGTTGCCACCACCATCACTGGGATTTTTAAGATTCTGCAACCAGCAAATGGTGATCTATGTTGTGAAGTTCTGCTACTGTGCAGTGTGATGGTAGTAGTTTTGCATCACATTGAGGGTACCTGCATGTGATCTGGGATTTTCACCATTGTAGTTGATGATGATGGTTTTGGGCAGAATATGGGAGCTCTATTGGCAACGAGGCAAGATGCTTCTTCAGCTCACCACAAATGCATCAATCTGTTTTCTTGAATTGAAAACTGAATGCATCTGCAGCTATTATTATAACTGAATGCACATCTTTGTGCTTTTCCCTATTACTCTACAGTGTGTAGGAACAGGCTATGTAACCAATGTTTTCTTTAGCAAAAGGAGGAGAATTGAAATCAGCTGCCAATAATTGGACTGATTTGATCAGGCCACACAGTGCACAGACCAGCAGCACATCTGACATTGGAAGCAACAAATGAAAAGTTGTAAATGGCTGGGGCCCAGAATACCCTTCAATCATCTTTCCTTTTGACTCACACGTTATGCTTGCCTTGATGCTTGGATGATTGACCTTGATAGTGGAAAAATGCAAGAGGAACCTGGCAAGTCGGTGATGGCCAAGACTATGATGATCACCCAGCTACAGTCACCTTGACAGCTTTTGAAACTGCAGATTTGTGCTCAACACCAGCCAGACATGGTTCAATGAATCTCTTTAAAGTCCATATTTTAGTATTGTGCACACAGACATTGACTCAACAGCAACAGAGTGGATGTGTCTTCAATCACATGCAAAAAGGATTCAAGGACATGAGACAGAACCCTACCCATGATCCATCGCATTGTGCATTGATCCCAATTCCAAGAGTTGTAGTTGTTGAAGGATTTTTGGTTAATGCACTGCAGTGTAGGAAGGTCAATGCAATATACGGTTTTACAAACTCTGACTTGAGAAATGTCATTTACTCTTAACCTGTGAAAAATGGGCTCTCAGGTAGAGCCACCACCACCTGGCACAGGATACTCAACTGGTCTAGAAACAGGTTGGAAATGAAAAAAAATCTTGAGCTGAATCAAAGTGCATACTAAAGGTTGCTGATCTTTGGAAACTAATAAAGTATGTGGGTGCTGATCCAACAAGTCAGTAATGAGCACGAATGACCAATCAATTTGTCTACCACAAGTCTAGCTCTTGTGCAGTAGATGTTCATTGATTCCTGACGTTTTTAACACTTTGTTGGATGTGATAAACACCAGTAGAGGTCCAGAAGGTGTCAGTCTAGTATGTGTTATTTTCATGATACATTCTTCCTATCTTCCTCTCGTCCTTCTGATGGGGGTGCTGTCACAAGTCAATTTAGCTTCGTTGTTTTATGTGACACTTTCAGTAACGGAGGTTGTCCAAAGTGTATATAAGAGATTAAACCTTTTTCTCCCTACTAAGAATTGGCTGTTTTGGGGCCTCGTTTGATCAAAGTCAGCGAGAGATTAAGGTCAAGTGTGAGAAGAGTAATACAAGAACTGATTAGAGAGAGTCCAAAAATGCTTAGGTTACTGCAATCAGTGGAATTCTTTGATGTCAAAATCTTGCAAGAATCATGTTGAGATGCAAGTTTAGAAAACCAAACACACAATGGTTGAGAATTCATGTTCCATTCCTCTTCAAAAATCTGTTGGCTGCTGCAAATTTATCTGAGTTGCCAAATTTATCAGGGTGGGATGCCATGCTCTTGTATGAATTCATGCAAATGTCATATACTCAGGAACACATGTTATATACTGGGATCATGGTTCCTTGGCATGTTAAATGCTCAGAACTCTGCCCAACTCTATGTGATTGAACCCTAGAAGATGACATTGATGGATGTGGTCCCTGTCTTGGTAGTGACTTCTAAAGTAAGGTGTTGTCATGTTGCTGCCCTCATACCCAATTGCAGAATGAGAAGTTAACAAGTAATATGGTAATTTAGGCATCTATTTGTACTTATATCAAATCCAAGAGGGTTTTGCATTTACTCATCAGACTGTTCGGGTTCAAGGGTTTCATTTGTCTACATTGTTGTGGTAACATTGGATCAAGCAAGTGCTTTTGGCATTCAACTGAAACCATCAAACAGGATGTCAAAGAAAGATTGTGAATCATAGCCTGTGCTCAAGATTTTAATAGAGTTTGATGGTGACAAATGTGCAAGGTGCTGCTGAGCAAGTGTATGGGAGCATCAATGGAAGAGAGGAGAGAGACGAGGGTAAGAAGACATGGCCAAGTTGAGTGAAATTGATATCTGGGATGTGTTGCTTTTGATATTGAAGCATGTACACATCCATGGAAGTTTCATCATGTCTTTGTGTTTTCTTTTGAGTTCAATCTAAGAAAAAGTTGCATTCATGGAAAGAAAATTTTACTTGAGATGTTGTGTTGACAGTAGTAAATATGGTCTTCCTTCAATTCCAATGCAATGCTCTGATCTCATAAAGCACTTGGAGAAAATTTGTAGTGTATGTGGAGGCCACCTTATATCCATCAATTTCCCTCCTAGAAATTGGGAGGGAAATTATGCCTACTTGTAGATGTAAGAACCCTCCCACTATTGAGGACTAGGCATAAGAACCCTCCCATTCATACACCTCATGATCTAAATAGGTTTGGTTCATGATAAATTTTGCCTTGTGCTTTACGATAGGTAAAGTCTATGGGTGGGAGACATTCCCAAAATGCGGGGCCAGACTCAGCTATCGCCTCATCCCAGGCCCCTTATTTTGAGAATGCCCCACCCCTAGGGCTTTACCCTCTGCTACAATGTCTACTATTGCTGTGAACTTTTAGTGGAGACATGCCAGGGGTGAGATCTCAATGAAATGTGAAGGTGGACTGCTGAATTCATTGAGATTTTGCTAGAACTTCTGCTGTTGAAACTGTTCACTTAAAAACATGAAAGGAACTGATCTTGATTTGTCTGACCAGGTAGCATTGGAAGCAACAGCGATGTGTTTCATTTTGTGTTGGTACATCATTTGTTTAAAAAAAGTAAAAAGCTCATGAGTCACTCATTAGTGTCCACCAGTTGCGTCAAAACTTGACTTCATTCATTCTGGAAATCTGTTGTAGATGTGACAGGACAACAATTTCACTTGTTACGTACAAGACAAAATTGCACATACACAAAAATGCTTGGATGACAAGACATGACATTAACAATCATGATGTGCAATGACACAATTGCTATGGGGATTGAGTGAAGAAAGAAGTTTAGAGTTATGTTCTGACAATGAATGAAACCCGGAGAAGAACTTTGCCACCTGTGGACTAATTTGAAGAATACTAGAACTTCTTTAGGCGAACCTTGAAGCAAAGATTGAGGTTGATTGTGGTGAATTGTTGGGATCTAATTCAAAAACAAATATCAAGGAATTTAGCCAAGGAACTGAACGAGACTTTGCTTGTATGCTAATTAGAATATAAAAAGCTTGTTGGCAATGTCTGAATTTCCCGATATGAATTTGCAATGGAGAACTGTGGAAGTAAGTGATGCACATATGTTAGTGAAAGAATAGCTATGGGAATAGTCTGTCATGGGAGAAAGGTTGTGTCACAGCTATCTTTGGAGCAGAACCATGGAAGGGCTCACTGCAATAATAAAGCCAATAGACAAAACAAAACAAGCAGCTTGTTGCCTGATGGCTATGCCCATTTACTCAAGGGAGAGGTCCAAACTGAAACTTCCATTTGAATGGATTTAGAACTTCACTTACGCATGCATGCACTTCTATGGGACACCTCTAAATCCAAAAACTGAGTAATAACAGGCATCCAGCAATTTCATTCGTCGTAACTTTTTTTCTTCACACATGCACACAAGCCTATTCAACATCCTCTCTGTATTAGTACACTAATATTTATACCCCTTGGCTAAGACTAGTTCCAGGGGGCGTTCATTGTGTGCCCCTGGAAAAAGAAAATTGGAAGAAGAAAAGTGAAAACATGTGTTTTGGCTCAGCAAAATGGTTTTGATCCAACATTTTTCCACATGATGTTGAGGCTGGTGAAAGGCACAGCAGAGCCCAATACCTGATGTTGATTGGCTAGATAGTTTGATTGGTCCAAGTGTTTGGAGTCCCAATTTTAGTTTTATGGGTGGGTTTCAGTTTTTTTTTTTTTCCTACCCAAATTTTTTATATTGACATTTTTCGCTAGATTTAACAAAAAAAACTAGTCAAATTTACACTAGAAAAAAAATTCAATTTTTTTTCCCAATTTCTATGTTGAAAAATGTCAAATTTCACCAGACAAAAAGAAATAAATAACTAATCTTGGATGCAAGAAATATTTCTGCAGAGTTACATACTGAGCACCACTGGAACTGCTCTGACTATGTGCATGGTAGCAGCAAGATGAACATTTTGATGGAAGTAAGACAATGTCTAACATCTGAAACTTGTTCTGTTGAAGTAAGAAAGACAGACTACTGTAATTACCTAGGCTGGTTAGGCATTAATTACTTATTTTTTGGAATTGCCAAAATTTCTGAAAAATAGGTGCCTGCCATGCCAAAAATCTGAGTGAAGCTCTCAAGCATAATGGCTTCATTATTTAGTATAATATTGGAAGATATTAGGACACAAGGTTTTACATATGGTTAAAGCCCTTGGCTAAGGGTTTTATTGAAATTCAGGCCAAATTGGCATGGGACTTTACTTATCACAGTGTTTTTTTTGGGGGGGGTGAATTTTTTTCCATTTAATGATTTTTTTCAAAAAAACATCTCTGTTGGATATTCCTTTTTTTTCAAAAAAAATTGTCATGTTTCTACACATTGTTCAAGCAAGTAGTTAGGGATAGTAAAGGATCTGAATAAATTTCTACTTTCATAACTGGTACATAGCCAAACATGGCTAAATCTCCTTGTGTATGATTGCCAAATGTGGCAACATCAGAAAATTGAAAAAAAAAAAAAAAAAACACTGACCTAGCCTAATATCAATCAACAATTGATGAATATGTGTAATGTAAGTTGAGTACATTAAAATTAGGGCTTTTATGCCTAGGGTAAAGCTTGAGGACCCGAATAAGGGCAACACAAGGCAAGCATAAAGTGTACACCCAAGGCTTTACCTACACAATGTAAAAACTGCCACTCTTTTTCTTTTTTTTCAATCTCATGATACTAGGAGGTTATCCATTGGGTGTCATGGGAAAAAACAGACAACCACCCGCATTGCAAAAAATGAAATGCCTGTCTCCATGGGCATTATATTTTTTTGATGCACCCACCACAACATTATGCCTCGTAAGGTGCCTTGCAACAACACCAAGAAGAAAAAAAGGAAAAGAAAAAAGCAACCAGGATTTTATGAATCCTTTTGAAGCTCACTCACCTCTTTTCCTTTTGCTTGAACTTGGCCTTCAGCACCACATCATTGCCAATGTTGCAAAGCTCGAACAGTTTGTCATGGTGCATCATCTCCTGCTCAATGACAGTGGGAGGAAATGCAGTCACTATTTTGCCTAAGGTCCCCCCTCTTGCAGAGACAAAACCCTCAGAATTGGCTGCTGCTGAATCCCATTCACAATCACGTTGCTCTCTGCAGATGGGGGGTGCCATTTGTATGAACATACAAAAAACTGTTACCAAAGCTTGAAAAAGCTGCACAAATTCAAGAATTTCAACTCACTCAGACAATGCATGTGAGAAATGATCAAAGCAGACAAAAACAACCAATTCTCAAAACCAGAAGAACAAATTCTTCCAGTGCAAATCACAAAGATCTATAGGCGCTCAATGTTACTGCAAAAAGCTTCAAATTTCTAGTGGGCATACACAAATCTTTATCTGAAAAATCTGGACTTGTTCTGGAAAATCTGGCCCATTCTGAAACTGGAATCCACCCTCTCTGTTACTTGACATGACAGCAGAGAAAATGGATTTTGTTTTTTGGCTTTGAGAGACTCTCATGACTCCCAACTGAGTCTATGTAAATCACATAAAGCCCTGCTTGTTTTGCAACAGCTAGCATTGCAAACAGGGCACACATTATATAAGCATAAAACTTCCACTTCGAAGTGGGGGACCATTTTGCTTTCCAAGAAGTTCATAGCCGATGGGTACCCACAATTGCTTATCTTTAAAAGATGGTGGAGCTTTAAACCCGTTAGGGAGGGTGTTATCAGAACCAGGGCTGGACTTGGCTCCACCTCGCATGGGCCTCTTATTCTGGTAGCTCCATCTCCTATGGCCTACATACCATGGAATTTTGCACTCAGGTGAGATTCTGCAACATCCACAGGGAGACTGTTTGCTACACCTTACAAATGTTGTCTATGTGCTGGCCCCATGCATTTGAAAGAGTAGTTGACCTCAAGAACCTTAGGGTGATGGTGGATTCTCTCCTAAGTGAGAATTATGGACTAGACACAACTAGGGAGACGCCACCGGTTATGAGTCAGAATCTACCATCACAGGTTTGAGATCCCTGATTCTATATGCAGTCCACTTTAGGTACCTACATATTTGGATTTCTACTGGGTTGTAGCACTCTAGATCTCTACTGGGTTGTATCTGTTAGCGCTCTAGATACAGGCCTGCTTTGTATATCT
>Ga0116228_10001802_pt1 | contig 18058 bp, 15 predicted proteins | sample S1TSphfallax_2_FD_89694 | JGI IMG/M metagenome (GOLD analysis project Ga0116228, IMG submission 89694) | Host-associated microbial communities from peat moss isolated from Minnesota, USA - S1T2_Fc - Sphagnum fallax MG | ecosystem: Host-associated > Plants > Peat moss > Unclassified | place... | reverse complement strand
TGTCAAGTTTTTTCAAATCCATCTTAAATTTACACATATAGGTAAACTTTTTGGATCAATGTTGTTTGTTACATCTTAGAAATGTGAGCTTTGTGGTCAATGGAATGCAAAGTTTTAATTATTGAAAATTGTAATTATCTCAATTAGATGTTCTCTCTTAAATAACCTTCAAAGATTTAATGCCGAATCAAATGAAAGTATGATGCTTAGATGTAGTAACAAGGGTGAATACTTTTCACATTCTACATTCACTCAAAATCTAGTGAAATCACTTGGTGTACAAGGACACCTTTTGTTATAGTGTATGTTAAGGCTATAAGTAGGAGGATTTGACAAATAAAAAGAATTCAATTCAATCTATTTTATTTTATTTTGTCATTTTTTTTTTGTAATATGATCTTTGAATCCAATTATGGATTTCTGCCTTGTAAATAAACATTCTCATTTTTTTATTCTACCTTTGTTTTTGTTTATTGGATTTAAGATCTAAAATAGAATAAACTAGTTGTTGTTTGTAAGCAAGTTAAAATTTACAAAGTAAAAACCTTATTCTATTTTATTTAAAGGAATAGAAAACACCCTTAACATTTGGTGACCACTTAGTGGACAAAAATAATAAACAATCACATTTATAATCTTTGGTTTTAACAAGATTTTTTTATAAAATTATTTTAAATTTGCACTAGTTTTAGTAGTTTTCTAAGATTGTTTTGTGATTTCATCATTTTTTATTTTCTTACAATGTTATTTTGAAGATTTCTTGAGATCTCCATGTTTGTTTTTCTAATTTTTTAGAGAAACATGTTGATCAAAGGAAATTTGAAAGTCAGCAATTATTTCAAATCAATGAAAGATGCCAAAAAAAGTCACAAGAGGCCTTAAAAGGCAACTAGAATTAGGAGCACCACAACAACTTGTCCCCAAGGTGATTTAATTATAAGAACAACCATGTTTTCAAGTCGAAGGAATTCAATCGGTTGATGTTCCTAACATTGAACCTCAATAGATAGTTACAACAAACATACCTCTTCATTAGATACCATAAGAGTAAGAGGAAGGAAGGGAACCACGAATACTTTCAATTGGTCATTTTTTTGACACCCTAGCATTCGTCCCAATATTGAAGGCTGAATTCACAACCAAGTGGACAACATATTGCATTGTTCAAAACATTGATGAAGTAATCTTTGTGGGACAAAGGTGGTAATCTACAACACTTGATTACTATATCCCCAAAGCTATTGTACCCTCTCAATCAACATCGATTACTAGGTACTACACATCTAAACCAAATTCTGCTCTGAATCCAACTGTAAAGCCAATTTATAATTGGAGCGCAATCAATTTTTAAATTGATTGGAACATTTATGCCACTTGGAGCAAAGACCTTCACATTGATCTAGTTCTCAACCACATGTAAAATTGATGGAAGCAGTCATAGTACCTGTTGTTGTTTAACAAACACAACCACTTAACCAAAGTGTTTCACCAAATGTACATGTCATGGGAATGGTTGAACAACCACTTGTTTAGCAAAGTATACCAATTACAAATGCACAACCCATTGTTGAGATTGCATTAACATGTGCATATTATCAACAAGTTGGACATGAATTCAAGAATCATCCCTTTGTGGATGATAAACTTAAATGATTAATGAGAGAAAAACTCATAACTTCTCTATAGCCTATTGTACCAAGCACACCAGTGACACATGTTGGTGTACATGTGCAACAACTTAAACCATAATCAGGTTTGATTATTAACTTAACATTAGTTAATCAACAACTAGGTTTGCAACAACCTATTACACCATTGATAACGAGACAACTTAAAGTTGTACCCTATCCACCATATCCAATGTGGTATAACATAATACCATCTTTTATACCCATGGATCTTAATATGTATCCAATGTACTATTCTAAGATCAAAAGACTTGATCCATTAATTTGTAGGAGGGAGAAACATGTAACTAGGATTAATTACCCAGATGTGGTGCCACCTATTAAGTAGTTAGAATAGACTCAATATCATGGAAGAGTTCCAACTCATAGACTAGCATGACCAATTCTAATTCCAAGAAAAATACTTGTTCAACAAGCAAAGGTAACATTTTTACATGTTAACATACATGTTGCAACTGGAATACATGTCTATGGTGACGGTATGTCACCTTAGCATCCAAGAAGGGTTAATTCACATCCACAACCAAGTGGAGAACTGCTTGGAGGTTCACCTAATGGAAAATCCCTTGAAAAAAGATCACATGATCAAAACCCAATTGGAGTATCGCCACTTAATCCACATGTTGGACTTTATGGATGGCTAGCACTTGATCCAAAGACATTCATGCCACCATGGTACCCATTGATTATAGTTTGATCTGAACTAACCAATAAACTACCATACCGAAAATTTCAATATCCAAGATACATGAAGGATACTGATCTTGATGCTCACATTAGAATTTTCAAGAAGGCAATTAGAGCCAATTTAGAGACCGTAGAGGCTGGTATCATTAACTTGTTTAGTTTCACTTTATGAGAACATCTCCAAATGGGGTGAAAATTGTGTACAAGATCATCCCATTTGCACATTTCAAGAGTTGGAGCAAACATTTTGCAATCGTTTCGAAAAAATGAAGAATGATGAAGAAGTTTATATGCAATTGAAAAACCTACAACAATAAGTTAGCAAATGGGTAGAAGTTTATTACGAACATTTGCTAGTTAAGGCTACTAATGTTTTCCTTACCATGATATTTAGAACAAGTTTGTAACCATACCTCATATCATCAATAACATGTATGACAAGGCATACCCTTATCAAACATAAGGAAATTGCAATAATCTATGAAGAAAGTGGACTAGTTATAGCAAACTACAATGTTTTGTTAACCCAACTAGAATCCAAACTAGTTGCATAATCGATAGTCAACTACACTACAACTAAACAATAACTAACCTATTCAAATTGTGGAAAAACAAGTCATGCCAAAAAAACTTGTCATAACAAGAAAAAAAAAACATGTAATACATGTTGTACCCACCAAAGTTGCTGAACTGATAGTTGAAGTAATTGCACAACTCATTAAACCAACTAGAGTACCTTTAAGATATCCATGTATGATTTATTTTAGCTTTAAACATGTGCTAGATTGTCCTAAAAAGACAAAAGTTTGAAACATGTTCCATTACTACCACTATAGTTCCAAAAGCTTCTAAGCTTGAAAATGTTCTAGTTAATGTAATTGCTAGTGTCACCATACATAGTTAAGTGCTAGAACAACAACTGCTTAAAGAACATGAACTAGTGAAGGAAAAAACAACAATTGATTGGCAAACATAAGAACACATGTGTGATTCCTTTGTTGATAATATCAAGGAATTACAAGGAGGTGATTCAACATCACAAACACCTATCAATTTAAACAGATTGTTTCATTCAAATTGGGTTGTTTATTAGAACCTGTAAATCAATTGATTATCGACAAGCATCGTGTTCATTTAACTACACAAACAATAATACCATAGAAGATTTTGGAGGACATTTTGAGAAACATCAGCATTCAAGTTCTAGAAACCAAGTATGTCATCGACTTGGGGCAACTCGTGAGGACTGTGCTAGACATTAAGTGGTACACTTTCAAACTAATTAAGCTTGTTCAACCGGTGCAACCTAAACTTGTTCATCTTGAACCTACATGTGCAATAGTCGCCATTGATCATCATATGGTAGTTATACAAGTATAAGTTGGAAAAAACTTCATGGATGATGTGCTTATTGATGGAGGTTTTAAAGTCAATATCATTACTAAAAAATTGATAATATAATTAGGTTTGTCAAAGCCCAATCCAATCTTTGGATGGTAAATCAAACCATAGCCAAACCACTTGGTCTTATTGAGGATCTGAAAATATTTATTCATGGTATTCCCTATAAAGTCACATTTATTGTTATCAATAGTAATGTTCTAGATTTTATTTACTTAATGTTGTTAGGACATCCATGGTTGAGAGATGCAAAAGTATCCCATGATTAGGGAACCAACATTGTTACCATACAAGGAACAAGTACAATGAAAACCATACTTGTTACCAAAAAACTAAGTGTTGAATCCAAAAGACCAAAAGTCTTAGTATGTTATGATTTCCATTTTGAAATATTTAATGAAAAGGAAGATATGATGTTTGCCATAGAATTGGACCTATTTTAAATAGGAACCATAACAATACCTACCCACACTAAACTGGTTTTAAAAAATAAACTACACATTAGATTTTTTTAAATAGAACAAGTTCTAAAACAACCTATTAAACTGGCATGTGTCTTAGCTATTAACTTAATTATACCACCTGATACTACCAAGCAACATTTACTTGTTCAACCTTTTTCCATCTAGAAATGGGAGACATGATCATTAATGAGACATTTGCTCAGGGAGCAACTCCAAGAACTAACCATAACTAGTTGGACAATTATTGAGGAAGAACAATTGACCAGGGTTAATTTGGGCATTGAAAAGAATGTGCAATAGGTGAAAGTGAATGTTTCACTTGAACTGATTGTTACACAACAATTGATTGTGTTATTAAAGGAATTCAAAGATGTTTTTGCTTAGACATACAAAGACTTGAAGGGTATTCCACCAAAGATTGCTCAACATAGGATTGAACTTGATTCCACAATACCACCTACTCATCAAGCAAGGTATCGTTTGAATGTTAACTACGCTACCATTGTGAAATAAGACATAAACAAGTTACTTGCTATTGGTTTCATCAAACTAGTTGAATAAGCAACCTAGCTATCACTAATAATGGTTGTTCCCAAGAAAAATGGGAAGTTGAAAATTTGTGTTGATTTCAAGAAGCTCAATGGAACAACAAAGAAAGACCTTTACACATTGCCTTTCATTAATGAGGTCATTAACATAGTTGTTGGGCATGAAGTATATACCTTTCTAAATGGATTTTCAAGATATCATCAAATATCAATTGCACCAGAAGACTAACACAAAATCACATTGTGACAACTTGGGGGGCTTGTGTGGGTTGTGATGCCATTTGGTGTCAAAAATGGATGGCCCACTTATCAAAGGGTAGTAACCAAAGCGTTTCATGAGTACATTGATGTATTCATGAAGATATTTCTTAATGATTTTATAATTTTCAGTGACATGTCAACTCACCTTGAGAAGATGAAAAGATATTTTCTTAAATGTAGAAAGTTCGGTATTAGTCTAAACTTAGACAAGTGTGCATTCATGGTGTTTTCAAGGACTATCTTAGGTTTCATAATGTGTAAGAGGTGCACAATCATGGATCCTAAAAAGGTTGAAGCCTTAGTAAACATGTCAGTACTTATTATCCCCTAGGAAATCCAAATGTTCAATGGGATGGCATAGTTTTGCATGTGTTTTGTCAAAAAAATTGCTTCAATTATGTCATTTATCAACAAGTTGTTAAAACAATGTGAAGTTTTTGAATGGACAAAAGAATGCAAAAATGTTTGGGAAAAGATTAAGGATTCATTATGTATGTATAAGCCCCTATTTTGATTAGTCCAAATTAGGAGCATCAATTTCATGTTTATACAAATGCATCTTTGTTGGTAGTAGGAACCATACATGTTCAAAATTCGACCTGTAAGTTTGATCAATTGGTTATGGGTCCAACCATGCTATTAAGAGCCACATGTGCCCCCTTAGACCACTGTTTTATTTTTATATATTTTTAAATATGTCTTTCAAAAAGCATTAAAATTCTTTAAAATTTTCTTAATATTATTAACGTGTATATTAAAAAAATCCCAAAATATATCTTGTTGAAGTGAAATTTAATCCTTGTAGAATTATTTCACATTACTGTAACAACATATTTGCATTACAATATGCACATGTTCACAATTTTTACCTTGATTCTAAACACACTTGACTTTGCAGTTCATTAAAACACTATATTCATGGTTATTTCATATAACTACAATTTGCATTTCAAAGTACAATGTTGAAAAATCCAAAGACAAAATTATAATTTAGTACATTACATTTTTGATACTCTAGAAAATTCACACAACAATATGGACATGGAAATCATTGCAGAAGTTTATATTTTTCGATTTTATTGAAATTAAATCAAAATCACAACAAAATTCCATGTTTTGTTGAAAATGAAAGCAAAACAACAAATAAAATCTATGTTATATCAAAAATAAAATATGTGGTTTTCTACTACCAAGTACCTATAGTTATCCTTACTTCCTCCAAATTGTGTGTCTAAGAAAAAAATTCTCTTCTTCCCCAAATCTTCCATCTTTGGGTAGTCCCAAGTCACATCATCATGATTCAAAACTACAATGTTCCATGAGTAGTCCCTATCCTAAATGTTGTGTTCATCCAAATCATGTAATCATCCTCCCCCCTTAACATTACCCCCATACTTTGGATTTCGTCCCCAAAATCCTTGGAAAATGATAAAAAATGAAATGAATGTATTATGTAATGTTCTAAGCATCTATCTCCTCTACGATAGTTTCTGTAATCTCAACCTACACATCAACTAGTGGTTCGATACCCACTTCTGGCTTTACAGTTTTGACTTGTTTTTCCGTCTTTACAGTTTTGATCTCCTCCTCCACTAACTTGGTCTATGGTTCTATTTCTAGGGGCTATATCTTAGATACCTCTTCTTTTATTGTTGGGAATAATTTCCACTTGTCCTTATTCATGAGTTCTCTATGGTTTTTTCTCTTCTTGACCCCCTTCTATGAGGTCCTATCGTTTCTTTGTGTACCTTTGCTTCCTGAGCTATTCCACTACTAAGGTCATGTAGTTCCTCAGTCTATACTTCCTCCTCTTGAATTGTTCCGTTGGGTCCTACTTCATTATCCTCATTTTGGCCCACTTATGTACTTATTGAACTATGATAGATAAAATCTAGAAAAGTCACTTGATAAGTTTCCAACTTGTACTTCAAAATTCTTTCATTAGTTCTATGTTAAGCCATATTCGTCTCCAACTCCTTTGTAAAATATTCCTCTATAACCTCCCACCATTCCTCGGATTCTGTTTTAAAATCCTTCATCTTGTTATTTGTCCTCATCATGGTATAGTATGAAAATTTGCAAATTATTTAATGCTTTATTTTATTATTTCATAAACTACAACTTTGTTTTAGATGTCATACATTACATTTCATTTACATGTGGTAAAGGACTCTTGAAATTTCAAATTTTTGTTCAAAATAGATTTTTAATTTTTAAAATTTTAAAATTTCACAACTTTCAAATTGTGAGTGCTTTTTGAGTGTGGATAATCAATGAACTTCATCTCAATTTTTTTTCTCATCAAAATTCCCTTATAAAAAGAGTCTTTAGCTTGGTAATTTGCAAAATGATTACTTTTGATGTAATTGTTGTTCAAATTCAAAGGTCCTTTATTAAAATGAAAAAAACCCAAAATATTTTTTGATTTTTTTTTGAATTCTTCAATATTCATATTAGTCATTTAACACTACATTCCATGATTAACATGACATTAAAGTCACACCACCAAAATATATCTAACAAAATTATAATTTTTATAGAGTTTTAGTGATCACCCGATGTGTATTTTGGCTCGTTTGATTGTGATTACGCCTAGATATAATGGTAGGATATTTGATAAAGTATGGAAAACCTAGACTCTTTGTATTCCATTGATCTATTGAAAAATTTGTAGGTGCAAGTCTATAACTTTGCAATGCCTGAATCATTAATGATTTAATAACCTACGTTATTAACCTTCGTTTTTTCTACATATCCTTCCTCATAGATTCCAATAACATCTATAACCAGTTGATACTAATGACATACACCTTATCCTTATGCCCAAAGTAAACATTTGCGTCATTGATCAATAACGTGTTAAAAAATTCCAACATGACATCGAGCATGGATGCTACCCAATCCATTAGAAACAAAGGAACAAGCATGGCTTTAGAAGCTCAATCTTCTTCCTCGACAATGTCCTTCCAATTCTCTATCCACTCAACATGCTTATCATAATTTTGTTTCGTTTGTGTCCACATGAATTGTTCAGGATTTGGAATTTTAATACCTTTCTCCATAAGTGTAGTTTTGTCTAAGATTGCACATCTCCTCTTTGTTATATTTTTGACTCACACCTCTTGATCTCCATTGCCCTTTCCTATGTTTTCACCATTACCTGTGCCTTTGTAGATTGTTGTACTTCCACCTGCACTTTTATAGATAACTATGCTTCCACCTCAATAATGTTCTTCCCCCTTGCGTCCTTTTAGATCATTTATTCTTCCACAAAGTGTTATTCCATAGCTTCATTTTCCTTTGATTTTCAATGAACACCAGATCTACTGATGTAATTCATGGTCCTATTGACTTTCTTGCATGCCAACTTTTTTTCCTTCTACGAAAAAAACTCAACTACAGATGTTCTAGTTCTACATATATAGTGAATTATCATTTGTACAAATTTCATATTCTCATTGTACGTTTTTCCTTCTACACATTCCAAAGATGATGTTGAATGCAACAACGACCTTATAACTAACAATTGAATATTCAACATGCCTTCATGTTCTACTCTTCTTAACTCCTCTTCTGCTTTTATTCTTTTCAACAATTTTGCTTCTTCCTCTTACTTTCCTTTGTGCTCACTCCTATGCACTTTCGTTTCCTTTGTTATTTTCTGTGATTTCTCAATCACACTCTTTGCACTCATGCTGTTATGAACTTTAGAACTTTAAAAACATACACAATTTCCAACAACAAATGCAAATTGCTTTTGATGGTTACCCCATTTTTTTTCATCCTTGAACTTCCCGCCCATCACATTCATTTTTTTATTTGCCCACCATCTTTTAATTAATGCATGATCCTTGAAATTAATATAGCCCATCATTACAAGTTTATGTGTCCCTTGTATAACCACGTGGAAGCACTTTGCATCATCATTATGAATGAATGCCACAAATTTCATCTTCCAATTATTCCACATCCTTCCTCTCCTTACATTAGTTGTATTGACTCCACCTTGTTTACCATGTACACCTTTTATTGATTGTGCCCATTTATTTGTTGATTGTGTCAACTCATTATTTGACTATGACAATACATATGTTGATTATACTGATTTTTTTCTAACTATGTCAACAAATATGATGGTTGTGCAAATACCCTTAATGACTAGGTGATACTTCTGCTAATTTGGCTAATACCCTTGATAGATCATCTTCAAATTTCTGCATCCCAAACCTTTCATTTTTGTAGTTAGTACTCACGAACTTATTAGTCATCTGTAAATCGAAAATCAATATATTGTTGACCGCAAGATCTTCCATCTATTCTTCATCTTTAATACTTTGCATCTATGGTTTTTATATTTCATAGTCTTCATCTTCCTCCTTCATATCAGAATCTACGCCTGAATTCCACCTACACTTAATTCCCAATATACTGGCATTTGTTGTTCTTGTTTCTAAACTTCAAATTCCATGTACTTGTAAGGTCTAAGCTTATTCACATTAACCAGCATAAGGTTAGTTTCAAACTTCTCAATGGTCATCAAGAACACAATGTTATTTGGCAACACATACTAACTTTATATGGTCTAGTCCATTTCTTAATAAACTTCCTTAAGTGTGACTTATTGCCCTTTGGAAACCACAAAACATAATTGTTGAAGTACTATCTCTCTCATTTCCATTAATAATTGGCATTATGTACTTTGTGGACATTAATGGATGTAATCCATACACTAATTGATATGGTGTATAGCTTGTTGTTACTTTGTATGCAGTTCTGTATGAAAATAACACTATAGACATATGCTCACCCCAATCTGTTCTATTTTCACTAACTAACTTGTTCAACAGTGTCCCAAGTACCTTCTTAGTAGATTTAACCTTCCCATTCCCTTGAGGATAATAAGTTGTAAAACTCACATGTTTCAACAGAAAATGATTGGTTAAATACTTGATAACATCATTAATGAAATGAACTCCCTGATTTATAATTATAGTCAAAGGACATCCAAATTTGGTTAATGTGCATTCATATAAAAAATTTGTTGTGACTGCTACAATATTAGTTTTGAATGTTCTTGCTTCCACCCATTTGGTAGCATAATCTATGGCTAAAAATATATATTTGTTTCATGTATATCTCCTTGTTGGTTTAACTGGCCCCACAAAATCAAGTCCCCGTTTCATAAATGGTTCCTCTGGAAGGCTTGTGACCAACTTTGCAAAACTTCGAATTACCAATCTTCATGTTCTTTGACATGCATCATAAGATTTATAATAATCATGCACATCTTTGTACATAGTTGGCCACCAATATCCAGTATCCAATATGTTATTCTACGTTATTTTAGTTGCAAAATGTCCTCATGATGGTCCTTCATGCAATTCTCTCATCACCATCTATGCTTTTGTAGTTATCAAACATTTCCACAATTTGTTGTCTTGACCCATTTTATACAATTCACCATTCTTTAGTGTGAAGGCTATGTTTTCTTGATAAATATCTGATTTTGTTGTATTGATAATGTGCCCTCAGTTTGTCATGTTTTCAAAATTTCTTTTACATCATTAAGCCATTTAGGTTGTATGTAAAAAAAAATTGCATATGTGGTTTGATTATGCACACTTCTGGTTTTTGTACTATCTCATAATCTTGACAATGCATTTGCAACTACATGAGTTTTTCATGGTTTATACACTATTGTGAAGTCATATTTTAGGAAAAGTAATAACCATCTAGTTATTCTCCCTAAAACCTATGGTTTGTTGACTAAATAAACCAATGCCATATGATTTACATAAAAGACAAACTTATTGCTTAACAAATAATGTTTGAACGTATGCAAAGCAAAAACCATTACTAAAGCCTCTTTCTTTGTTGTGCTATAATTTTGTTTAAAAGCCTATAAGCATACACTATTGGTTGATCACTCTTCCTTGTTACATTTTGAAACAATATAGCCCCCATAGCTAACAAGGATGCATGTGTATGAACATGAAATTCCACCTATCAATTTGGTGATATCAATATTGGTTCTTCAATATACTTCTGTTAATCAATTCCCAAGCCTTTTAACATTCTTCTATCCAAAGAAAAGTTTCTATCTTTTTGGTCAATTTAGTCATAGGTGCCATAATAACAACAAAGTTTTTGATAAAAAATCTGTAAAATTGTGCCATCCCATTGAATATTTAAATCTATTGTGGATTTTTAGGTGGTGGCATGTTTATTATTTCTTGTATTTTCCTTAGATTTGGTAATTCCCCTTCTTTAAAAACAATAAAGACCCAATATCATCCCTAAAAATACCATAAATGCACATTTGTCTAAATTCAAATTAATGCCATATTCTCCACACCTTTAAAAAACATAGTTTGAGCTTTTGCAGACGACTTTCCATGTCACTATACATTATAAAGTCATCTAAAAATATTTTCATATATAAAATTGTCCAAATACTTTTTGGATGTTTTGGTAACAAATTTTTGATGTGTTGAATGTCCATTTTAAACTCCAAATGACATCACCTTCCATATAAAAACCCCCCAGTCTATAACAAATGTAATCTTGTATTTGTCCTTTGGAGATACATAGATTTGATGATATCCTAAATATCCATTTAAAAAAGAATATGCCTCATACCTTGCTATTGTGTTAAGCACTTCATTTGTGAAAAGTAATGGGTATGGATCCGAATCCTTCTTTGTGGCTGCATTTAGTTTTTTGAAATCTATACAAATTTTCAGTTTACCATTTTTTTTGGGTACTATTATTATGGGTGACAACCATGTAGCCTCTTCCACATATTGAATAAATTTAGTTGCTAACAACTTGTTTATATCTTGTTTGATGGCTGTAGCATATTTTGGATGTAATCTGTACTTGGTTTGATGTGCAAATGGTATAGTAGTGTCCAACTCAATTCTATGATGTGTTATTTCTAGTGGAATCCCTTTCATATCTTTGTATGTCCATGCAAAAACATCTTTGAACTATTTCAATAATTATTTAATTCCAACACCTTGCCTATTTCCAACTATGCATTAATTTTCACCAATTGTGGTTTTGCATCAGTTCCTAGATAGAGTTTCATCAATTATTGATCTTTAGTTAACGTCCATCCAGTTATATGCAATTCCTTTGTTTTGATTTTTGTTAAAGTTTCATCCACTGCCACACTCCTTAGATAATGTTTGTAGTATGTTTTCAGATACATCTTATCATCCAAAGTTACTTCTAGTTCATATCTATTGTCGAGTCCAATCACAATCAAATGAGTTAACGGTGAGGAAGGACTCAAGGATTACAATCATTTTTGTTGTCATTTTCATTTTTTCATAGAAGGACTTTTGGGATGAAATATTTTGCAATATATTATTAAAAATACATCACATTTTTTCAATACATCACATTTCTTGTATTAATTTTTTATGAATAACTAAGAAAATTTTAAAATTGTATAGATTTTACGAAATTTTGTGTTTCATTTTGAAAAATTATCATAATTTCAAATTGTATGAAAATATGCTAATTATGTAATTATTTATTTTATTTTTTCATAAACTACAACTTTGTTTTAGATGTCATGTACATTACACTCCATTCACATGTGGTAAAGGACTCTTGAAAGTTTAAAATTTTGTTCAATAGATTTTTAATTTTTAAAATTTTAAAATTTCACAAATTTCAAATTGCGAATGTTTTTTGAGTGTGGATAATCAATGAACTTCATCTCAAATTTTTTTTTCATCAAAGTTCCTTTATAAAGAAAGATTTTAGCTTAGTAATTTACAAAATTGACTACTTTTGATACAATTGATGTTCAAGTTCAAATGTTTTTTACTAAAACCAAAACGAAAAAAGTATATATTTTAATTATTCAACATTCGTATTAGTCATTTAGCACAACATTCCACGATTAACATGGCATTAAAGTGGCACCACAAAAATATATCTAACAAGATTACAATTTTATTAAGTTTTGGCGGTCACTCGACGTTCTTTTTGGCTTGTTTGATTGTGATTGCACCTTGCTAGCTATCTTCTTTTCTATGTTCTATACTCTAGATCCATGTTTTGAAATACTAGTCTTTTCATCTGTATCCATGATCTCCACATATGTGGTTTTCACAGATTGAATTATCTTAGGTAAATTGATTGTTCTATTGAGAACAATTATGGCTTTGTAGCAAAGATGATATCTTTTTCTTCATATGTGATGCCATTTTGATAATCATAGCACAATAACACTTTTGGTCTTCTTATTTCAATCCCCAAATGTTTGGTGACTGTAGTTTTTCTAATTGTCCCATTCCTTTATATGGTAACATTGTTACTCCCTCAATCATGTGCCATTTTAGCATCCTTCAACCATGGTCTCCCCAACAACATGGAATAACTAGATTCTACCACATTATTTTGAAGTACAATAAACATGGTTATGTAAGGAATGCCATGAACATATATCTTCAGATCTCTAATCAACCCCATTGGTTTTATGGTTGTTTGATTTTCCATCTTCATATTATATGGTGCAGGTTTCGACTTTGGAAGCCCCAACCTCAATCTCAATTATTTTGTGATAATATTAATTCTAGAACCTCCATCCAACAACACATCCTATATTGTATTCTTCCCAATTTTTATTTGGATAACTACCATATGATTATTTATTGCTACAGTAGTTATCCCTACCTTCGGTATTGAAGAACCAACTTGTTTATTTGTGGTTGCTTTACTTAAAATCTAATTTTTTTTCTAGTTTTAGCTTTTGCCAAAGATATCTCTTTAACTTAAGAGCTATTTTAAGCAATTGTCCCAAGTTCAAAATATAACTTGTTTCTAACATTTGTTTACTAATATATATTTTTTCTTCTATTGTGATTAATTTTTCTTATGAATCCGCTACCTTTTGAGATTTTTGTGCTTCCATAGGAGTAGTATTTGGTATACCCGGCCACGTTGTGTTTCATCCTTCCATGGATGTGGATGGCCCTTCTGTTTGGGTTTGTGTTTTTCGAATCTGTTGAATTATTTCCACCATTGATTTCTTCAATCATTCATTTTTTTTCCCAATCAATAGCCCTCTTTGCTTTCCTTAGCTCTCTATTTTGAACACCTATTTTTCAGTTACTTTACTTCTTGTGGTAACATTAACATCCAACACATTCACATTTGCAGTGACTATTTATGTCTCAGCAATAGGTTGAACCTTTAATATTATCATAGATTTCCCATGAAACATCTCTTTCATCTTAGCAAACTTTGGACAAGATGTCATTTTATGTCCATTCAAACCACATATGTGGCATGCATATGAAGATGTCTTCTATGGTTTTTGACTTGGTTGTGTTGCCTTTGTGGTTGCCAATGTGGTTTGTTCTTTCTTGTTTTTGCATGTCTCCACATTGTGATTCGTCATCCCACAATTTGTGTAGTATTTGTCAATCTTCCCTGTATTATTCTATGTTTTCGCTAGTGCTACATGTTTGGTACATTATGGTATTGAAAGTGAACTCTTTGCTTTTGTAATAGTCATGTTTTCTTCACACAACATTGTCGCCTCCTTATGATGTTGTAGTGTTGATCGTTTCATCCCTGTTGTCACAATGCTGAAGTATGCTTGTAAACCCACTCTAAACACAATAGTCAAAAATCTACATGTGGTTAGTATTTGTAAACTATGACCTAGCTTCTGAATCCGTTCATAGTAAACCTTCACCCTTTGAATTTCCTTTTGCTTCATATTCTTTAGCTCCATGTATATTTGCTCGTCATTTTAAATCTTTTGATGATGTTTGTGTAAACTTCAAAAAAATATATAGTTAGGGAATTTTGACATGTAATTTTGACATCAATTCAATGTTGTATCTCTTAGTGTAGCTAAACACATTGATGATATACTTTTCAGAAGTCTTTGCATTTGCCTTTATTACAGAATTGAACATTCTGACATGAACATTTGGATTAACATTTTTTTTGAAATCAAGATATTTAAGAACTACCTTGTTTGGCCTAACATAATGGCCATCTTTATGATCAACAATTTGTGCAGTTACAACAGATGATTCTCAATATTCGTTTCTTAAACTTGTTGCATTTACACTTTTGTACCCTTCGGCAACCATTGAATTCATTAGTGGTCGATTTGTAGTCCTATTCACATGAGTAGTCATTATCGAATTGGTAAACACCATTTGAGGTGTTTTAACAACTTTAGTAGTTGATGTTGGTAGTGTTGAATTTCAACTCAAATTCCTTCGTACTAAAACTCCATCCAATCCACTAGCCAATTTGTTGGAAATCCAATTATAACTCCCATTTTGACAACATCCATGTTGGGCACAATAACAGTTTCCACTCCTATGGTTGTTATATTCACATCAAGTGATTGAGTAATTCCTACTTCAGCAGGTTATCTCCAAGTTTCAAAAACGATCGTTTTTGACACTATTGGTGAAGTTGCGTGACTCGAGGTCGACGATGTTCCATTCACTAGTAAAAAATGGCCATTTTGCAACTGGTCCTTGCAATGAATTTTTAGTTGCAAATGACATTTGCAACTAAAATCTTAATAATCGGGTTGGGCAAGTTGCATTGACATTAATCACAAACCACAACAAATTTTAGATGAAAGAAAACGTCAATGAAATACGCCTTAGGTGGAGTTCATCCCATTGTTGTAAGGGAAACATTGTATCGACTCACAAGCCAAACTTTATGCCTTCACTTTTGGGATTCTTTTGCAACACATTTTTCCCTGCACCAATTTGAAGTAGCAACCAAGGATGGATGTGAAACAATAACCCATGGCATTAAGTGCACCTTAGAACTTCTCTTCAATTGGGTTATTCTTTAGCTAAATGTCACAAATGCTTTCAATTTGATGTCAAAAGGGGTCATATTTCAAAAATTCTTATAACTAGTGGGGATATCATACAATTTATTCTTTTTGTTCATGCATTCTATGCATTTGAATCTTCCATGTTTTACAATCACTGTAATCATGATGGCAATATCACAGTCATCCCATTTGCCATGGGAACTTGTCAAGGTGATCTTTTGGGAGGGGCATTATTTGCTTTAGCTCACCTTAGGGCATTACATTTTACAATTAGCCATTTCCCCTCTTGTTTATTTCCATCCATTGTAAATGACACACACATCATCACCCCCTTTCCATTGTATCTTTTGCATGTATGAATATTTTCAGATTGAAGTATGTGCGATAGGTTTTTCTATCCAACCTCAGAAATGTGTAACATGGTCCCCCTTTAGCTTGCCATTTGACTTCAACACCCCATCCCAGTTTAACACACCATTAAAAGAGTCTTAAGGGTTCCATTAAACACATCATCATTCAAATCATCCTTCATCAAAGGTACCTTGCTAAAATATGTTTGGCATGTTGACCTTCTTCCTGAACTGGGTGATGTCCATGTAGCCTTTGGATTTCTAATTCATTGTTACACACAATGGCCATCATATTTATTATGTTGCACATTTCCCTTTCCCACCTTCATAAATTCCTTTGTTTCTTTTGACTTTTCCTTCCTTCAAATGTTTGGACACCTTTTGGGTCCATGGTCCTTTGATAGTCCTAAAAGATTTCTAGCATGTAAACAAGCCTTTCTCGCAATAACTCTTGGTGGCATTAAACTCATATCGACATTCACCATTGCCCCAACAACCTATTTAGGGAGTTAAGTCTTTGTAGTTTCAATCATAGTTGTTAGGTTCATGGTTGACCACATTGTTTCCTTCTTAAAGCCTTAGCATGAGTTGACAACAATACCTTCCTTTTCCAACAACACCTCAAAGCAGCATGCAGTTTTCTACCACATGTAGTATGAACATGTTTCCTTCCTTTTGAACAACATATCAAATAACAAATGGTTCATCTTCAAGATTCCATTTTGAAATGTTTACACAATCATACCTTTTTTAACATGATTTTCAATGGAATACTTGAGGCCCATTGTGCTTAAATTTTATTATGTTTCAGCCTAAGGGCGAACATTTGGCTTATAATTTGACCAATCTTCTGAACCTTTTGATTATCTTCCTCAATTTTTTCCACAATGCTTTGGATGTGGCTCAAATTACCACATCTTTCAACTGCAAGTCTCCCCCGATTTGTGTGCACACATCCCATCAACCTTATGGGTATCCACCTTTTATGTTGTGCACATGGCAACAAGCACACAAGCACCCATGATGCAATTCATGACATTTTTGTTGCCATAGCGTGAAATGCTAGCTTCCACATGGGACAATAACTACATGCGTTTCCTTCAGCCACACTCAATTCTTCCCGTTGACGAGTCAACATTATGTTCACCAAAGGTGAAATCTGCACCTTAATTGATGTTGTCATAGTTGACCCAACGCATGCATACTTCTTTGATCTTGCACAATTCAAGGATTTGTTGCTTCTAATGCAACTCAAGCCAAAAAAAAGAACTATTACAATTGACAGCAAACCGATCAATTCCTCCTTCTAGCAATTAAAATATTTGAATGTTTACACAAACAAGCTATCAAAGTGTTCTTGCACAATTATGCCAATGTTATTTAGAGCCTAAAAGAGCTAGAAGGCCCTCCCATTTTTGTCTTGGTTACTTTTTTTCATCACACAATTTCAACTATGTTGCAATGGATGCAAGCATCTTGCATTTTAAGTTGGGCAATAGGAGTAGGCCTAGCTACTTCCCAAATTCCAACCCTTCAAGACACACCCCCCATCGTTATGGTTGACTTATTACAAGCCATTGGTTGTTGAGATTGAGAGTTTTTGACATCTAGTTTGTACAAACTTGATGTCCTTTAAATTATCTTTTGTTTTCAATACCTTTGTACATTTTCCAAATATGCAGTGTGTTTTATAAACAAAGTTTTACAAGGTTTTGATGACAAATTTGGGTTTTACCCACTCCTTCAAAGTTCAGATTCTTGACTAATATATTTAAGTTCAAGATGTTTGTGCTTCTGTTGTATTGCAGTTATGGATGGA
>Ga0116228_10001801_pt1 | contig 18060 bp, 9 predicted proteins | sample S1TSphfallax_2_FD_89694 | JGI IMG/M metagenome (GOLD analysis project Ga0116228, IMG submission 89694) | Host-associated microbial communities from peat moss isolated from Minnesota, USA - S1T2_Fc - Sphagnum fallax MG | ecosystem: Host-associated > Plants > Peat moss > Unclassified | place: USA... | reverse complement strand
TTTTTTCAATTTTTAAATTGTGTTTATCAAGGTTGCATCCTAATTGTACATGTGTCAAGTTAATAATGCATCTTGGTGTTTTACATGTAGTTGAATGTGTGGTTAGGATAGTTGCATCTTTAGTTGAAAGGGGAACCAAACATGCAATTAAACTAGTTGCATTATTATTTTAGGAGTTGCACATGTGATTTCACAAATGGAAGGTTGCATCTACTAGAGTTGCACATGCAACCTCACAAGTTGGGATACTATAAATGTCATTGTTCTTATGACTACATATGTAATTACACTAGTTGCAACATTAGATGCACATGCAAATAAACTCAAACCCATATTCACACTTAATATGAAATATGGAATTTGTTTCACATATAACCTAAACATGCCACCAACATCACAGTAATAGCCTAAAAATGAAGAACAAGGTTTAAATATTTAATGTATTAAAGTATGACCAAAAGAGGAAAGGCATGGGGAATACATTAAAGGAGTAAACATCCTACCATATCTACAACATAGTTTTCATAGCATTTTAATTAATTACAACAAGTGAAAAAAATTTAAACATCAAACAATTCGCATATTGGGTGAAAGCACATTATGATGGCCACAAAATGTTATTTTTCAAAATTGTGCAACTTTCAATTTTCACCGAGTCAAAGTTAAAAGATGTTGTCATAAATTATACCCAAAATAAGGTAATTCAATCACCAAATAATCCAATTGTCATAAGAAACCACATTTTAAAATTAATATTAAGTGCTTAAAGAATACGTTTGTGAAAAATTAGTACATGTACCAATATATTCTAAAAATTATTCAAATAATTGCAAAACTTGATGAAATAGTTTGTCATATATTGAATATGAATTTATTACGCCATTTCAATTCCATCTCAAAAGTTTCATTCTTACAATTTCAAAAAAAAAATTCAATGAAGTTTTTCATTTAAATAAGCATAAATGTGTTGCAGAAAACATTGTTGAAAAATCAATGTCATCTGAAAATTATAAAAATTATGTTAAAGGCCTTTGTATCAAAATCTATTTGATTTGTTTATCAAAATGTTAGATGAAATCGAAGAAAAATTACTTTCAAAATAATAAAAATGCCTCCAACATTCACATAACCAACACACACAACAAATGGGGAAAGGCTTTCTAGCCATCATAGAAAGGAGGATGGTAAGTAGTAGACGACATAAGAAATGTTCACCCACACCTTTTTAATGATTAGTGCACATTAAACTACTGGTGGAAAATGAAACATTTACCATCCCTAACTAAATAAATTAACTCTCCTCCAATTCCAGGTGACAAATAGTCAAAATAGTGGAAAAGCTTGGAGGTTTGAATGATTTGGTACAATAGACTAGAAGAAAGGCTATAATGTTAAGGACGATAATGTGCCAATGAAAGGCTTTGAGGAGAGGAAAAGCAATTGCCATGAAGGGCAACAACAAATTGGACTATTGTCCAAACATCATATGGAAAAGACTTTTGTAACCCTAGAGAATTAATTCAAGGAAGAAAAGGAGGTAGTCCAAAAGCTTAATCTTTAACTATAGGAGACGGGAGAGGCAATGGTGTTCACTATGTCAAAACTTGACATCTATGTCTAGAACAAAATATGTATAATGACCAAAACTAATCACGTCAACATATATGCCATTAGTCATGGATTTATATTATTAAATACAACTATATGACATGCCACTTGACTTAGCTTGTATTCTTAACCTATGTGGCGTACATTAAGTAGGTTAGGTGGACGACTTAGCCTATTTAACCTAAAATAAGTCATGACATGGTAACACATGTCATTAATGGTATTTTTATGGTATTATTTCAATTTAATAAATTTATTTACTCAATTTATATATATATAATAAATTACATGTATTAAACATATATTAATTATTTATTTATTTATTTCATAAAAATAACTAAATATTTAGCATTACTTGAACTGTTGATAACCAAATTTGAAAAAAAATCATTAATTAATATTTTAAATTTAAATTCTAATACACTATTAGATTTTTAAAATCATATAATTTGTTGAATTAGATTTTTATGATTTATAGTTATTTACATTGATCTATTTAAAATTTTGAAAATTCATGTTAATTAACGGTAGCTACATCCCACAGAAAAATAATCGAAAGGTAATATCAATGGAAATGTTACTTAATAGTAATATTGTCAAAGAATCATTTTTAAGGAAAGACAATACAAAAGTTAATTCTAGAATAAAATTCCAATAAAAAGGTATTTGTTTTATTGAGTAAATTTTTTTATTTAGTTACTGTACAAGGCCTCATAATACCTATTTAATTACTAGTGGTAGGTTCATACTTATAACTATCCTTTGTTTGTTATGTGATGAAATCATTTAAATAGTTATTTTTTAAGAAATAAGGTAGTTTGACACTAACTATAATATATATATATATATATAATATTAGGATAAGGTGAAGAAATTTAGGAGGATAAAACAAACCCATGTATGGTGGGGAACCATTTTTGGTTTTTTATTATCTTTTGGGTTCATTCCCCTATTCTCTCATTCTTTTTCAGTTTGATTTGTGTGATCTAAGAAAATTAATGTGTGTGATCTAAGGAGATTAATGTGTGAAATGGGAAAAGAATATTGTACTTATGTGAAGAAGAAATATAATGGATTTTGGTTGAAGGTTGTCACATTTTTGTTTAGTGTTTTCTTTGCTTTCTTAAAATGCAAAGAAAAACATTTAATATTAGTTTGATGTAAAAAAGGGTAATTGCAATAAAAAAAGGAAATCAACTTGAAGGTAGTAGTTGTTACTTTAATTTAGCTTTCTTTTCATTTCATTTCTTATAACATATTTGCTAAAAATTAGTCATTGGATGGTAATTGCAGTAGGAAAATAGTTACAACAAAAAGGTAGTTATAATAGGAAGGTAATTATAACATGGAGTTAATTATAACATAAAGTAATGGCAACAAGACAATAGTTGATATATGAAATCAATGAGTGGAAGGTAGTGATTACAAACATGAAGGCTACAACTATAGACATAAAGGCAATAGGTCCCAAATAAAGTACTATTTCACTTAAATATTATCCAAAGATTAAAAAGTAGCTACCTTCCAACCAAGCTTTCATTGTTGATTCTAATTTTCATAAGAAAAAAATTTCTTAAATCTTTTTAAGTTTCTAGGTTGAAGGTAAGACTATCTTTCATCGTCTTTATTTAGTTTTCACCTAATAGACCTTTCCTCGTGATAGTAACTAGGTTGTTAATTTTGTGGTCTTATAATTGTTTCAAAACATGTAAACAATGTATTTAAATATTCTCTATTAAAGAATCATCATTGAAATGTCATGAGATTGTAACAACATTCCAAAAAAATTATCAATAAAACATTGAATTCTAAATTTGACATTTTTGTATCATTTAAAATGGAATATGTTTGAAATACAATTCACCTCACTTTGTATAAAAAAAAACAAGTTGTGTTGTTGTTGGCAAAAGGTTTAGTTTCCAACTTTGGAGACCAAGGTTCAAACCCCACAATTGAAATATAAATGGTCAACATTCATATGTTTATTGTATGTAATTCATATGTTGGCCATATACAAAATAAAATTTTAAAAACTCAAACAATACGATTTGAATTATTTGAAATATTAGAAATATGAAATATTTTTTTCAACATGAATTGCCACATGCCAGTTTGTTATTTGTTTAACCCTATTTAATTGTAAAAAAAATGGCATATCCATATATAGTCATGGTTTCCAATGGCATTTACAACTAAAGATGACTAAGGAAAAAAATATGTGTAATGGATAAATAATTTGTCTATATTGTCTATGTCATTATGTAATCATATGTAGCATCCACGATTACAAATTTAATCATAAGTCTAGACATATATGCCATGTTTTGATGCAATGTGTTGTTGGAACAAATAAGGAACTAAGTAAAGTTGTTGAAGGACAATATCAAGGATTTGCAACTAATAATGACCATTAGTAAGGAGTAATTCATGTACAAATTGAAGAGTGCCTTGGTCTAAGTTACAAAATAAATACCTTGGAGGACATAGCACAAAAAGACAATGAAACTTGGCTGGGATTGGAAGAATTCAATGAAAAGGTAGTTACCATTAGGATTAAATAACATGGGATGATGGTAGGGGAGTAACTACACACTAAGGTAGTCATTTTTCCAACAATATGGGATCCACATAAAGGGCCTGGAAAACCATCTAGGTTAGAATTTAAACAAAATAAAAGGGTGGTAATTTTTAAATTGCAAAATCAGAAGGCCAAGTGGAAGGGTAAGGCTATGAATACAATAATGCTAGAGTCTCAATTAGCTCACTACTCTTTTTTATAAGGAACATGTGATGTTGAAGTTTGAAATGGTAGCCCAATGATTAAGTGGCATAAGCCCAAAGGAAAACAAAAACCCTTTTCAATTTAGCCTTTTTCCACCTTAATGCACGAAACTACATGTTGTCATCATCTTGCTACCTATTGTCAAGCCTTCCTATAGTTCCAATCTGATGAGGAGTTCCACCACTCTTTGAGCATTTTAGAAGACTATGAACTTTAGGACACAACATACAAGATGATTTATCATTTTAAATACCCATAACCACTTTAGGAGTATTGGCTAAATTTGTGGCCCCAATAGTAGTGTTACCATCTCCCCTTCCAAGATAATAGGCGGTAGGGCCTCTTTTGATTATAAGACCATTTAGGCCATATTCAAAGGACGTAATCTAAGATTAAGGGGGATAATGTTGAAGATAAAAAATCCACCTAGACTATCTAATATTTTGGGCATCCTAATAATTATGTAATTATTAATGGTTAATTATTTATTGTCCCTTAATTTATTTTGAAGATGAAACCATTAGGTTAGTTAGCCCATAAAAATAGGTGATTAGGAAAGATTTGTGCTTGGATTAAGATCAAAGAGCTTATTTTGGTGTGAAGAAATTTGGACCTTATGTGATCTTGTGAAAAGGGAGATCTGGAGATAAACCCCCCATCATTCTTGTATGGAGTTTTTGGAAGAATGGGAAAGATTAATGTGGTAAGAAGAAAAATTAATGCAATTGCTGGACAAAAGGTATGGAACTCATGTGTATCATTTTTTTTTAATGATTTAACCTCCTTTTAAAGTGATAATATTGCACTTTGATGTAGAATATTGCAATTTTCATATTGTCTTTTTTTATTTCCTTATGTTACATTTAAAAATTGTTGTTTGTGATGTAACTTACTAAAATAAATTGTTATAGGATGGTCAGAACAACTTGAAGGCAATTTGGTGGAAGGCAACAAGTCAACAAAGGTAGGGCAACAAGGTTGGGAAGGTATTAAGTCTTCTCAACCAACCATTTTCAAAGGTACAAAGACTTGGGCTGGAAGGTAATTGCCATCTTGCATTTTCCATGGATAGTTGGAAATTTTTAATTTTGAATGTTTTTATTATGTTTTCTTGAATTGGTATTAAATGGTTTTTTTTCTCATGGCAATATTTGAATACAAATTTTTCCTTTGTAATTTTTGAGAATTTACATGGCAACCTTGTTTTGCACAAAATTAGCATGTCCATGTAACATTTTACCTTGAGTCACTCCACCCTACCCCTTGAAAAACATCCAAGAGTTGACATAGTTAAGTAATCACCCATCTACTCCTTGTAGGTTTTCATTTTAAGTTAAATATTCATCTCATTACCTTAATTAACCTTTTTAATCCCATGAACCCATGTTCAATACAACATCATTATAAAAAAACCTACAAGGAGAAGTTGTAGCCAAGTCACTTGATTCATCTCCTTTTATCATCTACCTAAGATAACATAATCAACATAAAGTAAGGGTTTGGCCTTCTATTGAACATAAATTCCCCTCCCCCCTTGTAATTTATGTTTTACCCTTCCTTTGTTTGATATAAACAATGTCTTATTTGTTCACAACCACTTTCCCCTTATATTCATACTATAAACAAATGTAACCCTAAATAAGTAAATCACAAAAAAAAAACACACAACTTTCATTAAATGAAACAAGATTTTTTTCAAATCAATCCTTAACACATTAAAAGAAAAGGAGGGTAGTTACACTAGAGTCTTTAGTTCCTAGATGTTGATCTTCTACTCCTACCAAGCTTTTACCCATGCATTACCAAACTCACTTTTTTTCATGAATAGTCCTACCTCCCCCCTTCTCTAATCCTTTTGCTTTCTACTTTCAGCAACCTTGATAACCCATACCTACTGAAGTTTTTTGAGACATCTTCTTTTCTTTCCCACTTTCCTTTGTTCTAACACAAAAGGGTAGACCTTCCTCTTCACTCCTAGATAAGGTGCCCCCTTTTTTTCCACCCACCTTCCTTTTTTACTCTTACCCTATTAGTCTAACACTATGAGAAATTAATTTCGTTGAAACCACACTACCCTACAACTAATATTCAAAAAAATGCATATACAATTATTTTGTAGTTCTATCCCTTGGGTATTACAACTATTGTGCAACTACCCCTTAAAAAATTGTGGATTAATAAATAAATTATCGCTTTAGAAAATTATTTAGTTGTATTATAATTACAAATGAGTTAAAAATGGGTCTTCTATACATTAATTTATACACATCGTACATACATATGTAATTAATTATGTTTGATTTTTTCAAAAGTTACATTATAGTTACATGTGACAACTATTTTAAAATTGTTGTAAATGTGCCATTAAAACAACAACTATTCTGCAATTAATGTACAATGTACATACATGCGATCATGCCATGGGTCCACATTTTCACCACCCACTATGGGATACATTTGCAACTACTTTTCAACTATAATTCCCATTAATACAATTGCTTATAACTTAATAAAAATACATATTCATATGTAATGTTTTATAAAGAATTATTATTTCAATAGTTTTAATATTAATATGAAAAAATAAGTGTAATTCATATAATTAATTTACCATTAACTAAACAACTAATTAGTTGTTAAATATTAATTAAATATATATTTATCCAAGTTGGGGATATTTAATAATGAATTAGATCGATTATCTTAGATAAATATTCATTCATCAATAATTACCAAACCATTAATTATTTTAATTAATTAATTAGTTAATTATTTGGATACATATAAAAAATGTGTATATTATATTAAAAATTCAATTCGATGTACATATGGATACGCCTATTTAAACTTTCATGTTTTCTACCCAAATTCATATTTAATATTCATTATTTATTAATGAGATTTTTCAATAATTTATTACATATTAATTATTAATTTAATTAATTTTTATGAATTGTAACTAAGTTTGATTCATATAATTAATTAATTAATTAAATAAAATAAGTAATGACAAGTGACTAATTATATGAAATTGGATAATTAATCATATGATAATAAATTATTTTGTCAAAATAAATAATTCAAATCACTATTTCAAATAACTAAATATTTAATGTTTAATTCAAATACTTAATTATAATATAATCACTAATTTAATTGAATAATTTACATTAAAAAAAACAAGTGCAAAGCATGTGGGAAAATCTTTCTAAAGTATACTAGCCCATCACCAATCACATGCTTATGATCGAACATTTATTTATATCTTCATCATACATGTTTCATTTTGAGTGATTTAAAATGTTATGTGAATGCTACCTCAAGCTTTAGGATTAATCTTTAAAGTGCAAAGGAAAAGGAATAATGAAAAAATAACAAGAAGAAAAATAAACTTTCCAACTTACAAAACACTTATTTTTTATTTTTTTTGAGACCTTTCCTACTTTCAAACCTCATAGTTTTCAATTTTTTATTCATTTTAAACAATTTAAAGTGTTATAGGAATGCCACCTGAAGTTTTACAAATCATCTTTGAACTTTAATAGCAATAAAACAACATACAAGGAATTTTTTGGGTGTTCAGGAACTAACCTTTATAGCAATCAATGGTTAGTTTTTTTGAGTTTTACTTTGGGGGCCCATAACTTTCTCAATTCTATTTTTTTTTTTGACAATTTTTTATGTGCCATATGTGTCAATAGGAGGGGTTCAAGTTTTGTTTGCACATTAGAAACAATAAAACCCTCCCCTTGAATCCAAGTTGCCTTGAGTGCTTAAATGTTTAGTCACCAACTAGTTTACCCTATAGTTGCAACTCAGTTACAATTCAATTTGCAATCAAAGAACAATTAAAGGATTTAGCCCATATGATTTGTCTTTGAATCCCATGTTACAAATTATATTAAAAATGTGTAATCTTTTTTGTTCTCACAATAAAATACATGTGCCATTTTGGGATGAACTCACAAAAACTTAATTTGAAGGCAAAACATAAAATAAAAAAGTAAAATTTCATGGTTATTATTTAGTTCACTTAACCTTGTGCTTTCTTACTTATTCACCTACCTAAGTAAGTAAGTGGGTAAGTAGGTCCTAGGTAAATATGCAGGCATGTAAATTTTAAAACCTTCCAACTTACCTACCTATGGTTATGTACAACCTACCTAGCTACTAATATATATATATATATATATATATATATATATATATAATTATTTTTTCAAAACATAATTAATATTCCATGTGGTAATTTTTATTGTGCCATATGTCACAATCTTGGACCATCATTAACAATCATAATGGACAATGGAAATCGATATTTAAAAAAAAATTATGTCCAAAAATCTTTATAGTGCCACATGCCATATTTTAATAAATGGACGATAATCAATAACATTAACATGACATCATGGGTGCAATTATAATGGAGTTGCATAATAGTTGAAAATGAATTGTTTTGACAACGTTACAATTGAGTTACAATGAGTTGCATTATATATACAACGAGTTGCAACTTTGTAACTGATGCAATTTGTCCATTACCACTCACTATGCATAAATATAGTGAGTTGAAAATTTCCAATGCAATTCAAAAATTTAGTTACAAAACCAATTACAAAACACCTTTTTTTCTCATAGTGTAACATCAGTTTTTTATACCTCTTCCTCCATTCACCCTTGAGTGGAACTACTCCTAGAGCCCTCCCTTAAGTAATCACCACCATTAAATTGTGATGCCTCCACCTCCATCCCAACCATGCTGCTTAGTTAAGCATACATTGAAAGTTCACCTTTTCATGATGCAACAACCCCCTCACCTTACTTTGACCCCTCATGATATGTCTAACCTTCTATTAGCCAAGATCTTGAATCTTTATCATCATTCCCCACTCCCTTCCACTTCCTCACACAATATTCATCACCCTTGAGGTGGAGGGAATAGTCACAATGTTTTCCTCCCCTTTCAATTTCAAAAAGAAGTTATTGTTGTTATCATGAACTAAACATAATTACTAAAACCTTTTTAAAAGCCATTTCCACCATGTCTATACCTATTAATCCAGTAGATTTAGTCAATTTAGGTGAGGACAAGTAACCATGCCTTTAACCTAATCTAATTATCCTACCACCCACCCCCTAGCAATCCATCTAGGATAAGATGAAACATACTACCTAATTCCATGAACCTTAGGTTAACCCCAAAACTCCTTTAGTTTATTTACATACTTTTAACCAAAATTGGGTTTGGTTAATTGGAGCCCAACAAGCCTTAATCCAAGACTTGTTTATTGGGTTGTTGGATTCATGGTCTTACATAAGCTTTATCCAATTTACAACCAAAGTTCAATTGCCCACCCCTATATAGCCTTGTAATTGAAATATGGTCATTAACTCCTATCCAACTTTTTACTTTCATATTTAAAAAATTACCAAATTTAGGCGAGTGTAAAACAAAAAAAGGTGAACCCTTGACTAAAATATGGTTTTCAGCCCCTAGTTATCCAACTTGTGATTGATGTTCAATCACAAGCCCATGTTTAACTTGTGACCAAAATTTGGTCATTAACCTTTATTTAGTTTATGATCGAAATCCAATTGTCAACCCTTTATCCAACTTGTGACCATGTTGAACTTAACATATTTTGTGGCAAATTGTTTTCCCCAAAATAATATTCTATCAAACATTCCATTTTTTTCAAAAAACAAATTGCCAAATGTTGAAATTAAAAAAGATTATCATTGTTTCAAGTGAATAGTTCTATGGCCAATGGATCATAAATGTGATAACATCACAAAAATGAAAAAAAAATGGTCCAACTTTCTATTTTGATATTTTGAATATTACCTACTAGATTTGGGAAAAAAGGTCAAGCCTTGTTAAGGTTGCAACTAAAATATATTCATTATCCCCTATCTAGCCTATAATCAAATTTCACTCCCTATCCCTTGTCTAGCTTGTAGTTGTGGTCTATTTGTTAGGCTCGGCTAGCCTATGATTGAAATCCCAATTCTAGCTCCTTATCCAACTTGCTTGTTCATTGGGCGTGCAAATGTTTTAGTCCTTGAAATGCTAATTAAAATTATGATGATCTAGAAAAAATGGCCATCATTCCCTTGAAGATTTAAGCAAATTTTGTTATATACCACATATGAGAGATAATTTTTTTTTAAAATAAAATAAATCATGGGCTATGCACTAAACATGAAACATAAAACTTTGGGAATTCCTACTTTTTTTTCTCAACTTGTGGGGATTGAAAACCTTGAAGAACACTTCATTTTCAAAATAAAATTTGCATGCAATTAACTTTCTAGCAAATGATTGATATTAAAAAATAAGATGGTTTACTTGCATCCTTCATAAAAATAGGATGTGATGTTAGGACACAACAACAAAAAGGAATATTACACAAATTAAATCATCAAAAAATACTACAAAGATTGAACAAAACAATTACTACTACGTAGACTAAAAACGCAAAAATGCATATTGTAGAAATAAAATGCAAGAAAGAATAATATTAAAATCACCATCAAAATTGAAAAAAATCTAAAATCTAAATTCAAGTTGAAATTCTCTAGTGTCCATTGCAAAATAAAGAATGTACATCCAATTTACTATTGTCTAAGATATGTTGATCAATAATGTCATTAAACCTTAGAGACTACATGGACCAATGATAACATTATTTTGGTGGAGTCCAACTGTAAGGAGGTCCCATTATAATGTCCACAATAAACTATAGATATATTTTTTGGTTGGGATTCGCATTAATCATGTTTCTAAATGTTAACTTGAACTATGAAATGGTTGATGAATCGATGAAATAGGTGGTGTTTACCTATTATCGCCATATAAAATGTGCAAGTTTGATTAGTAAATATTCTTGGATTTTCAAGTTCAAAGGCGTGTTAATCCCATTTTCTAAAGAGATTCATTACAAGGAATCATGTCAATTGCCCCAATTGTTTGACTTATGTCCAAATCAACCATTTCTGCAACTGTTGATGCAGTTGTTGATGCGACTATCTTCCATGGCATATAATAAAAACGATTCATAGTCACATGTTTGACTACAAAGTGATTTAAAGTTGCATATGCAACTATGACTTGAAATTAATATAGGTTTAGATGAAAATGAAAATGAAAAGTGCATTTATATCATCCATTTTTAATGGTTGGGCAAAAAAATTGAGAATGTAGTTGTTTTTGCAATTTATGAAGTGATTCATGGGCCAATAAACACCAAATTGCGTCACATTCAACTTGAATGTGATTATAAATCCTTGTTGCAAATATACATGTAACTAAATGTTATTAAAAAAAAAATTAGCAAATGAAATTTTGCGAGGTTTAGTGGTTTAAATTATTTTTTTAGTGTTTTTGAATGAACTAAATGTTAGATTTGTAATATGGTTTGGTAGGTTTGTGAAGATTTGATAGCACCTATCAAAATTGTAAAAATGGACCATTATTTGGAACTTTTTACATTATAAGGTTTTGTGTCAGCATGAACATGTTCTTTTTAAAAACATTAAATGGGATTATTGGTTTAGTGATTTGATTTGATTTTTTTGGAGTGAAGTTCAAAAATTCATTGTAATTGACATTTAAGTTTGATATGATTTTTACACATTACTTGAAAGTGCACTTTATTTCAATTGTTAATTTTGTGTTGGAGCCAAAATGCCATTGATTCATAAAAAGATTTAGCCAAATTCAGCTAATATAAACAAAATGAAAATATGTTTTTAAGAAAATCATTTTATATTTTGGCTACCTATTCGAACCATGTATAAAATTTTTGCGACTTTTCTTAAATTTCAATAAAATTGTAACTATTGAAAATCTCTAAAAAAATGGCATTAACATTTTTAAATTTAATTTAACTAGGGGTTATATATATAAAGTTAGGGGAAAAAAGGATGATGGTTGTTTAGGATGCCATATTATTACAAATTCCACAAAAACCAAAATTCATTAGTTTAGTACATTTGGTCATGTAATTAATTAATGAAATAGGTGAAATAATAGGTCACATGTCATAATTAGTAAGTAAAATAGGTAAAAGTAGTATTTAGGTGGACTACACATGTAGTAAACATTTTATTGTGTTGATAAATGAAAGTTTTTTTTGTATTATTTAATTAACTAAAAAAGCTAAGTTGTAGGTAATAAACAAGATAGGTAGTAGATCATAGTAGGTAGGTAGGTTAAGTAAAAAGACATTTTATGGTGTGGATATTTCATATTTTCTTAATTAATTAATTAATTAGACTAGGGAATAAGTAATATGCATGTGAGTTAAGTAGTAAGAATTCTATTGTGTTGATATGTGATAATGTTTTTATATTAATTATGATTTAACTCTAGATAGGATATGTAATTAATTTATTAAATACACTAAGCAAAAGGTAATAGGTAGTAAATAAGTAGGTTAAATAGTACGTATTTTATTATGTGAATGTGTGACAATGTTTTCTACACAAAACAAAGGATGTGATATGATAGAACCACCCATCATGAGCAAAAACCTACATAATATTTTCCAATACATTTTCAATCCTTTACCAAATTGAACAACCTTCTTATCATTAGAAATGCAAATTGGAAGATTACAAATGTTTTTTAAGCACCAAAAGCAAAGGTACAAGGAAGAAAACATGAGAATTGAAGGAAAAAAACTACAATATTTTGCTCAAAATCTTTGAGGAAAAAACTCTAGACCTTTTAAAATTTCCAACCCCATAATTTTTTCATTTTTAATCTCTTTTGAGCAATATAAAAACCTATGGCTACATCAATTAAGGATCTACAAACAAAAATTGTACTCCAAAAGAAATGGAATAACGACCAAAGAATTTAGCCTTGAAATCCAAAATTGTAATATGCTTACCATAGAACATGAACCCCATTACATGAACAACTCATATGTCATTGATTCCTTGATCAACTTGAGTGTTTTTTGTGGCATTGGAAATGCTAAGCGGAAGGCTATAAATGTTCCATGAATGTTATAAGCAAAGGAATCCATGAATGTTATAAGCAAAGGAAAGATGTGTAAAATTCAATCCCCTTTGAGTTTTTAAGTGTATGGTGGTTAGTTTGTCTACTTTAGAGTTACATAGTGTTGTGGTTCCCTTTCATTAGGATTATCCCATGTCATTTGTTGACAAGTTTAATTTTGTAAAATATATAAGTAGGTGAAAGAATGGACTAAATTTCATGGTTTGCATTTTAATCATTGAAAATGCATGGACCATATGGGATGAACCAATTACATAAATTTGGGATTTTACCTACCTATTCAAACATATCTACACCCACATACCTATCCTAAACCTAACTACCTACCTATATATTTACCTAACTAGCCTCATTAGAAGAAAAACATATATATTTTACTAGTTTCTATGATTAAATTTTAGTTGCAAGAGACATTAAATCCTTTTAGTCGCCTAAGATAAGTCGCATGTGATAAATTAGTCGCAAATGACAAAGGGTGTTATATGATAGAAAAAGTCAACAAATACATTTCATCCTTTGACTCTATTGTATACGTATTATCACATGTGACTAAAATGCAACTATTTTGGTCGCAATTGAGGGCAAATGATGTGTTGTCACATGTCTTAATATTTGATTATTAAAAATATAATAATAATAATTATTTTGAAATAATCTAAGACATTCAATTCAAATACTTGGATGATAATTATATTATGACACGTGGTCCAATGTAAGTATGCCACGTTGCATTAAAAATTTATGAAAAAAATATTAATATTAGGTTGGTAGGTACCTAGGTAGGTACAAAAATAGGTGCCTACAAGCCTAGGCTACATACCAACCTACCTACTCAGGTATTAAAAAAGTAGGTAAGTTCTACCTTCCTAGGTTAAATGCTTATTCATATAAGTAGGTATTTAAGTAAGTAGGTACATAGGTCAATATAGGTGTTTAGGTCAAACTAAGTACCTACCTAGCTAGGTAAATAAATAGGTTGAGAAGGTACGTACTTTAAAAATGTGCATAATTTATTTTTTTGTTTTGGGTTTAGCTTTTTAATTAACCCATCCCATGTGCACAATTTTTTTAATGTGAAATAAGATGACCACACCCCCTTGTTTATATAATGTTCAAAATAGGAATGAACAACAAACAATATGGGATAAGTTTTGAAGTTGCAACTTCCTCACAAACTAAGTTCTAATTCCAAAAGTTTTTTCATGCCTTACTTTCTTAGTTTTTAAATTTTTAAACAATTCAAATACTAGATAATTTGGATAATCATTTAATTAATAATGACTAAATATACATATATTTAAATTATAAATTATACACTACAAATAGTCAATATTCATTATCAATTACTTAAATAAGAAATAACTTTTTAATATTTAATAGACTAACTATCTAGTTACTCACAAGTTATTAATACATAACACATAAATAATTAAATAACTAGAATATTTAAAAATGTTTTATTTTTAAAGAATCTGATCGAAATATATATAATATAATTAATGTAAAATTAATTTGTTGACCATAATTAAAATTTTAACTATTTTAAATATTTATGTTAAAATTATGTAATGAATTAACAATTGTTATTAGAAAGTAAATTCTTACACAATTTTTAAAAAAATTACTATTCAATTAATTACATTATTTCTTATGTAATTACATTTATTTTTGTAAAAATTATCATAGGTAAAGTAATTTTTTTCTTTTAGTAATTATTAACTATAAATAAAATATTTTTTAAAACATAAAATTAATTATCATAATCACTGTAAAATTACTATAAAATATTTATCATGGATGATTAATCACATAATGTTTTTAAAATAATAATATTATATACTAATTAGTGAAATTAAAATCAGTCAAACAACTATTTTAACTACACTATACTTTTTTCAAATTTTTAATTTAGGTGTCAAGTTATAAATTATAGAGTTTGAATAATTATGTACAATTAAATAATTATGCGTGTACTAATTAACTCTTATCTGAAGTAATTACAATGATTTTAAAGTAATGTCACATTGATCACATTAATTAATTTCTTCTAATGTAAGAATATAATTTATAAAATATACAAATCTATAATATAACAATAATTAACTAGTGTAACTTATATTTAATAAACATAAGAATTTATAAAAGTGATTTATTATGAGTTCTAGTAGAAAAAACCCTTACAACCCAATCAACAATTTTTTGAATTAAAATACAAATTTAACATTCCAAAATAGTAATTCAGAATTCAAATATTAATTTGTAAATCAAATAAGTTTTTTGAAGTTTAATAACAAATTTCAGATTTGAAATGTCAATTTTCAGATTCAAATAATAATATTCAAAATTAAAATGTCCATTTAATATTCAATCAATAATTTTCTAAATTGAAATATTAATTTCAAAAATCCAATATAATAATTTGGAATTCAAATTTCAAATTTCAAGTCAAATAATTTCTTAAAATTTAAATTTGAAACTTCAGAATTCAAATATCAAATTTAAAGTCCAAATAAAAACATTTAAAATCAAAATGTCGATTTTTACACTCAATAATTGTTTTTGAATTGAAATACTAATTTTTAGATTCGAAAATAGTAATTTAGAGTTCAAGTATCAAGTTTTAGATCAAATAAATTTTTTGAATCTAAATAACAATTTGCAGAATTGAAATGTCAATTTTTAGATTCAAGTAACAATATTCAAAATTGTAATGTCTATTTTTAGACTCAATTAATATTTTTCAGACTTGAAGTATTAATTTTGAGAGTCCAAAATAGTAATTTGGAATTGAAATTGTAGGTTCAAATCAAATGATTATTTAAAATTTAAATGCAAAATTTTCAGAATTGAAATGTGAAATTTCATATTCATATAAAAAATTTCGAAGTTAAAATGCCAATTTTTATAATCAATTAATAATTTTTTGAGTTGAAATACTAATTTTTGGATTCAAAAATATTAATTTAAAATTCAAATATCAAATATTAATTTTGAGATTCATTATATGAACAATACACATACGTATGCATACAATATATATATATATATATATAGAAAATTTTAGTACATACATTAAAACCTATTTATATGTCATTGTAAAATACCTTTAGAATGCAACTAATTTGGTGATTATTGTGACTAATGGGACATATCAACCTATAAATGGATGCAAATAAATGTAAAATCAACCCAACCAATAGGATGAAATTTTTAATAGTTACATCATAGTTGTGAGAATGACTAAAATAGTTGAAATTTGGTCTTGTAGTTGCAAATATTCCCAAATCTAGTTGCAAATGACTACAAATCACATGTAGTCGTGAATGGACTGGTTACATTTTGGCTGATTTCTACTAGTGCCTATGCTAGGTTGCCTATTCTAACCTAACCTACATTAAGATAATTACCTACCCTGACTTAATTAATCTAGATTAAGTAGTTGTCATGATTCTATTATAAATTTTAAATCATTATTTTTTGTCACATATACATCATCTAGTGGACATTTTTTTATCCAAGTCCAATGGACAACTTTTAGCCACATGTGTGCACATCTTATCTCTTTGTCATATCTTACTATACATTTAGGTCATAAGTCTAGTTGCAAATGGTCATGCCACATAGACATATATGACTACTCATTTTAGTTATAAAAACTAGTTGCAAATAAACATGCCAAGTTGGATGGATGAAAAGTGAGTGAAAGTTACATATTTGATGCAACTATCCTTTCAACTAAGTGCCATGTATTATCTTAAATATAATTGAAATTTTATGCAATTTACCCAATGTGACAAGACACTATAGCAAGTCGCATGTGTCATTTATGACTAAAAATCAATTGTAAATCTAATCATTAATTTGCAAATTTCATGTAGTGATTAAATACACCTTCTATTTCCAAAGGTATTAAAAATATATTGTGTTGTGCACCATTGAAGTTTTTGTTTTGCTTTGGTTTCCTCTTTGTCATTAATCCATAAAGGGATAGTTATTTTCCCCAAGCCTCCCAAGTTCCTCTAAATCACACACCCTAATTGTATATGGTCAAAACATTATTTGGTGGAAAATGCAACATGATGTTGTTTAATGACAAATCATTATGCAATGTCTTAGACTATTATATTACGTTCATGATGCACATGAATGCCTAAGTCAATTTCACACATCTTTGTTTAAATGTCACAAGATGTTGGTAAGATTCAATCATGCCCTTGCTTTTGTAAAAGTTCCTAAATATCAATTCCCTAGGGAGTTAAAACATGCAAATGTTTAGAGGATCAATATTCATTAAAAAGGTTTTTTGTGGTTTTCTTGTGGTTTTTTGTGGTCCTTTTTCTTTGTGATGTTTGATTTGCTTACAATTGTTATTATCACCTTGATTTACAAGCTTCATTGTTCAAAACGATCTTGAAGAACAGTGCCAAATCTACCATGAAACCTTTTTTGGATTTGAATCATGTCACCAAGCTTTGACAAAATCTCACATCCTTTCAATGTTTGGTCATGAAAATTCTTGAGTATTTCAAGGTTGCAAAGATTGCTACTTCCCAATTGATAGGTTCAATGGAGGGCACAAGATGTTTTTCAACACTTGTTTTCATGAAAAGCAAGTTGAGAAATAGACTTATTGATCACCTAG
>Ga0116228_10001800_pt1 | contig 18061 bp, 16 predicted proteins | sample S1TSphfallax_2_FD_89694 | JGI IMG/M metagenome (GOLD analysis project Ga0116228, IMG submission 89694) | Host-associated microbial communities from peat moss isolated from Minnesota, USA - S1T2_Fc - Sphagnum fallax MG | ecosystem: Host-associated > Plants > Peat moss > Unclassified | place... | reverse complement strand
CTCCTTTGGACTCTGGCGGCTCGATGCGAGTACGCTACGCTGAGCAGCATCGCCATCCGCATGGAGTCGGAACATGAGTCGCTTACACGCCGTGTTTGTTACTGGTTTGCTGTTTGGCGTGCCGGGGGCGGCGGTGGCGGCGCCGCCACCTGAGCTGGTAGATGTGCTGGGGCACTTCGTGCGGGCGGTTTCGGGTACCGATGCCGACGATTTCGCGCGCCTGTTCGCGGCCGAGCCGAGCATCACCGATACGGTTTATCCGTATCACTGGCAGGGCAAGGACGCAGCCACCCGCTATTTCGCGGACCTGCAGGGCGACATCAAGGCCGACGGCTGGAGCGGCCTGAACCTGTCCAACGACGGCGACCCGTTCCTGGTGGTGCGCCCCGGCTTCGCCTATGCCGCGCTGCATTTGTTCGTGGACTACAAGGTGCACGGCACGGCACACCGCGACGCAGGGATGTTCACTTTGAGCGTGGCCCGGGATGGGGCTCAAGAGGGTGCCGAAAGCGGCAGCAAGAGTAGCGGCAAATGGAAGATTACGTCGGCAACCTGGTCTTACACCAGGCCGCCGGGACGTTAAGTGCGGCACTTGTCACCACCAACGCGCCTCTGCTTAAGCTTCGTTTCATCAAGACGGCCTAGGGTCCTCGCCAACAGGAATAGGGGACCCCGCCTTCATGGATCACGACTTGCATCAGCGCCTGGCATTCCTGGGGCTGACCGATGTGTCGCGGCAGGCATTGCGTGAGTTCGCGCCCACATTGGACGCGGCGCTGCCTGCAATCCTGTCGCGGTTTTATCAGCATATGCGCAGCCGGCCGGAGCTGTCGGCGATGTTCAAGGACGGCGGCGCCGTGGATCGGGCGCGCGGCGCGCAGACGGAGCATTGGCGCAAGCTGTTCGGCGCGGCGTTCAATGAGGATTATGTCGCATCCGTTCGACGCATCGGACAGATGCACAGCCGCATCGGCCTGGATCCGCGGTGGTACATTGGCGGTTACGGCTTTATCATCTCGGACATCATGGCGGTTGCGTGCCGCGCCGGAATTGGCCGGCTGAACAGCGCGGCTTCCACCGCGCGCATGGGCATATTGGCGGGCGCCGTGGCCCAGGCCGTAATGCTGGACATCGACCTTGCCATTGCGGTTTATAGCGAGGACATCAAAAGGACCGTCGAAGGTAAGCTGGCGGGCATCGTGACCGGCTTCGAAGGCCGGATCGGCGGCCTTTCGTCTGGCCTGGCGAGCGCCAGCCGCCAACTCGAAACGCTTGCGCAGAACATGACGCATAGCGTATCGGCGACAACGCAACAATCCGGTGTCGTGGCGCATGCCGCCGAAGCCGCGAGCGCCGGCGTATCGACGGTCTCGGCGGCGGCGGAGGAACTGACAGCGTCGATCGGCGAAATCGGCCGCCAGGTGACCCAGTCCGCCCGCATGACAGATCGCGCGGTAAGCGAGGCACGGCACACCGACGATGTGGTGCGCGCGTTGGCGGAGGGCGCCGGCAAGATCGGACAGGTTGTCGATCTGATCACCAGTATTGCGGGCCAGACGAATCTTCTGGCGTTGAACGCAACCATCGAGGCGGCACGCGCCGGCGAGGCTGGTCGCGGGTTTGCGGTCGTGGCGTCAGAGGTCAAATCGCTCGCCCAGCAAACAGGCCGCGCTACCGAGGAAATCGGCGCGCAGATCGGTCAGGTGCAGCAAGCGACCGCGCAGGCGGTGGACGCGATCCGCGCCATTACGGGGATTATCGAGGAAGTCGCCGGAATTGCGACATCGATTGCCGCCGCCGTAGAACAGCAAAGTGCGGCAACCGCCGAAATCGCGCGTAATGTTCAGCAGATGTCCAGCAACACCCAGTTGGTGACGAGCAACATCGCTGAGGTAAGCCGCGCGGTAAGCGAAACCGGCTCGGCCGCCAGCGAAGTGTTGAAAGCGGCCGGGGATTTGTCGCGGCAATCCGGGTCGTTGACGGCGGAGGTGAGTCACTTCGCGTCAGAGCTAAGGGCGGCCTAGAGCCAACCACGCTTCAATAAGCAAGAGTTTTTGCGCCGCTCCTTTTTTTCAGAAGAGAAGGCCTCTTCCGAGGCTGCTTATTGTTACTATAGGCGAGTGGGACGGAAAGGAAGCGGTTCCATTTTCGATTAATGCGCAACGAAGCCGCCGTCCACGGGTAGGGCGACGCCGAGCACGAAGCTGGCCCCGGGACTGCACAGCCAGAGTACAGCCGCCGCGATTTCGTCCGGCCGCCCCATCCGGGCGATCGGCTGATCGCGCAAAAACTCCTTCATGGCGGCGGGATCGATCGCATCGCCCATCGGCGTGTCAATGCAGCCGGGACAGACGGCGTTCACGCGAATGCCGCGGGCTGCGTAGTCCAGCGCGGCGCATTTGGTCAGCCCGATCACGCCGTGCTTGGTGGCGTGGTAGGCCGCCCGGCCCGGCAGCCCGACAAGGCCGCCGAGTGACGAGCAATTGACGATCGCGCCGCGGCCCTGCTTTCCCATCTGCAACAACTCGTGCTTCATGCAGGCCCACACGCCGCGTAGATTGATCGCATTCACCTGGTCGAAGCCCGCGGCCGTTTCGGTGGCAACATCGCCCATCGGGCCGAGAATGCCGGCATTGTTGTAGGCCATGTCGAGCCGGCCGAACGTGGCGACCGCGCACTCCACCGCCGCGGCGGCCTGCGCCTCGTCGGCCACGTCGCAGGTAACCGCGATCGCCTGATGTCCCGCCGCGGTCAATGTCTGCGTGGCGGCTTGCAGAGCGTTTTCGTTGCAATCGGCCAGCACGACCGCGGCGCCGGAGTGGGCAAAGGCGGTCGCGGTAGCCAGGCCGATGCCGGAACCCGCGCCGGTGACGAGGGCGACTTGGCCGTTGAAGTCATAGATTGGTGTCATGATGCACATTCTCATTTTTTATCTTTAACGTTGTGACGGGACAGGAAGTATTTCTTTTTCGAAAAAAGAACCGAAAAACTCTTACTCTCTTGGACGCGCGCCAGCCAAAATCAAAAGTTTTTTGTTTCGTTTTTCAAAAAAGAAATACTTCCTTCCTTCGCCTAGCCGCAGTATTCCGCGTCGCTGACCTGCTCCATCCATTCCACAACCGATCCATTCAGCCTTTCCTGAATCGCAATGTGGCTCATGGCTGTCGTGGCGGTGGCGCCATGCCAGTGCTTTTCACCGGGCGGAAACCACACCACATCACCGGGCCTGATTTCCTCGATGACGTCGCCGACGCGTTGTACCCACCCGCAGCCGGCCGTGACGATCAGGGTCTGGCCCAGCGGGTGGGTGTGCCACGCGGTGCGGGCGCCCGGCTCGAATGTCACCAAAGCGCCGGCCACCCGGGCGGGGTCGGGCGCGGTGAACAGCGGGTCGATACGCACCGTGCCGGTAAACCAATCGGCCGGGCCCTGGCCGGATGGCTGCGAACCCACGCGCTTGATGTCCATGAAGCAACGCCCTTCTTTTGCTGGGTGCTCAGATATGGGCTGCGCGCCGCGGTGATTAGGCTATAGAGCCGGTATGAACCCATAAGTCAGACTTATGAATGCCGATGCGGAGCTCAATGACCTACAGGCTTTCCTCGCTGTGGCGCGAGAGCGGAGTTTCACCCGCGCCGCGGCACAGTTGGGGGTGTCGCAATCGGCGCTGCGCCAGACACTGCGAAACCTGGAGGCGCGGCTCGGCCTCCGGCTGCTGGCACGGACCACCCGCAGCGTCGCGACCACCGAGGCCGGCGAACGCCTGCGGCGGGCGATTGGCCCCGCGCTCGATGAAATCCACGCTGGATTGGCCGCCTTAAACGAACTTCGGGACAAGCCGGCTGGCACCATCCGGATTACCGCGCACGACCATGCGGTGCAGGCCGTTTTGTGGCCCGCTTTGGTGAAGCTGCTGCCCGACCACCCCGACATCAAGGTGGAAATCATCATCGATTATGGCCTCACCGATATTGTTGCCGAACGTTACGATGCCGGGATTCGCTCCGGCGAGACGGTCGCCCGCGACATGATCGCGGTGCGCATCGGACCCGAGTTGCGCATGGCAGTCGTGGGTGCACCGTCCTATTTCGCGACGCGGTCGATACCGGAAACACCGCAGGAGCTGACCGCGCACAAATGCATCAACCTGCGGCTGCCGACGCTTGGCGGGTTTTACGTCTGGGAATTCGAGAAGGATGGCCGCGCGGTGAAGGTGCGCGTGGAGGGTCAGCTCATTTTCAATGGCACGGGGCCGATGCTCGAAGCGGCGCTTGCCGGATTCGGTCTTGCCTACCTGCCGGAGGACAGCGTGCAGGCGCATATCACGGATGGCCGGCTTGTTCGCGTCCTCGGCGATTGGTGCCCGCCCTATCCCGGCTATCACCTTTACTATCCGAGCCGGCGGCAGCCCACACCGGCCTTCGCAGCACTGGTCCAAGCCTTGCGGGGCGGATTGTAGGCAAGCGATGGGCAGCAGTTCTTTTTTGAAAAGAGGAACCAAAACTCTTTGCTTGTTAGCAGGCGTCATATTTCCAATATTCTGCCGATTTCCACGACACCATCCCGCGGGAAGTTCAGGAAGCTTGCAACCGTCGCGGCGTTGCGTGCGATCAAGCGGTAAACTTCCTCCTGCCAGCGCGGCCTGGCGGGTCTTGAAAAACGCCCCCGTAATGATCGACTGGCTGGCGATGATCGTGACCGAAGGGAAGGAGGCCTGGGGCTCTGCCCCTGGACCCCGCTGGGGACAAGTCCCCAAACCCCATCTGCTAAAAAAAATCAGGAGAGAAGGAGGGGAGCATCGAGGACGTATGAGCGGCTCGCGCGCCCCCTCCTTCTCTCCTGACCTCCCCTAAGTAACAGGTTGTAAGGACTTGCCCTTAGCGGTCCCCAGCGGGGGTCCATGGGGCACAGCCACTGGCCTTCCTTCCTTTCACGCCCGCGGCGCCGCGGCGCGTTGGATGCGGTCGTTGATGGCGGCGCCGAGGCCGGTTGGGGGGATGGGCATGGCGGCGATGCGGACGAGGTTGAGGCGGGTGCCTTCTGCGTCGAGCCAGCGGAGGCCCGCGAAGAGGCGGGTGGCGGCTTCGGTGATGTCGGTGGATGGGCTGAGGTTCCAGACCAGGCCGGCGCCTGGCTGGGCGGGACCGAAGGCGAGAAGTGCTTCGTCGGCGGCGGCTCCGTGCGCGTTCAGGCGCATCGGAAGGTTTGGCGCGTAGTGCGAAACCAGTAGGCCGGGAGAGCGCAGGCCGCCGCGTGTAGCTTCGACTTGCGCGGGGGCTAGGCCGCGGCCAACGGGGCCGATCAGCGCCTCGATCGTTTCAATAGGTGTGCCACCAGGACGGAGAAGGAATGGGAGGGGGCCGGAGAGGTCCAGCACGGTGCTTTCGAGGCCAACTGCGGGTGGGCCGCTGTCCAGTATCGCGTCGATCCGGCCGGTTAGGTCGGCCAGCACGTGCGCGGCGGTGGTGGGACTGACGGCGCCGGAGCGGTTGGCCGAGGGGGCGGCGATGGGTGTTTCGGCCGCCCGCAGCAGCGCCAGCGCCACGGGGTGCGCCGGCACGCGCACCGCCAGCGTATCCAATCCTGCGCCCGCCAGCAGATCGATGTCGCTGGCCGGGCGGCGGGGCAGCACCAGCGTAAGCGGGCCGGGCCAAAAAGAGGCAGCCAGCCGTTCCACGCGCGGATCGGCGATGGTATGACGAAAAGCTTTATCCGGATCGGGGAAGTGGCAGATCAGCGGATTGAAATGCGGCCTTCCCTTGGCGGCAAAGATGGCAGCCACGGCGCGGCCGTTGCACGCATCACCGCCCAGACCGTACACCGTTTCAGTACCGAATGCAACGAGGCCGCCGGCGCGCAGCAAGCCGGCCGCGGTGGCAATTCCCGCGGCATCAGGCAGCAGAACAGACGTATTAAGTGCCACCTTGAACGACAAACCCGCTATTGGCCCACCCCGGCTTGCCGTAGCGCAATCCGGTGCCGTCCAGCAGCGTCAATGTACCGCCGGCCGCCTCCAGCACCGCCTGTGGCGCCGCGGTGTCCCACTCCATGGTGCGGGAAAACCGCGGGTATAAATCAGCCAAACCCTCGGCCACCCGGCATACCTTCATGGCCGAACCCATGTGCGTCACCGACGCGACCTTCTTGTCGCGTAAGTATTCGCGTAACCGCGGATCGTCGGCGTAGCGATGCCCCGCGAGCACCGTCAGCCCGGCCGCCGGACGCGAACGCACCCGGATTGGCCGGCGGCCCGCGGCATCCTGCTTCCACGCACCCACACCCACAATGCCGCCGAATAATTCCGCGGTCGCCGGAATGGCGACCACGCCCAGCACCGGCACTGCATCACGCACCAGACCAATATTGACGCAGAACGAATCCCGTCCGGCAGCGAAATCACGCGTCCCATCCAGCGGATCGACAAACCAGGTGGACCGCCCCGGCCGCGGCACATGGCCGGCACTGATTTCCTCCTCCGCCACCACCGGAATCAACGGCGCACCAGCCCGTAGCCCAGCCAAAATCAATGCTTCCGCCGCATGATCCGCGTCTGTCACCGGCGACCGATCGTTCTTCTGGCGCGTCGAAAACCCGCGGGCACGAATGGACAAAATCAGCTCGGTTGCCTCCCACGCAAGCCGGGCGGCCAAGTCCAGAAGGGCAATGTCATCCATGCCGCCCCGATACCCCGCCGTGCCGGCGCTGGCAAAGGCTGGGCGTTGGGTTGGCGAAGCAGCAAGAAAGAAGGCCGGGGCTCTCCCCTGGACCCCGCTGGGGACAGGTCCCCAGACTCCATTTGTTTAAGAAAGTCAGGAGAGAAGGAGGGGGGCACCCGCGATGTACCCAGGTCTCGTGTGCCCCCCTCCTTCTCCCCTGACCTCCCTTTAGTAACAGGTTCTAAGGACTTGTCCTTAGCGGGGTCGAGGGGGCAGAGCCCCCGGCCTTCTTCTTGCTACCTGGCCCACCCACGCCCCCCGCCCTTACAAAGCGCGGGCGCGCTGCTAAGTTGGGCGCCTGCTTGGACATGATTGGACCTTTGGATGCTGGATGTGCGTTTTTCTGCTTCTTCCTTGCCGGCGAGTGGCGCTTTGGCGCTGTTGGTGGCTGAAGGGGCGGCGCCGTCGGGGCTGTGGCAGGCGGCGGATGCGGCGACGGGTGGGGCGATCAGCCGTGGTTTTGCCAGCGCGGACTTTACCGGCAAGGAGGGCACCACCTGCAGCATTTTGGCGCCGGGTGGAGGGCTGAATCGGATTGTGGCGGCTGGCCTGGGCAAGGATGGCGAGATATCCGAGCGCCGGCTGGAGGATGCGGGTGGGGCGCTGGCGGCAGCGCTTTCGCGGGAGGCCACGGTTTCGCTGGCGACGGACGGGCTTTCCGGGGCGCAGGCGGCTCATGTGGCGCTTGGCGCCGTGCTGCGGGCTTACCGGTTCGACATTTATCGCACCAAAGAGAAGCCGGAAGACAAGCCGAAATTCGCGGGGTTGACGGTTCTGACGACCGACGCGGCCGGCGCGAATGCGGTATGGGCGAGGGCGCAGGCGGTGGCACGTGGCATTTTCATCGCGCGCGATTTGGCCAGCGAGCCGCCGAACATTCTCACGCCGATCGAGATGTCCAACCGGATCGAGAGGCTGACCGACCTGGGGTTGGCGGTGGACGTGCTGACCCCGGAGGACATGGCGAAACTGGGGTTTGGGGCTTTGCTGGGTGTGGCGCAGGGCAGCGCCAATCCGGCGCGCACGGTGATCATGCGGTGGGATGGCGGCCGCGCCGGCGAGGCGCCGCTGGCGTTCGTCGGCAAGGGCGTGACGTTCGACACGGGCGGCATCAGCATCAAGCCCGCGGCCGGCATGGAGGATATGAAGTGGGACATGGCCGGCGCCGCGGCGGTGACCGGCCTGATGGCGGCGTTGGCGGTGCGGCGCGCACCGGTGAATGCGGTGGGCCTGGTGGGACTGGTGGAAAACATGCCGGGCAGCAATGCGCAGCGGCCGGGCGACGTGGTGAAGAGTTATTCCGGCCAGACCATCGAAGTGCTGAACACCGACGCCGAGGGGCGGCTGGTGTTGGCGGACGTGCTTTGGTATTGCCAGGAGAAATTCGCACCCCGCTTCATGGTGGATTTGGCGACGCTGACCGGCGCGATCATCATTTCGCTCGGGCATGAACATGCCGGGCTGTTCAGCAACGATGATGATCTGGCGGCGAAACTGACGGCGGCGGGCCTGGCCAGCGGTGAACGGCTTTGGCGGATGCCGATGGGCAAGGAGTATGACAAGCAGATCAAGTCCGACATTGCCGACATGAAGAATATCGGCGGGCGTCCTGGCGGGTCGATTACCGCGGCGCAGTTCATTGCGCGGTTCGTCAACGACAAGAAATGGGCGCACCTGGACATTGCCGGCACCGCTTGGGCGACCAAGGATCATCCGACGGTGCCGAAGGGGGCGACCGGGTTTGGGGTGCGGCTGCTGGACCGTCTGGTCGCCGATCATTTTGAAAATTGAGGAATGCTTCGCGTAACGTTGACCGGACATGTTGAGGGCGACTGGCCGCTGGCGCTGCCGGTACGCGTCGGCGCGTCGCCGCCCGATTTCGTGACCGCCGCGGCGGCGGACAATTTTTCCGGTCTGCCCGATACGGTGTGCGACATCTACGGCGGTGCCAGGCGGATTTTGCTGCTCGGCATCGGCGATGCGCCGGACGAGGAAATCATGGAAGGCGCCGGTGCGAAGGCGGCGGCGCGGACGTTGCGGTCGTCGCGGTTGGCGATCGACCTGCGCGGCCTGCGCAAACGCCACGCAATTGCGTGCCTGACCGGCGCGGTGCTGCGCGCTTGGCGTTATGAAAAACTGCGCACGTTCGCACCGGAGGACGCGCCTCGGCTGACCGATGTTACCGCAGTGACCGGCGATGCTGATTTAGGCAAGCGTTGGGTGCGGCAGCTTGCGGTGCTGGAGGCGGTGGAATTCGCCCGAAATCTGGTGACGGAGCCTTCCAATACGCTGACACCGGACGGGTTCGTGGCGCATCTGCAACAGATTGCCACGGGGGGACTGACACTCGAGGTGTTGCGGGGCGATGCGTTGCACGATGCGCGGCTGACCGGGCTGCTGGCGGTGGGGCGTGCTTCGGTGCATAAGCCGGCACTGGCGGTGCTGCGGTGGCACGGAACGATCGACGCGCCGCCGGTGGTGTTCGTGGGCAAGGGGATTACGTTCGATACAGGCGGCATCAGCATAAAGCCGGCCGACGGCATGTGGGAAATGCGCGCGGACATGGCGGGTGCGGCCGCCTGTGCCGGTGCCATGATGGCGTTGTCGCGGCGCGGGTCGCCGGCGTCGGCGATCGCAGTTCTGGCGCTGGCGGAGAATGCGGTGGGCGACGCGGCGTATCGCCCTAGCGACGTGTTGCGGCACGCCAGCGGCACCACGGTCGAGGTGGTCGATACCGATGCGGAAGGGCGTCTGGTGCTGATGGATGCACTGGGTTATGCGGCGCGCGAAAAGCCGCGGGCGATCATCGATCTGGCGACGTTGACCGGCAGCGTGGTGACCGCCCTGGGCCACCACATGGCGGGCGTATTCAGCAACGATGACACGCTTGCTGCGGCGGTGTCCGCCGCCGGTGCGGCGGTGGGCGAGCGTCTGTGGCACTTGCCGATCGACGAGAGCCATCGCCGCGCGCTGGACAGTGACATCGCCGATTTGCGCCATTGTTCACCTGAGCGGGGCCAGCCGGATGCGTGTCACGCGGCGGCGTTTCTGCGCGAATTTGTGGGCGACGTGCCGTGGGCGCACCTGGACATCGCGGGTGTGGAAAACGTCGCCGAGGCGGACGATCGTTACGCCGCGGGCGCGACGGGGTTTGGCGTGCGTCTGCTGGATAGGCTGGTGCGGGACCGTTTTGAGGACCCTGGCCGTCTATGAACCGCAGCCGCCATCATGGCTGACATCGGTTTTTATCATCTGACCCGCACCGGAGCGGAACAGGCGCTGCCGGCCTTGCTCGGCCGCACGCTGGCGGCGGGCAAGCGCGCGGTGATCCGGTGCATCGCAGATCGGGTCGCCTCGGTCGATACGGCCCTGTGGGTGTGTCCGCAGCCGGACTGGCTGCCGCACGGTACGGCTTCGATGGGGCACGCCGATTTGCAGCCGATCTGGATAACCGACGCCGACGAAGCGCCCAACGGTGCCACGTTCCTGTTCCTGCTGGACGGCCAGAGCAGCGAGCGGCTGGCGGCCTTCGAACGGGTATTCGACCTGTTCGACGGGGGGCACGAGCTTGCCGTGGCGGCCGCGCGCATGCGCTGGAAGGCGGCAAAATTGGCCGGTCATGCGCTGACCTACTGGCAGCAGGGTCCGCGAGGCTGGGAGAAGAAGTGAGGCAGTTGGCTCACAGTATTGCAGCTCATATACTTTGTGCGACTTGCGCCCCATAGCGGGCATTATCTCTCTTTAGGGATGATTTGAGCGCCGATGCCGCGCAGGCCATGCATCAAGACAGCCATGACGCAACGGTCCCAGGGCTTAAATCTCCAATTAATCATTGGTTTACAGGGCCCAATGTAGGGGCCGCGACTATAACCGCAGCCTCATGGCCGAAAAATGCCAAAGATTTTTTTTACGGCTCGTAAAAGGTATAGCCAAATAAATAGACCAGTGTTAATGAGTCTGCTGTGCACGGTTCAGATAATAAGACGGGCTGGTGCGGCGGGCTTCGGATAGGCGCTGAGCGCGTCATATCGGCCCCGGTCGTCTGATTGCAGTGAGGGGTTTGGCATGAACGCGATGTTGGAGTTCGTCAGCGGACGCTGCAAGAACGAATTGTTTTGCGCCGTGGCGACCGCCGGGGATGTGGTGCGCGTGCCGGTGGGCAGCCGCTTCGTGTGCTCCTATTGCGGCAACAAATTGGTCGAGGTGCCGGCGGCGCGGCGGAAGATCGGGGTGCGGGCGGCGGCCGTTATCGGCGGCAGCATGGGTTTGGCGGGTCTCGGCCTGTTCGCCATCGGCGCCATGATCAACGTGGATCCGCACCCGCAAGTGCCGGCCGCGGCCAAACCAGCGCCGCTTCACATCGCCGCAGCGACTCCGGCCCCAGGGCCAGAGCCGGAGCCCGCAGAGGTTCCGGCGGCATCCTTTCAAAATCCCGTCTATCAGGATCAGGTGGCGTCGCTTCCGGCGCCGGTGATCGTCGCGATGGCTGAACCGGCGCACATGATGGCGGCGCCGGACCGGCAGACCGCGGCGCGGCTGTCGCGGCGGACCGGCACGCTGGTGGTTTCGCCGCCGGTGTCCGTGACGCCGGCGATTGCGGAAACGCCGGTACGCAAGGTCGCGCCAGCGCCCCCGGCGCAAGCCGCGCACGCCGACACCGGTGCCGCGACCGGCCATACAAAGCCCGCATCGGGAAGCCTTGAAGCGACATTGGAGGCCCTGCCCTCCGTCACCGCGGCGGCGCCCGAGGCGCCGAGTGAGGCCGACGCCCTCAACGACGCGGAAGTCAGAAAACAGGCGGCCGCGGCGCATCCGCCCAAGCCGCTCCCCGCCGTCGTCATCGCGACAGGGCCGAACCGCACCTTCGTGCCACGGGCGGTGACGGGCAGCGCGCCCCGGTACCCGGTTGCCTACGAAACCGATGGGTCCAACCGAACCGGACGCGTGATGGTAAATTGCCGTATCGATTCATCGGGTGCGCCGTCCGGCTGCCGCGTGGTATCGACGGAAGGCGGCAGCCGGTTTGGTTCGTCGGTGATGAGCTGGCTCGGCAGCGGGGCCGTCCGTTTCGCGCCCATTCTGCGCAATGGCGAACCGGTGGCCGAAACACAGCAATGGACCATTGATTTCAAGCCGTGAAAAGAAGCAAGAGTTTTTTGGTTCTCGTTTTCAAAAACCAAGCCTTCAGATCAGGCGGAAGTAGAAACGCTTGCTCCCGATTGAATGGCACATAGTTCAACATGCCCCGATTCTAGCCAACCGCCCACAATTTGGGTACTCCAATCCGACAGGCTGCTAGAGTTCATTTTGACTTGAGAGCTGTAATGTAATTTGGGACGAAGGCGCTCTCTCCAACCTTAAACGCCGTTAAGAATTTTTTCATTTGTCGATGATATGTTCTCCGCTTCGCGACAGGTGGTGGCATCGTTATGAAACGGCTCGTGTTCGATCTGGATGGCACACTTACCAGAAACGAACCGGGGGTTGCCTACGACTGCAAGCTACTTGACCACACCGTCGCCGCGCGTTTGCGAGAATACGCGAACGATGGATTTTCCATCATCATTTATACCGCGCGCAACATGGCAACCTACCATAACTCGGTTGGGCACATCAACGCCCAGACGCTCCCGGTCATCATTGAGTGGTTGAAGAGAAACGAAATTCCATTCGACGAAATCCACGTGGGCAAGCCCTGGTGTGGAGAGGACGGATTCTACGTGGACGACCGTGCGATCCGCCCAGCCGAATTCGTCAGCCTCTCGCGCGAGCAGATCATGGCGCTCGTCCGGCCGACACACGCGCAATGATTGCTTTGCCTCCCACGGTCGTCGCGTTCCCGCCGGCACACGGCCCTGCCAAGGGTCTGATCATGTCCGGTGCCTATGTTGGGCAGGAACTGGCCGCGGAATTCGGTTACCTGCCACCAAGCTTCCTGCCGGTCGGGACAAACCGCCTCTACGAATATCAACGCCCCCTGTTTCCGGCAGAGGCGGCGGTCTATCTTGGGTTGCCGGAAAGTTTCGTACCCTCGGACACCGACTGCAATCGCATGATGCAGCTTGGGCTGGTGCCGCTCGCGTTGCCGGACGGTCTCAGTCTCGGCGAAGCCGTCGTTTTCGCACTCAACCTGGTGGGAGGTCCTGACCAGCCTGTCACGATCCTGCATGGCGACACGCTGGTGGACGGCCTGCCTGCCTCGGCCAGCGACAGCGTCGGCGTCGCCGACGCCTGTGAGGGGTATTCCTGGGCCGAAGCGGCGCTGGATGGCGAACGCATCGTGGCACTCGAAACGGTCCACGCCGGTGCGCCACTGCAAAGCGGACGCCCAATCATTTGCGGGGTGTTCGCATTCGCGCATGGCACCGCCCTGGTGCGTGCGATGACGCGCGCACGGGGCGATTTCATTCAAGGCCTCATGCTATACGCGGCCGAACACCCGCTCAAGGTGCACGCCGTCACGGCCTGGTATGATTTCGGTCACGTTCAGACATTCTTTCGTTCTCGCCGCGTGCTTGCAAGCGCGCGAAGCTTCAACACGTTACAAATTGATGAGATGGTCGTTCGCAAATCCAGCGCGGACGCCCAGAAAATGCAGGCCGAGGCGGACTGGCTCGCCGCGGTCCCTCCCGCGGCACGCATCTACGTCGCGCGCCTGATGCAGCAGGGCGAAGACGCATGCCGTGAGCGTTTCTATGAAACCGAGTACGCCTACCTGCCGACCCTGGCGGAGCTGTTTGTATTTGCTACACTTGGTCGCGGTGCCTGGGCACGCATCATGGAATCCTGCCGGGAGTTCCTCTTTGTCGCCGCGTCGATCCGAGATCCTGTCGTCAGCTCCACGGCGACCGTTCGTGCCACTGGCGATGCCGCCCTGTCCACTCTGTTGCTGACCAAGACAGAGACGCGGCTGCGCCAATTCGCCGATTCCACGGGTTTTCCCGTCGATGCGAACCTCTGGCTGGATGGTCGCCCGCTGCCGTCGCTGAACTCCATCGCTGCCAATCTCCCAGGCTTCGTTGATCTGAATTCGGGCCGCGCGGCCTGCGTCATGCACGGCGACTTCTGCCTAAGCAACATCCTGTACGACAGCCGTGTGCAGCGCGTCCGCGTAATCGACCCGCGCGGCTTCGTCCATGCCGGGCATCCTTCGATCTACGGCGATCTGCGATACGACATGGCCAAGCTCGCCCACTCTATCGTAGGACGTTACGATCAGATCATCGCTGGCCGCTATCATAGCACCCCAGGCGATGGCCCGCGCTTCGCAATCACGTTCGAGCAAGCGCCACACCATGCCTGGCTGGAGGAAATGCTGCACGGCATGGCGGTCGATGGGGTGGCGATGGATAGTCGCCAGATCCATGCCATCAGCATCAGCCTCTTTCTGTCCATGCTGCCGCTGCATGCCGACCGCCCGGATCGCCAACGCGCATTCATTGCTAATGCGCTACGACTGTACACGCGGCTGGACAACCGCATGGAGCAGGCCGCGTGAGAAGTCCATTAGGCGGGGCCAAAATACCTTGATCGTGATCCCGATGGCCGGTTTGTCGCACCGTTTCGCAGCGGCAGGGTACGCCTTGCCCAAGTACCGGCTCCAGCTCCACGGAAGCAGCATGTTCGCGCATGCGGTTGGTAGTTTTAGCGCATATTTTGATACAGTTCAGTTCCTTTTCGTCGCGCGTGACATCGCCGACACAAATGCATTCATCTTCGCCGAATGCGCGGCACTTGGCATCCGTAACGTCACCATCCACGCCCTCGGGAAGCCGACCGCCGGCCAGGCAGAAACCGTGGACGTCGCCCTGCAGGCCGTGGGCGCGTCACCCGACACGCCGATCACGATCTTCAATATCGACACGTTCCGGCCCGGCTTTAGATACCCTGATGCGACGTGCTGGCCGGAATCCGCCGGCTATCTGGAGGTGTTTCGCGGCGCTGGTGCCAACTGGTCCTATGTCCGACCGGATCGAGGTCCGGAGCCGCGCGTGCTCGAGACTTCCGAAAAGCGGCCTATTTCGGATCTATGCTGCACTGGCCTTTATCACTTCGCACAGGCCGGACATTTCCGAGAGGCACTCCGCATCGAAAAGAACGCCCCTTCCTGCCCCGAACTGTATGTTGCGCCGCTCTACAATCATCTCATTACGGCCGGCCTACCAGTTCATTACAATATCGTTGCGGCCGATTCGGTCGTTTGCTGTGGTGTGCCTGCCGAATATGTGGCCCTAGCAGCCGCGGGCATTGGCACCGACAGCCATGCGTAGCTTTGGAGCGTGGTCTGGGCCCGCTGCCGACAAGCCCTCGCTTACCGGTCTCATCGGCCGCTGGTTTGCCACCACGCGCACCCGCTCAAGGTTAAGGACGGAGTCGTTGCCGGCGCCCTCTGCTTCCGATGTCCAGGCAGCTCCGTCCAACGCGGGCGCCGCGTGGCTGCTATCGGAAGGCGCATCGCTGACCAATGCCGGCATGAATCGAAACGAGCTGATCCTAGCTCTGCCGCCGTGCGGTCATTTGGTGTTGGCGACACATTCCGACCTCGACGCCTGGTTCGCGAAGGCCGACCAGTACGCCCGCCTGCGCATTATCGAGGTGCTTCTGGAGTGTGACGATTCGGATCGTGCCTTTCGGATGATTGGACAATTGCCCCATGGCACAGCCGAGCACGGTGCCTTGGCAAGTTATGCCTCCATCGTTCAGTCCTATCGCGAGTTTGATTATGAGTCCGGCCGCGCCCTTGCCCGACGGTGCGTGTTCACTCGCGATCAGGCATGGATTAATAACAACGTCCTACGATGGGTCGCATTTGACTTCCTGGATATGGACCTGGCCGGGGATATGTTGGCTGATCCGGCGCGAGCAATCGACGCAGATGTCCGGCGGCATGTGGAGGGTTACTCGGCGATGCTGCGGGCAACCTCATTCGTGGGGAGCGAAGGCGGATTATCAACGTTGGAGGGGCAAGATTTCACGACCGTTCTGCGAACGCTACGCAACGGCACAGCCCTTCCCCTGCTGCCCGAAGCTGCCGCCGCGGTCGTCGCGACCTTAGACAAAATCGGTGACTGGCACGTTCGTCAGGCGCTACTTTCCTTCGCCGGGTACTGTGCCAGCCATGCCCGAACTAGCGATTTGGAGGTTTCGGCCCGCGTATTGAGCGGGATGGTTAATCTTGGCCGGGAGAAGGCCGCCGCATGCAGACTACTTCATATGCCGATTGCAGCTGCCGGCCCGGTGACTTTCGATCAATTCAAGGGGTTGCAGAAAGCGATCATGGCGACGAGCACACAAGATGCCAAAGCGGCCGCGATCACACATATCCGGACTCAACTCGCCTCCCAGATGAATCCGGAAATGCTGGCCGCGCTTACTTCCATGGAACAACGCGCGACGCCGGTGCAGAAATGCACGCCTTGGCCTCTACGCCGCGGACTTACAGCACGCGGGCGACAACGCACCCGCGATCGGGTGCTTGGCCAGCCCGTCCGAGGCGGTCGGCCTGGCGCTTTCGTAATGCCGTCGGATGGAGTGTCAGTTGCAATCTGCATTTCAGGCCAGCTCCGCGCCTTCCATCGAACTTGGCCGACCATCCGCGACCACGTTGCCAAACCGCTCGGCGCCGATGTGTTCATTTCTACCTGGGACAAAATAGGTTGCTCAGTGGGCTATCAGCAGGAGACAAGTCGCTTCCTCCCGCCGAAGCTTCTGCACCTTCTGCCGGCGCAATATGCGCATGCCCCCGCTCTATTTGCGGCGTTTCCCACTCTGGCCCGCGCTGCCGAGGGTTATCGCGCCGGCTCGCGGGAGATTTTGGAGTCCACGCAAGGTGTTGAAGCCTGGCGGGTTTGGGATGAGCCTAAATTCGCTCGGTACATTGAACAGCAATTTCAAGATCCGATTTCGGAACGACGGCAAATTCGAGACCGTGCAACGGCGGTCAACCAAGTAAAAATGTTCTTCACGATGTGGGACGCTTTTAGGCTTGCCCAGGAAAACGCCTCGTTACGGCATCGCCGGTATGACATCATTTTGCGGATGCGCCCAGACATGCGGGTGACTGATTTCTGCGCGGAGTCCCTCGTTCGGTCTAAACTCGATGCTGGCACAGTATATATCAACCACTATCATGCCGCCGGAATATCTGATCAATTCGCTTTCGGATCCGAAGCGGCCATGGGCCATTACAGTAGTGCTTTCGAGTGCATCGAAGCGGTGGGAAGTTTTGACGCTTTCCCGGCTGGTTTCGGCGCCGGTGGCGAGTCGATGATGTTCGACAATCTTGCCTCCCGGGGTGTCCGGTGCTGCCGGCGGGACATCATCGCGTATGAGCTTTCTTCCGTCGTCTGGAGCGCATCGGAGTGTGCGCGAATGATGCTCGCGGATATGAATGGCAGCGATGAACTCGCAACGCGCCTTGGTAGGATTGCGGAGGGATCGTCACTGTAAGGCTCAATAGGTTTGTTCTAACAATACGTACCCTCGTTTGCCCTCCCCGCCCATCGAACCATGTCGGAATGGCATGATGTGCGGAAACCCCAATGAGGATGTTTTCCGCACATTTACTTGGGCAATTTGCTTGCAGAGGGCCGCACGCCCTGTCGGAAACAGTCTCGGATTGATGCCGCTGCTGACTGTGCCTGTGGTCACCAGGACGACGGCTTTGGGTTCTTGGTTTGTCCCGTAACTGTCAAATTCAGGGCGTCTCGTCAGTTCTGGCCAGCTACACCATCCCGCCTCATTGCCGAGATCGAGACCCTGGCCACTTCAACGGACCTCAGCATTCGTCAGATTCAGAGCAAAATCGACGGGCGAGCAAGCCGCGGCTTGGTTGGGGAGATCACCAAGCGCGCCCGCAACACCCCGCCGGCGGTTCTGTGACCACTTTTTACACGTAGTGCGCCGGCAAGACCCGCAAGGAGTAAACGGTGCAAGTCCGTTGCGATGAAGGAGTAGCGACCCACATCGGCCCCGAGCCGTGCGTCGTCGCCCGCGAGGGCGCCGGCGAAGCGTCGGCAGGGGAGTGCACAGGCCAGCCATTGAGCCGCGACAGAAAAATAGTTCCGGGCGCCGACGACGTTACGTGGTGCGGAAGGCAATACGACCGGGTGGGCTATCGCGAGCGCCCGGCCGGCCCGGCGTGGTCAGAGATGCTGGCATGTGTAGAAGCTCCTTGTGCGGGAACCGGGAGGTCTCGCGGTCGACCAGAGCAGCACGCCGCCCCGGTCCGCATTGGGAAGGCGAGGAGCCGAAGCCGATGATGCACGACCACGAGAAGTCTGACCTCGCCATAGTAGCAACGAAGCCGACGAACAGAGCCGGGATTCCGGCCGCGGAGCCGGTGG